>ERZ1027176.492-NODE-492-length-18933-cov-8.274182_pt1 | contig 18933 bp, 16 predicted proteins | sample MGYA00519248_ERZ1027176 | MGnify/ENA primary metagenome ERZ1027176 (study PRJEB26926, sample SAMN06164413) | human gut metagenome | biome: ENVO:00009003; feature: ENVO:2100002; material: ENVO:00002003 | host: Homo sapiens | place: USA | collected 2012 ...
CTTTCCAATCTTTTTTCTTGGCTTCGTCCGATTTGCTGCGCTCCCTCAGAACGCTCGGCTATGATACCATCGAAACCATGGTTTGTCAACCCCCTTTTTCATTATTTTTCACTCTTTTTTATATTTACTATCACTTGTGTTAATATCGGCACCAGACCCCAAAATACAGCCGCTCCCACAGCCCAGACCCACATTGGAACCGCATATGCAAAGAAACTTCCCCCGAACGCCAGCAGACAAAACATGCCGCTCTCGTTTTCTCCAATCCGTTTTCCTCTGACTGCCGCCGCCATATTTCCTGCTGCGCACGCCAGCATTGTCAGCAGTGTAAACAGACCCAGCAGCTGCGCGACCGACAGCAACAGTTCAAACCGCTGCATGACCGACATCACAGAAAGACTTTTTGTCAGCGTGAGAAACGGCAGCGGCTCCTGCCGCGCCAGTTCCGGCGACAGGCAGGCCGCGGTCAGAAACGCCGGAACTGCCGGCAGAAGCGCAGACACCGCCGCAGTCCCAATCGAATTGCGCGGCATTTCCTCTTTTGCTGCGATAAATGCCAGACACGCGGGTGCCAGACACAGACAGAGTGCCAGTGCTGCATCTGCCGGCACCCCTTCCGGCCGACACCAAGCTGCCTGCACATGACGCAGGGATGCCGCGGTAATGATCGCATACAATCCCGCAAGGCATAAAGCCAGCGCCCCGCAGACACGCCCGACGGCCAATCTCCCCTTTTGCCCAGCTAACGCTGCCAGCAGCAGCGGAATCGCAGACAGGAACGGCCCCAGATCATCCTCAAACGCAATCTGGCTGGCCGCAGCTGCGCCGGAGGCTGCAAACAGCAGCCACAAAAGTTCTGCCGCTGCCGCAACCCGTCCGCCGCCTGTTCCGAATGCCTGGTCAAACGCCTCCCGCATACAAAGTCCAGAACGCCGCTGCATTACCTGCAGGCAGACTGTGAGCACGCAGGCAAGCACGCTCCCGCCCAGCACCCAGAGCCAGCCGCTGCCCGGCAGCGCCATCGCCGCCGGAACGCTCAGCGCGCACAGGCTCCATGCGCGCATCTGCCGCGGCGTCAGCTTATCCCGCAAGAATAATCCCTCCGTTTTCTCCCGGCAGCAGAACCGCCGGGCTGAGCGTTTCGCCGCGCAGGAGCGCGGCGTGCGCATCCGCCAGCGTCACGCTGCCGGGGTGCGCCTGCAAAAAATCCACGCAGCTTTCTGCGTCCAGCGCGTCCATCCGCGCCAGATACAGCTTTGCCGCCGGGCGGAACTGCCGCTGCTGCACCACTGCAGGCAGAAGCGCCTGTGCGCTTTGCAGGAGAATAATATGCTCTGCCGTGTCCAGGAAGAGCGTGCCCTCTGCACCTTCCCGCATGGCCGCAAGCGCATCCGGGAGGGTCGCGCCGGAGCCGGACGCGCCGTTGTCGCTTTCCACGGTGATCCGCCCGTCCTTCTGCGCGATCATAAGCACCTGCGCGGGCAGGAGTTTCGCCGCATCCGTCCCGGTGCGCGGCAGCATGCACAGACTGACCACCGAAGTCGCAGCCAGCAGCACGATACTGATTTTATTTGCGATTTTCATCCTGCCTGTCCCCCTGATTCTTCAGATCCTGTGGGCGCAGCGTCGCATCGCGCCATTTCTGCCGCGCCAGAAGCGGACGCAGCACGGCGCGTCTTGCCCGTGCGTCGGAAAACGGCGCGAGATAGGATACGTCCAGGCTTGTCAGCCCCGACAGGTGGATCAGCAGCGCAATGCCGCCCGCCGTCAGCGCGAACAGTCCTCCCGCTCCCGCTAAAATTGCCAGTGCGAAGCGCCAGATACGAACGGCGTCTGATAAATCCCGGCTCGGAAGCGTAAAGCCGCAGATCCCGGCAGAGGCTGTGACGATCAGCGCGGCAGGCGAAACGAGATGCGCATCGACCGCCGTTGTGCCAACGACGAGACCACCGATGATGGAGACTGCCGTGCCGATGGCCTGCGGCAGATGAAGTCCCGCCTCCTGCAGAAGTTCAAACGTGGCAAGCAGGCCAATCACCTCGAAGACCGTGTCGAACGGCACCTCGCGCTTGGATTCGATGATCGCCAGCAGCAGCTTCGTCGGAATCATCTCCTGATGATACATTGCCATGGCGACATACAGCCCCGGCAGCAGCAGCGCGGCCAGCAGTGCCAGGTATCGCAGCACCCGCAGGCAAGACGCCGAGAGATAATCGACCGCGCGGTCCTCCGTCGATTTCATCAGAATGCCGAGATTGACCGGCGCCAGATATCCCAGCGGCAGCCCATCGACAAGCAGACCGACCTGTCCGTTCAGAAGCCCCTGGCAGAAGGTGTCCGGACGTTCGGTATATTGTAATAGTGGAAATGCGCTTCTTCGTGAACCGGTGACGTATTCCTCAACGCTCGCGGGTGTGAGCATGCCGTCAATATCGATTGCCCCCAGCCGCTTTTCCATGCGCCGCACCAACTCCGGCGCGGTCAGATCCGCGAGATAGCAGACTGTGACGGCGGTTTTCGTGCGCAGACCGACGGTCTTCTGCAAAAAGCGCAGCTGCGCTGTGCGCAGATGGCGGCGCAGGAGGCTTGTATTGATGCGCATCGTCTCGGTAAACGCATCCTTCGCGCCCTTGACGGTGTTTTCCGACTCCGGCGCGGAAGGGCCGCGCCGCGCGCTTGTTTTCGTTTCAAAGCAGAGCGCCGTATCCGTTCCGTGGAAAAGCACAGCGCAGTAGCCGTGCAGCAGCTTGTCCGCCGTCTGCGCAGGGCTTTGCGTACGCTCGGCGACGGCACAGTAGACTCTCGCCCGCTCCGCCTGCGTCAGAACCTCCTGCATGCTTCCCGGCGTGACCGTCTCCATCAGCGGCTTTAAGACCTGCTCGGCGATATCTCCGCCCGAGGTCAGCCCATCCAGAAACAGAAGCCCCAGCGTCTGCCCGCCGACCGTGATCTGCCGGGTATTGAGATCCGCCGTATCGCCGAAGCACGCCTGCACGTCCTCCATGCCCCAATGCGCCATCGTTTTGCCTCCTGTGTGGATGATTCTTCTGTCATTTTTCCGCAAATGCAGAAAAGTATACCTGTTTTCCGCACCGCAGGTTTGCATATCCCGTCTGTTTGTGGTAGACTATAGCGAAAGCGATTTGAAATCACACATATATAATATGTATCTGGAGATGTACCGCCATGTATGAATTGATCACCGACAAGACGCTTGCAGAATACGAGGCGTTTTTACAGAGCCATCCGAAGGGCCATTTTGCGCAGAGCAGTCTCTGGGCCAAACAGAAGCCCATGTGGACGTGGGACGCCGTCGCTGTGCGCGGCGAGGACGGAAAAATCAAAGGCTCGCTGGCCCTGATGACCCGCAGAGTTCCCGGCATCGGCCGGACGCTGATGTACGGCTGCCGCGGCCCGGTCTGCGATCTGGACGACCGCGAGACGTTTGCCCAGCTGCTCGAGGGTGCGAAGGCACTGGCAAAAAAATATAAGTCCTATGTCATCAAGCTTGACCCGGATGTTCCGTCAAGCAACACCGCCTTTGCCGCGCTTATGCAGTCGTTCGGCTTCCGGTGCAAGGAGGGCGGCAAGAATTTTGAGGCAATCCAGCCGCGCTATGTCTTCCGCCTGAACGTCGAGGGTAAAACAGAGGAGGAACTCATGGCCTCCTTCCACCAGAAGTGGCGTTATAACATCCGGCTGGCCGAGCGCAAGGGCGTGACCGTACAGATCTGCGGCAAGGAAATGGTTCCGGCGTTCGCCGATCTCATGCTGACGACCGGCGTGCGCGACGGCTTCGTCACGCGCCAGCCCGAGTATTTTGCAAACATGCTCGACAATCTCGGCGAGCACGCGCGGCTCTACATGGCGTTCGACCCCGAGGGAACCCCCATCGCGGGCACGCTTGCCATTCACTACGGCGACAAGGTCTGGTATCTCTATGGCGCGTCCAGCAACGAGCACCGCAATCTGATGCCCAACTATCTGCTGCAGTGGCGCATGATCCAGTGGGCCGTGGAAACCGGCTGCCGCATCTACGATTTCCGCGGCGTATCCGGCAATGTGTCCGAGGATAACCCGCTCTACGGCCTGTTCCGCTTCAAGCAGGGCTTCGGCGGAGACTTCACCGAGTTTGTCGGCGAAGAGGATCTGGTGCTCTCGCCGGTCATTTACTGGGCTGTAGAGCACGGCACATCGGTCTTCAAGGATGTGCGCAAGGCCGTCTATCTCATCAAAAACCGCGATAAGAAATAACGCAGGAGGCGCAGCATGAAAGCGTATGTCGTCGATTCCGCCGCCGTGCGGAGCAATCTGCAAATTTTAAAGGAGCGTACAGGCAGCGCGGTTCTCTGGGCCGTTTTAAAGGGAGACGGCTATGGCCTGGGCCTTGTCCAGATGGCCGCGATCTGCCGGGAAGCAAGTGTCACGCACTTCGCCGTGACGGAACTTTCCGAGGTCAGCCGTCTGCGCGCGGGCGGGTTTCAGGATTGTGACATTCTGATGCTCCGCCCGACCGCCGACGCGGACGAGTTGACGCAGCTGCTGAACCTCGGCGCGATTCTGACCGTTTCGAGCCAGAATGACGCGGCAGTCCTGAACGGCGTAGCAGAAAAACTTGGCATGCAGGCGCAGGTGCACATCAAGATCGACACCGGCATGGGCCGCTACGGCTTTCTGCCGGACGAATTGGATCAGCTGCTGCCGATCTTCAAATACATGCCTGGCCTGCATGTGACCGGCATCTATACCCATCTGCACTCTGCATTCTGCAATCAGAAAGCAACCATCGCGCAGGCCGAGGCGTTTCAGGGCGTTCTGGACAAGCTGCACGCCGAGGGCTGCGACACCGGCATGGCGCATATGCTGAACTCCGCCGGGCTTCTGAAATACCCCGAATACGCGATGGACGGCGTGCGCGTAGGCTCGGCCATCCTGGGGCGTGTGTCTGTGCGCGGAAATTGGGGTCTTGCCCGCATCGGCGAGTGTCAGGCAACGGTGGAAGAACTCCGTTGGCTTCCGAAGGGCCACAGCTGCGGCTACGGCGCGGGCTGGACAGCGAAAAAACCCACTCGCGTGGCCGTTTTTTCCGTGGGCTGGTACCACGGGTTCGGCGTGGAGATGGGAAACGATCTGTTCCGTTTCCGCGACTGTCTGCGCGGCATTCTGCGGAATCTGAAGCAGATGATTTTTAAGAAGCATCTTTATGTGACGGTAAACGGGAAAAAGTGCCGCGTACTGGGCCATATCGGCATGCTGCACACCTGTGTGGACGTGACGAAACTCCAATGCGCGGTCGGCGACACAGCGATCTTCGATATCAAGCCGCTGCTGCTCAAGGGTATTGAAGTCGTCTACCGGTAAGGAGGAACCATGTCTGATAAAATTGCCGCCATTGCCACGGGCCACGCCCGCACGGGCATCGGCGTTCTGCGTCTATCCGGCGACGGGTGCATTGAGGCCGCGGAACAGGTCTTCCGGCTGAACTCCGGCAGGCCGCTTTCTTCCCTCTCCGACCGCAAGCTTGCGCTCGGCACGCTCTTTGACGCACAGGGACGGCCCATCGACCACTGCATGGCATTCATCTCCCGCGCCCCGCATTCCTACACCGGCGAGGATACCGCCGAAATTCAGTGCCACGGCTCCCCCGCAGCACTGACCGCCGGGCTTGAGGCGCTGTTCGCCGCAGGCTTCCGGCAGGCGCGGCCCGGTGAATTCACGCGCCGCGCGTTTTTGAACGGCCAGATGGATTTGACGCAGGCCGAAGCCGTGATCGATCTCATCGACGCCGAGACAGCCGACGCGGCGGCAAACGCCGCCGGACAAGTTGCAGGTGCGATCCGCAAAAAGATCGACCCGATCTACGACGGCTGGGTCGATCTGTGCGCGCATTTCCACGCCGTGCTCGATTACCCCGACGAGGATATCGACCCCTTCATGCTCTCCGGCTATGAAGCGTCTCTGACAGAAAGCAGCCGTCAGCTTACCGCACTGCTTTCCTCCTGTCGTCGCGGCCGGATGGTGCAGTCCGGAATCAAGGCGGTCATTCTGGGCAGTCCAAACGCCGGAAAATCCAGCCTTCTTAACCGCCTGTCCGGCTTTGACCGCGTGATCGTCACCGACATTCCCGGCACGACGCGCGACACGGTCGAGCAGACCGTCACACTCGGGCGGCACCTTGTCCGTCTGGTTGATACCGCAGGCATCCGCGACACGCAGGATGTGATCGAAAAAATCGGCGTTGACCGCTCGATGGAAGCCGCGAAGGACTGCGATGTAGCGCTGTATGTCCTTGATGATTCCAAGCCTATGACGGAAGAGGATCGCCGCGCGATGGGCGCGGCGCTCGAAGCGCCGGAAGCCGTTGCGATTTTGAACAAACAGGATCTGGCTGCCGTGATCGAACCGTCCGATCTGCCGTTTGCGTACATTGTCCCCATCTCCTGCAAGGACGGCACGGGCTTTGATCTGCTGGAGCAGGCGTTTGATATGCTCTTCCCGGACGATACGCCGTGTGACGGTTCGCTTCTGACGAACGCGCGGCAGGCCGGCGCCATTCTGCGCGCAAAAAAATCCGTCGATTCCGCCGTGCAGAGCCTGCGTGCGGGTATGACGCCCGACGCGGTGCTGGTCGATCTGGAATCGGCGATGGATGCGCTCGGCGAGGTCACGGGCCGGACGATGCGCGAGGATGTCACAAACCGCATTTTTGAGCGGTTCTGCGTTGGAAAATAAACCACAGAAATCAGGTTTTACTATGATCTATCTCGATAATTCCGCCACCACGCGCCCCTGTCCCGCCTGCGTGCGGGCCATGACAGAGGCGCTCACGGACTGCTGGGGCAATCCGTCGTCCGTCTACGCCCTCGGTATTGATGCCGCCCACCGTCTGCGGCAGGCGCGGCAGGCGGTCGCCGCCGCCCTCGGCGCGGAGCCGGACCGGGTGTTTTTCACCTCCGGCGGCACAGAGGCCGACAACTGGGCCATCCTTTCAGCCGCTGAACGTCTCGGCAAGCGCGGCCGCCGCATCATCACGACCGCCGTGGAGCACCACGCTGTCCTGCACCCCATGCAGAAGTTGGAAGCAAAGGGCTTCGAGGTCACATATTTGCAGCCTGACCACGACGGCAATATTACAGTCGAGGAACTGAAAAAGGCCCTCCGCCCCGATACCATTCTCGTTTCCGTCATGATGGTCAACAACGAGACGGGCGCAGTCATGCCGATTGCCGACATGGTAAAGGCCACGCGCCGCGCCGCGCCGCTGGCGCTGTTCCATACCGACGCGGTACAGGGCTTTCTGAAGGTCCCGTTTCGGGCAAAGGCGCTCGGAGCGGATATGATCTCCGTCTCCGCGCACAAAATTCATGCCGCAAAGGGCACGGGCGCGTTATATATCCGTCCCGGCCTTCCCCTCCCCGCCTTCTTAAACGGTGGCGGACAGGAGAGCAACTACCGCTCCGGCACGGAAAACATGCCCGGCATCTGCGGCTTCGGCGCAGCCTGTGCCGATACGGATGCGAAAGCAGACATCGCGCGCATGGCGCAGCTGCGCGATCTGGCCCGGGAAAAGCTGTCCGGCATCGACGGCCTTGTTCTGATCGGCAGCCAGACCGCGCCGCACATCGTCAATCTGTCCCTGCCCGGCCTTCGCTCACAGGGCATCATCAACTGCCTGCAGTCGGACGGCATTTATGTCTCAGCAGGCTCCGCCTGCTCCAAGGGCCACCGGAGCCATGTGCTTGAGGCCATGCACCTGTCCCCCGCCGTCATCGACGGCTCCATCCGCGTCTCGTTCTCCCGTGACAACACGGAAGCCGACGTTGACGCGCTCTATCACGCGCTGCTGCACGCAAAGCAGACGCTGAAGGGCTGAAAATGACACGAAGCCCCGCTTGCTTCGCTGAAAACCCCAGTGAAGCAAGCAGGGATTTATTAAGTGCTGCCCCTGTAGGGGTCGATGCCCACATCGACCCATTGGGAAGTTACGAATTCGCCGAAGATTACCGCAAAAACGGCACATTCTGCCGGTCTGGGTGGGCATTGGCCCCTACTCACAAAACAGAGAGCCTTCCGTAAAACAGCCGCCTCTGCTCAGTTCTTCAGGCTCTGCATCGGAGCCGGGATTCTCCCGCCGCGGGCGATAAAGTCCGCAGAGGATTCCGCGTGCACCGGCATGATGGGTGCCGCGCCGAGCAGACCGCCGAAGGAGACTTCGTCTCCAACTGTCTTGCCCGGAGCCGGGATGAGGCGCACGGCGGTCGTCTTGGAATTGACCATGCCAACGGCGGCTTCGTCCGCGATGATGGCGGAGATCGTCTCCGCGCTCGTGTCGCCGGGAACGGCAATCATGTCAAGGCCCACCGAGCATACGCACGTCATGGCCTCCAGCTTGTCAAGCGTCAGAACGCCGCTTCTGGCCGCAGCAATCATCCCCTCGTCCTCAGACACCGGGATAAACGCACCGGACAGCCCGCCGACGGAACCGGAGGCCATCAGGCCGCCTTTTTTGACCGCATCGTTTAAAAGCGCCAGAGCCGCCGTCGTTCCGTGCGTCCCGCACGTCTCAAGTCCCATTTCCTCCAGAATGCGCGCTACGCTGTCGCCCACAGCGGGCGTCGGCGCGAGGGACAAATCAACAACACCGAACGGCACGCCCAGCCGCCGGGACGCCTCCTGCGCCACCAGCTGGCCCATGCGCGTGATGCGGAAGGCCGTTTTTTTGATGCACTCGGCTACCTCGCCGAAGGGCCGGCCCTTCACACTCTGCAGCGCGTGGTACACTACGCCCGGCCCGGATACACCGACGCTTACAACTGCATCGGCCTCACCCACGCCGTGGAACGCGCCTGCCATAAACGGGTTATCCTCAACCGCGTTGCAGAATACAACAAGCTTCGCACAGCCAAGGCCATCGCGTTCCTTCGTCAGTTCAGCCGTCTTTTTGATTGCCTGTCCCATGAGCCGCACCGCGTCCATGTTAATACCCGCTTTCGTTGTGGCAACGTTGACACTCGAGCAGACAAGGTCTGTCTCGGCCAGCGCCTGCGGGATGGCAGCGATCAGCCGACGGTCGCCGGAGGCCATGCCCTTTTGCACAAGAGCGGAGAAGCCTCCGATGAAATCCACGCCGCAGGTCTTTGCGGCGCTGTCCATCGCCTTGGCAAACGGAACAAAATCCTCCGTCTCGCACGCACTTGCGACCAGCGCGATGGGCGTAACGGAAATGCGTTTATTGACGATGGGAATGCCGAGTTCCCGCTCGATCTGGCAGCCCGTCGTGACCAGATGCTCTGCCTGCCGGCAGATCTTGTCATGAATTTTCCGGGCGCAGGCCTCCGGGTTCGGGTCTGCACAGTCCAGAAGCGAAATGCCCATGGTAATGGTGCGGATGTCCAGATGCTGATGGTCGATCATATCGACCGTGGACATGATATCGGAATGGTTCAGCATGGTCTGTCCCCTCCGTCAGATGGTGTGCATGGCCGTGAAGATGTCCTGCCGCTGGATGCGGATGGACAGGCCCATCTGTTCGCCCTTTTCCGTGACGCGGGTCTGCACCGTGTCAAATTCCGGCGCGCCAGCCGTCCATTCGACCAGCATAATCATGGTAAACGTGCGCTGCATAATGGTCTGGCTGATTTCCACGACGCTGATGTGGAGTTCTGCCAGCAGCGTGCATACCTCTGCAATAATGCCGACCCGGTCAGGGCCGACGACGGTGATAATGGCTTTCATGTGTCGTTCCTCCTGTGCGCGGATATGGAAAAAGGGGCCGTGCGGCCCCCTTTTTATTTTTAGAATTTCGTATGCTCGGCCAGCCAGTTCTTCAGTTCGCTGATGGGAACGCGAACCTGCTCCATAGAGTCGCGTTCGCGGATGGTAACAGCGTTGTCCGCCGGGGTCTTGTCGTCGCCGACGGTCGCAAAATCGACCGTGATGCAGTACGGCGTGCCGATCTCGTCCTCGCGGCGATAGCGCTTGCCGATGGAGCCGGTGTCGTCGTAGTCGAGCATAAAGTCGCCGCACAGATCCTGATAGATCTTTCTTGCAGGCTCGGCCAATTTCTTGCTCAGCGGCAGAATCGCAGCCTTGTACGGGGCCAGCGCCGGATGCAGGTGCAGGACCACGCGCACGTCGTTCTTTGCCTCGTCGATGACCTCCTCGTCATACGCTTCGCACAGGAACGCCAGCGCCACGCGGTCGCAGCCGAGCGACGGCTCGATGACGTAGGGGATATAGTGCTCGTTTGCTTCCTGATCGAAATAGGTCAGATCCTTGCCGGAAGCCTCCTGATGGCGCTTGAGGTCATAATCGGTGCGGTCGGCAATGCCCCAGAGTTCACCCCAGTCGGTGAACGGGAACGCATATTCAATGTCGGTCGTGGCTCTCGAGTAGAAAGCCAGTTCTGCGGGCTCATGGTCGCGCAGGCGCAGGTTTTCCTCGCGGATGCCGAGGCTCTTGAGCCAGTTCACGCAGTAGTCCTTCCAGTACGCGAACCATTCGAGGTCCGTGCCGGGCTTGCAGAAGAATTCGCATTCCATCTGCTCAAACTCGCGGGTACGGAAGGTGAAGTTGCCCGGGGTAATCTCGTTGCGGAACGCCTTGCCGACCTGGCAGACGCCGAAGGGCAGCTTGCGGCGGGTGGTTCGCTGGATGTTCGCAAAGTTCACGAAGATGCCCTGCGCCGTTTCCGGCCGCAGATAGCAGGTCGAGGAGGAATCCTCGGTCACGCCGATAGCGGTCTTGAACATCAGATTGAACTTGCGGATGGGGGTAAAGTCATGCTTGCCGCAGACGGGGCAGACGATATCCTCGTGCTCGGCAATAAACTTGTCCATCTCATCGAAACTCATGGCATCGACGTTGACCTCATGGTGCTCCTCGCCGATCAGCTTGTCTGCACGGTGGCGGGCTTTGCAGGCCTTGCAGTCGAGCAGCGGATCGGAGAAGCTGGACACATGGCCGGTCGTGATCCACGTCTGCGGGTTCATGATAATGGCCGCGTCGAGGCCTACGTTGTACGGGCTTTCCTGCACGAATTTCTTGATCCAAGCCTTTTTGACGTTGTTCTTGAATTCAACGCCGAGAGGGCCGTAGTCCCAGCTGTTGGCGAGGCCGCCGTAAATTTCGGAGCCTGCAAAAACAAAGCCGCGGTTTTTGCAAAGGGCAATGATCTTGTCCATGGACTTTTCGCTGTTTTTCATCATACTTCTCGTCCTCCTGACGTATATGATCAAGGATTTTATCTTATTATTATAATGAAAAAGCCCGCAAAGTCAACTGCGCGGAAGAAATTTGAAAGACCTGTTTTGTTTTTTTCGCAGATGTGGTATAATGCAGGAAGTTATTTTTCCGGAAAGGATATCTTCATCTTGAAAGCAATCGGAAGAGTCATCTCATCTGCGATCCTTCTCGTCCTGACGGGCCTGATGGTCGCGTTTGCAAAGGCCGCGCCGAACGTGGTCTTCTCGTTCTACCCTGCTCTCTCCAAGAGCATCCTGTCGGCAATCGCGTCGGTATCTAGTCTGGTGCCCATCGCGCTGTGGGAAGTGCTGACCGTTTTGCTGGCGCTGTGGTTTTTTTATACGCTTATCCGCGTGTTTACGGGGCGCCGGAGCCTGCTGCGCTGGCTGTCCGGCGTTCTGCTGGGACTCAGCACGGGCGTATTTCTGTTCGTTGCCATCTGGGGCCTCGGGCATTTTGGCCCGTCGGTAGATAAATCTCTTGGGCTCGATGTGCGCGAATATTCCAAGCAGGAACTGATTGCCGCAACAGCCTATTACGCTGCGCAGGCAAACGAATATGCAGAAAAAGTCGAACGAAACGTGGAAAATCTGACTGTCTATCCGGCGTTTTCCACACTTTCCAAGCAGGCCCCCGACGGCTACACGGCACTTGCGCGGCAGTATGACCAGTTCACAGACGGGCTGGGCCCTGTAAAGCCGCTGGCCTCCTGGCGGCTGTTCAGCCAGACCGGCACGACGGGCATTTTTATCTGCTTCACAGCCGAAGCCTGCGTCAACCCGGACACCTACACCGCATGGATTCCCTTCACCATGTGCCACGAACTGGCCCACCGGCAGGCCGTCACCGCCGAGGACGACGCGAATTTCTGCGCCTATCTGGCCTGCATGGCCTCGGAAAGCGACGATTTCCGCTACTCCGGCGCGTTTGGTGCGTATATTTATTGCCACAACGCGCTGTCAAAGGTCGATAAAACCGCCGCCAGCCAGATCTGGAGCACGCTGTCAGACGGCGTCATCGCCGACATCCGCGCCGCGAATGAGCATTACGCCCAATACGAGGGCAAAGTGCAGGACGCAGCCCAGAAGGTCAATGACACCTATCTGAAGGCCTTCTCCGAAGAGTCCGGAGTCCAAAGCTACGGCGAAGCCGCCGATCTGCTGATTGCGTGGTATCTGAAAAATAATACTTGACAAATACAGCGGGATTGAGTATAATAACCCCGCTGATGGACAGTTAGCTCAGCTGGTATGAGCACATGCTTGACGTGCATGGGGTCACAGGTTCGAGTCCTGTACTGTCCACCATAAAAAGCTCCGAAATCGCTTGATTTCGGAGCTTTTTCTTGCACTTTTCTGGCTAAAAAGTTCGACCATATTTTTGAAGTCACGTTTTGACCCAAACCGTGACCCAAACCGCGATGTACGTCGGTGTACGAAACGGTACGAAATAGCACGAAAAGACCATTCCGCAGCGCATAAGACGTACATAAAATCGGTATTTTTTCACGAGAAAAGGGGCGCGCTGCCGTTTTGACAGCGCGCCCTCTATGCTTTGCATCACACGACTTCCCGGCCGATCATTTGACCGATGGTGTCCGCAGCCTGCACGCGCATGCTGGGCATGGAGTGGACGTAGGTGCTGAGCGTGAACCCCGCACTGTAATGTCCGAGCATTTCGGAGAGTGTCCGCACGTCCACGCCGTTTTTGAGTGCCAAGGTCGCGAATGTGTGTCTCATGTCATGAAATCTCACATGTTCTGCGCCGATGGCTTCCAGAATCCGGTCATGCATGGCGCGGAAGGATGCCGGGTCGAGCATTTCTCCGGTTTTCGGGGACGGGAACATATAGGGATTATCCGGGTGCTTTTCGTGTTCTTCCACCAGAATCTGCACGGTGCTCTCCGGGAGCGTCAGCAGCCGCAGCGAGTTTTTTGTTTTCGGCTGGCTGACAACAAGCTGATGGTCGATGCGGCAGACGCCTTTGGTAACGGAAAGTGTTCGCTCCTTCACGTTCAGATCTTTCCAGAGCAGGGCCAGCAGTTCTCCCCGGCGCAGCCCGCTGGTCAGCTCCAGATAGAGCGGTGCAAACACACCGCGCTGCTTCGCTTCGTGCAGATATGGCCCAATCAGCTCCTCCGGCAGCACTTTCATCTCTTTTCGTACCGTTTTCGGGGCTTTGCAGTTTGCTGCCGGATTGCTCAGAATGAGCTTTTCTGCGACGGCCTGATCGAGACTTTTCCGCAGAATTCCGAGGATGCCCTGTACGATGCGCGGGCTGAGCGTTGTTTCTTTCAGCGGAATGTGGCTGTAGTAGTGATTTCTGCCGTGCTCGCTCATCTCGTTGATCGCGCGCTGAATTTGAATGGTGCTCAGCTTTTCCAGCGGGCAGTCACCCAGCGCGGGAAAGAGATGGTTTTCCATGCAGTTGCGGTAGAACTGCTTCGTATTCGGTCGAATTTGCGGCTTGATAAACACCTCGTACCACAACGTCACCCATGTCTGAACGGTGTACTGCCCCGTGCGGGTCGGGTCAAGCTTCTGGCTTTCTTCGATCGCTGTTTTCAGCTTTTCTTTGACTTCTGCCTGCGTTTTCCCGAGAACATTTTTCGTGATGACCTTTCCGTCCTTGTCATACCCGGCGGTATATCGGCCCTCCCAGCGTCCGTCCTTCCGTTTGCGGATGCTGCCTTCGCCGTTGGCTCGCTTTTTGCTCATGTAAATTCCTCCTTTTCCGGTAGCTCACACAACTACCACAAGCACAGTGAAATAGCGAGTACTTTTTGCGCTCAGGCACATTTTTGTTCTGTGGACTGCCGGTTCAGCCAGCCGAGAAATTTTTCGCGCGATACAACGATGCGTCTGCCGATCTGAAACGCCGGGAAATCTGCACTGTGGGCGAGTTTGTACGCTCCGGCTCTGGAAATGCCAAGGGCGGCAGCAACGTCTGTCATGTTCATCATCAACGGTAACTCTTCCAGCGAGTGATACTGTTTCTGGTTCATATGGCTTCCTTTCTCCCATTCAGGGAATCAAAATTTGTTTTTGCATGGCCGAAAAGAATTACCCGATCAGAAATCTATGTACTTGTAAAATTGCAGCAGGAGAGTTAACATCCGACAAACCGTTTGAGGAGGATTGCCGATGTTAACTGCCTGTTTTTCCGTGATGATTCAACTGCTGCTTTTGCTGATTCGTATTGCAATGAAATTGAGATTATCCATTCCGCTGGTGTACCTGGTGTTGATGCTCACAGCGTTTCAGCCGTGGTATCGTGTGCACACGACACTGGCGGATGGAATATTTCTGGTGATGCTGGGCTGCGTGATGCTGTCATGGATCATCTCCCTCGTTCGATTTGCAAGGCGAGGGCCGGCTTGATGCCAGCCCTCGCTTTTTTGCGCCGCACGGTGGGCGGACGCGGCGTTTGTGTGGCGCAGACCTGCACGGATGCGCGGTCGGCCTGCAAAACCGCACACGTCGGCACAACGCGCCCCACGCCGCGGAACAAATAGCTGCGCCGATGTGCATTTCTGACTTGTGCCGCAGTTCAGCCGTTAGTCCTCCGCCCACAGGCGGCATTGGGGTCAGGGTTCTCCCTGCAAGCTGTGTTTTGGTACCAAAACGCGATGCTTGCGCTTTTCTTGCGCAGCAGGAAAAGCCTAAAACGCAGCCTAATCCGCATTCTCTCAAGAAAGAAATTTCAATTATTTGTTCCGCGCGACACATGAAACCTAGAATTTCTGCACCTCAGATTTCGCAGTCGCTACATTAGTCGCTATGCCAGTTCGAAATTTGATTTTTTGCCTTTTGTAGTCGCTACAATAGTCGCTACGGCACCGATTCAGGCGGCATTGTCCGGCAGCAGGAGATTTCTCGCGGCGGTTTTCGTTTCATTCGCTTTTTCCACGCGCAGATTTTCGCCGCCAAACAGAATCGGGGCGCAGATTTCCAAGATCCTGTCATAGATGCGGGCATGCGCAAGATCGTCTGGGTGCTTGAGCGCATCCAGCGTCAGATTTGTTGTGACGATCAACGGTTTGCGGCTTCGGTATCTGGCGTCGATCACGGCGAAGACTTGTTCTAATGCATATTCTGTTCCTCGCTCTGCACCAAGATCATCCAGAATCAGAAGATCATAGGCATTCAGATTGGCAAGAAAGTCAGCACGATCAGAGCCGAACAGTCCCGTCATACGATTCAAAATCGTCGGGAAATTTGTCATCAGAACCGGCACGTCCTGCTCCAGCAGCGCGTTTGCAATGCACCCAGCAAGAAAGGATTTTCCGGTTCCCACATCGCCAAACAGGAGCAGTCCAATATTTTTCCGTGCCGCATCCTCCCAATGTTCCACATAGCGCTTGGCTTTGGCAGTCAGCCCTGGCGTTTTTCCGTTATCGTTGGTAAACGTGCAATCGTAGAGGCGGCGATCCTGTAACCCATGTGCTTTTCGACGCTGAATGCGTTCCAGACGCTCCCGTTTTTCTTCTGCCGCTTTGCGCTGTTTTTCCGCAGCACTCTGGCAGGGGCACAGGCAGCGTGGTCGGAGAAACCCTGTCCCGCCGGGAGCAGGAATGACCGTTTGCCGCAAACCGTGACAGGTCTTGCAGTGCAGCAATCCATCAGCGGGATCGAGATACTCATCATCTCGCTGTATCTGCGCAGCTGCATTTGCCGTCAAAAACGCATGGACTTCTTCTGTAATTGGCATCATACGACATCTTCCTCCTTTACTTCGTAAGTTCGGATATTTGTCCGCGCGCACTTCTGTTCTCTAATCTCTTTATCTCTATTCTCTGGTGGACAAATGTCCGCTTTTGAGTTAGACAGGAGCTTCTGCGCTTGTAAACGCAGCCGCTCCCGGCGTTTTCGCTCCGCTTCGGTGGAGGATCGCCCGACCAGCAGCTGGATATCCGGCATATAGTACGCACCATCGGTCAGCAGCTCGACAAAGCCGAGTTTTAGGAAGATTTGCAGCGCGCGTTCTACGGTGCCGATCTGATGGCGGGTAAACGTTGCGATGGTCTGCGGCGTGTGCGGCAGATTTTCATGCAGCAGGAGAACTCCGTTGTGCTTGAGCGACATCAGGTACATTTTGAGCAGCAAATTGGAATGCAGAATTCCGTCCGGCATTACTTCCAGAACAACCATCCGTTCACTGGAGAAGAAATTTTCCTTGAGCTTCATGTAGTAGTATTTTTTGTTTTCTGACATAAACACTCCATTCTTTTGAAATTGTTTCCGCCGTATTTGCAGCTCGCGCCCCGGCGATGGGGAACAGCGCGGACAGAGCTTGGCAGCTCTCACAGCTCATGGAAGGGGTCTCGACTGCTTTCAACCCCAGCCACGGCAGCCTGTCTTACGTGCAGGCCGGACATTGTGTATCTTTGCAGAGCGGAGTGCTTGGTGCAGCCTGCCGCGGCTGCCCACGCTGTGTTTCCCGCTCGCTCGTCCTGCTTCGACGAGGTCGTCGCGCACAGCGCGTGCTTTTCCGCTCTGCGGTGTTGCCCGCATTGCTGATATAAAGTTGCCAAAGTGCATCGAGAAGATTTGTCCCTCTACTATCCCTCCCGAAAAAACGACGGGATGAATAACAAAAACGGAGAAAAAGGTGCACAAATATTCTGAATATTTTTGTAATTACATGGAGACTTCATTTCATTATGGTTCTTCAATACAATTCAAAAGGTATAAAAAGCGCCATACCGTATGCGAAAAGGCAAACGGTATGGCGTGAAAAAGCTTCTATATATTTTGACTAATTTGTGAGAAAAGAATTATGGCTCTGGCTTTCAGCCATTCTCCCACTCGTCCCAGGCTTCGTCCTCGTCATCATACCAGTCCCGATTATCCTCATAGAGATCCTCAGGATTGTCGTAATCATCCCGGATGCTGCCAGAGCTGCCGCCGGAGTGGAACGTTGTGGAGATATCCGGCTTTACGACCGGCACAAGCAGCGTATTGCCGCTCCAATAGCCATCGTTTTTCTGCGTTTCGATCACCTTGCCATCCTGACAGACAGCGGTAAAAATCGGTGTTCGCTTGTTGGTGTACCAGTAATAGGTCATTTGCTTGAACGTTCCGTCCTTTTTATATGCCCAGCCGGATTTCGCCATGCCATGCGTGCCAAGCGTGCGCGTGGCATCAATGCTGCTCTCTGGCGTCCCGATATATGGGATGCCCGCGTCTTTTTCCGCCTGAAGCGCGGCTTCGCGTTCTTCCTGCTGGCGCAGCTGTTTTGCTTCTTCCTCCAGACGTGCCTGCTCTGCCCGCTGTTCTTCCTGCTCGCGCTTTTCCTGCTCTGCAGCCTGCTGCGCGGCGATCTGTTGGCGGTTCGCCTCGGCAGTCCTCTTGAGCGGCGGCAGGGCAAATACGAAAAATGCGACGGCAGCCACTCCCGCTGCCAACCAGCCCCAAGGGATCCGGCGTTTTGGCTTCTTCGGTTCGTCCCGCTCCGGCAGCGGCGGAAGCGTAAACGTCGGTTCTTCCGGAACTGGTTCGACTTCAAACGAAGCTGGCTTCTCCGGCATCGGCTGCACCGTAGGTAGTTTTTCTGGTACGGGCGGCATCGGAGCCGCAGCTTTTTCGTTCTTTGCTGGCTCGATGGGCGGGGTTTTCTTCTCTGGAAATGCCGTTTGCTCAGATTTCCGGAGCACAAACTTCGCCTTTCCCGGCGGATACGGTGCATCCTGCGCGCTGCAAACAAAAACATCCGTCACGCGACCAGTTTTCTCCGCATTCCGGTTTCCAACCGGAACGACCACAAAATCACCGACTGCAAGAGGCAATCCGCCTGTCAGATAGGCGCATTGAGATTGCATATAAAATCCAAGACATTTTCGCTTGAGGTGGCAGACATGAAAATCGCTTTCTATTGCAGAGTGGACGGACAGGGCTTCGGCTTTGTCCTCCCCGATGAAGCTGACAAGCTCCGCGAGTTTTTCGCCGAGCATCAGGATAAGCCTGCGCCTGAAAAGCCATCAAGCGCAAACTAAAAATTTTTGTCGTGTGCTTGACATACGGGTGACGTAAGTCGTGAAATCTTAGATGCTCCAGCCCTGCATCCTTTAGGATCTTCTTGTGGATGTTGACCACCGAATCCGGGTGGTACATTTCGCCTGTCTTTGGTGACGGGAACATCCATGGGCTGCCGGGATGCTTTTGGTGTTCTGCGACCAGCAGATCGACGGCATCCTGTGGAATCGAGATTTTGCGGATGGAGTTTTCCGTTTTCGGGCGTGTGATGTCCGGTTCGCTTGCGTTGTTGCGTCCGGCCTGCTTGCTGACGGAAATCGTCTTGCTTTCAACGTCCAAATCCGACCATTGGAGCGCAACCAGCTCACCCTTGCGTAACCCGCTGATGAGTTCCAGATAGAACATCGGCAGGACGCTGCGCTGCTCTGCTGCGGTTAGGTAAGACTTGATTTGTTCTGGCGGCAGGATTTTCATTTCGTGCTTCGGAATTTTCGGCGGGATGCAGTCATCCGCTGGATTGCGCACGATCAGGCGCTCTTTGACCGCGCGGTCGAGTGCGTTGCGCAGCATCGTGTGGATGCCGCGAATCGTCGAGTCGCTCAGCCCCGGCTACTTTCCTTTCTGTGCTTCTCTTAGAATGAAGTCACGACACACCATTCTGAAAGGAGACAGCAAACTATGTCCGAGAAAATTGTACAGCTAAACGAGGAAGTAA
>ERZ1027176.502-NODE-502-length-18786-cov-4.093108_pt1 | contig 18786 bp, 9 predicted proteins | sample MGYA00519248_ERZ1027176 | MGnify/ENA primary metagenome ERZ1027176 (study PRJEB26926, sample SAMN06164413) | human gut metagenome | biome: ENVO:00009003; feature: ENVO:2100002; material: ENVO:00002003 | host: Homo sapiens | place: USA | collected 2012 ...
TACGAGATGCTCAGGAGTCTCGTGGGCTCGGAGATGTGTATAAGAGACAGTTCGCGAACGGAGCGATAGCACCGTTACGTTCGGCATACTCACCTCTATGTTTGCTCAAATAAGGATCTTGCTCGATAAAGGCATTCATCGCTTTCCATGCATCTTCTTGGCTATCGAAATCGCCCGGTAACAAATGATCTTTTACCTCGTCAAAATTCGCGGGGATATACATCAAGTCATTGGAGAACTGAGAATCGCCATTCGCATCACCATTATAACAATAAGAATAACGGAACGGACGATAACGCTGATAGATCAAACCAAAACTTGTTGCCGCATACTTACTCCAATTAGCCGTATAAGAAGCGGACAATAACAAACGACCATCAAAAGAACCTGCCGTATAACCTACTTCTTCCGCATTTCCGTCCAAGGCCGCACGGTACTTCCAAGCGGAAGTCGCCACAGACGATGTTCCGTCTGTTACACCTCTAGACTGCCCGAAAGAGTAAGATCCATTCAAATACAATCCCTTCAGGATTCCATCAACAAAGTTTTTCTGCAACTGGAAGGTCGTATAAAGCGAATGTCCTTTGCTGGTATTACGCAGCATCACGACATGATTCGCGGCCTTTTGATTTCCTTCCCTATCGCTATAATAGCCATTATAATATGGACGTGCGTTACCCGCTCCACCGTCATTTACAAATTGCTCGGTCCGATACAATCCGATATTGTCATGATAAATAGCGTTAATGTCTTTTGAGTACAGCAACTCTACGGTAGCTACCCAGCCATCACCAAACTTATAATCGGCAGCGATATTACTTTTCCATAAGCTCGGATATTTAAAGTCCGGATCCGTAATCGCTATATCCGAACGGGTAGCGCTACCTTCAGCCGGTTTATAAGTATCCATATTTCCGGTAAAACCTAGTGAAGGTCTGCCGTCGCTAATGATATTGTCATTTTTATCCTTTACCGCCCGAACATTTAGGTCACCAAACAAAACACCATTGTTGCCGGCTTGATTACTGATCCATACATAAGGAGGAGTACCCGTGAAGAGTCCCGTACCACCACGTATCTGCAAGCTTCCATTCTCATCGTCAAACGGTTTGTAATTAAAACCGAACCGAGGAGAGAACTGAGGTTTGGCGTTCGGATATTTAGAAACATCGATCTTGATGCCATCCCGATAGGTCTCGGCGGCGACTTTATCATTTGACTGCAAATCAGTCATAAAGAACGGAACATCGATACGTAAACCTAACGTCAAGTTCAATTTATCACTTACCGTCCACTTATCTTGGGCATACAAACCTAACTGGAATACATTTATCTCGGCGAATGGAAAATCATCCGTCATCGAATATCTTTGCGCATAGTACTGGTACCCCGTAGAAGAAGAATTCGTAATACCCGTCACATTGGAACCAAATCCAAAATCTTTCGGATTAAACTCACGGATATCAAACCCTTGTACACTTCCGTTATGAGCGGCCATGTATTGTTTTGTAGCCAATACGTTGAACTTGAAATCATCGACAGAGTTAAACACCCAAGAACCCGGATAGTTTTGAGCGAAACCATTCTTAAAGGCACGATAGTCACTTTGCGTTCCAACCGTAATCTGATGTTTGCCAAAATTCATCAAGAAATTATCCTGTATCTGCCAGATATCAGTGTTCAACTGGTTATTATAGGAGTTTGCCTCGGTTCCGAAAGTCGTATAAGCATTGTTACCACCATCCAAGATATCCACTTGCGGGAAGTAACCGCCATCCATATCGCGATAATCACGCAAACGGGAATAACCGATCTTCAAATAGTTAGACATACGGTCATTAATGGTCGTATTCAAGTCGGCCATCCAAATATTGAAGTTATTATTCGTCCGGTAGAAAGAAGAAGAGAACGGAATAGCGAACGCATTCGGTCCACGTCCGTTATTCGGCGCACCGGAAGTAGAAGGGTTATTCGTATTAAACGATTTCAAATAATAATATTTTAAGCTCAACACATTATTTGAGTTGATATTCCAGTCTAAACGAGCCGTGATTCGATCCGCTTGAGTATTTGTCTTATTCACGTCGAATTTACCCGGATTATACCCAAGCTCATCACCTAAGAAATCAGATAAACCCTGCAAGACGGTCGCATCAGCCGCTGAATTAGCGGTCGTATAAGAAATCGGTTCCTCCTGGCGATCCATCTCACCATTGATGAAAAAGAATAACTTATTCTTAATGATCGGACCGGATAAACTGATACCGTATTGGTGGTTAGAGAACTCTGAAACACCAATCGTCTCATCCTTCACACGATATCCCATCATAGACGGACTCTTCGTGTACATATATACAGAAGCATGAAACTCATTCGAACCGGATTTCGTTACGGAGTTAATACCCGCACCCGTGAATCCTCCATTTCGAACATCAAAAGGAGCGATCATCACCTGTACCTGCTCGAGCGCCTCCAAAGAAATCGGTTCCGTACCGGAAGCTCCAAGAGCAGAAGCCAGACCAAACGAGTTATTAAAGGAAGCACCGTCCACCGTTACATTATTAAAACGGTAAGAGACACCGCCAAAATTCTTACCGCTACTCATCGGAGTTAATTTCACGAAATCATCCAAAGAACGGTTAATCGTAGGCAGCTTATCCATCTTCTCACGAGTGATGATTTCCTGCGCACCTGTACGACTTCCTGAAATAATGGGGTTCTTATCCGCAACCACGACTACCTCGTCGAGAGCTTGGGTATCTTCCCGCATTACTACTTTCAGTTTCAGATCCTCACCCAAAACCAAGTTTATTCCTGTCCGGCTCTCCGTATTGTATCCAATATAAGAGAACTCTACCACATAAGGGCCTCCGATACGAAGGTTGTTAAAAGAATAAGAACCATTCGGCTGGGTAATCGTGTAGTATTCGGTACCCGTTGGCGTATGCGTAGCCTTGATATTCACTCCGATCATCGCTTCCGATGATGTATCCGTGACTTTACCACTCATACTCGCCGTCGTCACCTGAGCATGTATGGATATTCCCACGCACAACAAAAGTAACGTTAAAAGTAGATAAGTTTTCCTCATACAAGAAGTATTTATATTTAAAATAATTATAACATTTTTGTATATCGCCGCAAAGATAGGGATTAGATATCTCTTTTTGTCACAAACTATATATAATATTCATAGCATTAACATTCCTCACACAGATCTCCAGATTATTATTTTCAACCAACCACATCCATAATCCAACAATATGCAGGAAAAGCGTCTATAACTCTTTTAAATCACCGCCCAACAGGGAATATTAGTTAAGAATCATCAAATTAAAAATTTCATAAAGAGCCCTCTTGTTTTGCCAATACAAGCCATCCATCTCCGAATAAGGACATTACTCAATTCCGCCCCGTCACAGCAACTTCATGAATATGAAACAAGTATTAAATAAGAAACATACAATGATATTAAAAAATAACCCATAACTTTGCGAAAGTTTTTATTACATTAACTATTTTAAATTATGAGCAGACATTTACAGACGCTATTCCTTTTAGCTGTACTGAGTTTCTTGTTTGTCATCCCGACACAAGCGCAGGTAACAACAGCCAGTATGAGTGGAACAGTTATGTTTCAAGATGAACCCGTTATTGGTGCGACCGTTTTGGCGGTTCACGAACCTTCTGGGACAAATTATGGTACGATCACAAACGTTGACGGACGCTTTTCCTTACAAGGTATGCGTACAGGAGGTCCATACAAAGTTACGATCTCTTACGTTGGTTATCAATCTGCCGTTTATTCCGGCATTACCCTGCAATTGGGAGAGAACTACAACTTGAATGTTAAGTTGAAAGAATCTTCCGAGACCTTGGACGAGATCGTAATCACAGCGGCGAAAACGAAGTTCAATACGGAAAAGACGGGTGCGACAACCAATATCTCCTCGTCACAGATCACCTCTTTACCCACCATTAACCGTAGTATCTCCGATATCGCACGCCTTTCTCCTTATGCCTCCGACATGAGTTTTGCCGGTGGCGATGGCCGTTCCACGAACTTTACGGTAGATGGAGCGAACTTTAATAACAACTTCGGCCTTTCGGATAATCTTCCCGGAGGCGGTAACCCGATCTCCATGGACGCTATCGAGGAAGTACAAGTGGTAATCGCCCCGTTCGATGTCCGCCAGACAAACTTCATTGGTGGCGGTATCAACGCTATCACCAAATCCGGTACAAACACATTCAAAGGTTCCGCTTACACTTACTTCCAGAACCAGAATATGCGAGGAAACTCAATCGATGGAGAAGACTTGGGCGCACGTGCTAAGGAATCCAAAACGATTTACGGAGCTACGTTCGGCGGTCCGATCATCAAGAATAAATTATTCTTCTTCGCCAATGTAGAAGTGGAAAAACAACCACAACAAGTGATCAAATGGAGAGCTCGTACTGAAGGAGAGCAACCGGACGAGAATAACTACATATCTCGCACTACACTCTCCGACATGCAAAAGGTATCCGATTTCTTAAGAGATAAATATGGTTATGATACAGGATCAGCCACGAACTTCCCCGCAGACGAAAAGAATTTGAAATTGCTAGGTCGTATCGACTGGAATATCACGAATGGCCATAAATTGAGCGTACGGTACAACTATACAAAGAATACCGCATGGAACGCTCCCAACGCTAACTCTATGGATGGTGGTTCCGGCTCTCGTCTGTATAATACAAGCCGTGTAGGTTACCAATCCATGTCTTTTGCCAACAGCATGTATTCCCAAGACAATAAAGTGTCTTCCGTATCCGCTGATTTGAACAGTCGCTTCTCGGATAAGATTTCCAATCAGTTACTTTTCACTTATACGGATATCGAGGATATGCGCGGAACCAACTCTTCCCCTTTCCCCTTCATTGATATCTTGGCAGGTAAAGATGCGGAAGGTAACCAAATCATGGAGCCTTATATGAGTGCCGGATATGAATTATTTACTTACAACAACGGCGTGAAGAACAAGATCACAAGTGTTATCGATAACTTCACTTACTTTGCCGGCGACCATAAGATCACAGCTGGTATCAGTTTCGAGCACCAACTTGCTAGCAATGCTTATATGCGCAACGGCACGGGATATTATCGTTACAGCAGCTTAGATGATTTCTTGAACGGTGCCGCTCCTGAAACGTTCGCATGGACATACGGTTACAACGGTGTTTCCGACCCGAAAGCTCAGGTTACTTTTAACCAGATCGGATTCTACGCACAGGATGAGTGGAACATTCGCCCGAACGTGAAGTTAACTTATGGTATACGTTTCGATGATTTAATTTTCGACAATAGCGATCTTCAAAGAAACGACGCAATCTACGATCTTGATTTCGGAGGCAAACATATCGACACCGGTAAATGGCCTAAGTCTAGAATGCAAATATCCCCTCGTGTAGGTTTCGTTTGGGATGTGTTCAAGGATAATTCCTTAAAAGTACGTGGTGGTACAGGTATATTTACCGGACGTTTACCCTTGGTATTCTTTACGAATATGCCGACAAACTCGAATATGGTACAAAATGCCGTAGTATTCGGCACAAAATATGAGAATGGAATTGCGGTAAGTCATGATTCCCGTCTGGATCAATTGGCTGGCGGCATGATTACGAATGTAGACGATGCGATCAAGAAATTCGGCCTTCCTACCACGATAGAGAATCCGGTTGCCGGTTCTAAGATCTCTGGCGTAAAGGACAACTTCAAGATGCCACAAATATGGAAAACCTCCTTGGCTGTAGATTATCAGCTCCCTACTTCCTTCCCATTATCCGTAACCGGCGAGTTCATCTATAACAAGAACATCAATGCCGTAACCCTTGAGAATATCAACATCAAGGACCCGTCAAATTGGGAACATTTTAACGGAGCGGATAACCGTTTGATTTATCCATCTGATTATACGTATGTATCCGGTAAGAATGCGGTTGTATTAACTAACACATCCAAAGGACATGGTTATACCGCCAATGTTACGGTTAACGCTCAACCCGTAGAGGATTTGAACATGATGTTGGCTTATACGCACACGGAATCCAAAGAAATTTCCGGTCTTCCGGGTAGCGACCCTGTATCTACATGGCAGGGAATGTTAACGATAGACGGACCGAATTTCGCAACCGTACAACGTTCACGGTATGTAGTGCCCGACAAGGTAATCGCAGCAATCAATTATAATCTACCCTTCCGCCATAAAGGTCTGCTCAGAAAAACAAGCTTAAATCTGTTCTATTCCGGTTATTCCGCTTCCGGATATAGCTTCGCTTATACGAATGATATGAATGGTGACGGTATCAATAATGATATGATGTATATCCCGAAAGATGATAGTGAAATCAAATTCAAGAATGAAGCAGATAGAACCGCTTTCTGGAACTTCGTAGACCAAGATTCTTATTTAAAGAATCACAAGGGAGAATACGCTGAGGCTTATGCCGCACGTGCACCTTGGGTACATCGTTTCGACCTTCGTATTACGGAAGATTTCTCATTCAAGGCAGGTAAAACCGAACATCATTTCCAATTGAGCCTTGATTTCATGAATATCGGTAATATGATCAACTCGAAATGGGGTGTAATGAAGAACGCATCTTCTTCCAACGGTTGCCGTATCTTGAAATATGAAGGCATGGATGATAACAAGACTCCAATTTTCTCCATGTATAAGATCAATGGTGAATATCCGACTGAGACTTATTCTTATAACCGTATCTATACTGAATGCTGGAAAATGAAGGGTTGGTATCCGTTACATCTTTAATTAATCAAGAGATATAACTCCATAAAAAAGGCGGGAAATAAATTTTCTCGCCTTTTCTATTTCATCATATATCCTCTCCCCCTCGCAAGGCATCCGCAATATCTTGATGCTGCTGGGCTAATTCGTCCTCTCCTATCGCCCGGAACCCTTCCGCTAGATATTCGTGGGAAGCCGCATGTTTAGGTTTGATGCTTATCGCCTGCTGGAAATCCAGAATAGCTTCATCGTAATATTTGAGTTTCAATAGGCATTTTCCACGGTTATAGCGAGCCTTAAAAGACTTCGGGCTTAATTTTACCGCCTTGTTTAAACAAACCTGAGCGTCATAGTCCTCACCTATATCCAATAAAGTAACCCCTTTGCGTACCCAAGCTTCCACATAATTCGGATTCAAATTCAAGGCCTTATCAAAACAACGGATAGCGGCATTCGCGTCATGGGCCTTCGTTATGCACTCGTTGCCCATCAAGTAATATTCATGCGCATACTCTTTCTGGGTCTCACGAAGCGAATGCAACTCTTCCCGCAAAGCCTTAATCTGTGCCTTTTGACTATTCAACGCTTGCAATTTCAAACGAAGCAGCCGTTGTACCATCGGATTATCCAATTCATTCCGTTTAGATACAGCGGCGGCAAAAGCCTCGACCGCCTCTTGCATATTACCTAGCCGAAATCCCTGAGCCGCCCGACCATATTGTAGTTCCGCCTCACTTTCCTTGAGGCTTTTCTCTATTAACGCTTGGTTGTTGAATATTTGGCTGAATTCCACGATCTCTTTCCGGATAAAGATATCCCGGGAAGAGATCTTGCTTTTTAGCACCAATCCCTCCAATGAGGTACAACGGCTCAACGCCACATAGGTTTGTCCCCCGGCGAATACACCCCCGGTCAAATCAACTACCACCCGGCTAAAAGTCAAGCCTTGACTCTTATGCACCGTGATCGCCCAAGCCAAACGAATCGGCAATTGTTCGAACGTACCGACAATCTCCTCCTCGATCCGTCTCTCTTTCTCGTTATATTTGTATTTATAATTTCGCCATGAGGTAGGTTCCACCAAATGTTCCACACCGCTCTCCAGCAAGACATAAACATTTCCATTCTCATCGATACCCGATACCATACCAATCGTTCCGTTTACCCAACGACGCTCATAATCATTATCGATAAAAATAACCTGCGCCTGTTCCTTGATGGATAAATTCAGCTGGGTAGGTAATGAGGATTCCGGAAAATCCCCCTCGATCTTTCCCACGGAGACATATTCTTCTCCGGGAAGTTCGGCCAACTTCTTCTCATTGATAAAATCAACCTGATCCCGGCGAGTGGCCAGCGTAATATACATATCCTCATTTTGCGGTTCGAAAGACGGAAAATAACGACCGTTCAACGTATCCAACTCCTGTTTTCTAGCGGCATTATTACGAATCCGATCCAATACATTGATAAAAACAGGATCGGTCTGGCGATACACCTTTTGCAACTCGATCGGTACTAAATTGATATCCTTGAACACACGAGCCGAGAAAAAGAAAGGGCTCGCATAGAACAAACTTAAGATCTCTTTTTGATCCGACGGAACAACCGGCTCCAACTGGAAGACATCTCCTACAAACAATAACTGCTTTCCACCGAAAGGTAATCGCATATTGCCGGAGTAAACTCTCAAGATACGATCTACACAATCAATAATATCCGCCCTCACCATCGATATCTCATCAATGATAATCAAATCGACCTCCGCTATAATCTTCCGTTTCTCCTTCGGATACTTGAAAAACTCAAAGATACGACCATGCGACAAACTTAAATCCGGATCATCCGGCAACATCGGCCGGAAAGGAAGCTTGAAAAAAGAATGCAAGGTAACGCCACCTGCATTTATGGCTGCGATTCCGGTAGGAGCCAGCACCACATACTTTTTCTTCGTATGATTACAGATATACTTCAAAAAGGTAGACTTGCCTGTCCCGGCTTTCCCTGTAAGGAAAACGGACTGGCGAGTGTGAGTGATCAGTTGCAAGGCATCCTGAAACTCCTTATTGTTCGTGTCTAACTGAAAGTCCAAGCATGTAATTTTTAGATGAGACAAAGCTATGAAAATATTTACAGATCACTCTAATAATATCCCTCAAAATATTTGGCAGTCTCCATAAAAATCACTTATTTTGTGATATCAAATTAATATCAAATATAAATCATCATGAAAGCAACTGAAAAGACATTCAACGGACTGAGAATCTCTGGGTTTCTTGCCCTTTTTCTCATACTGGCTCTATCGGGTCTTAGCTGCTATTTAATCGCAGGCATAAATGAGACTTGGAGCGTAATCACCGGCATCGTCGGACTCTGCCTGTTAGTGGTTTGTTTATTGGGATTCATGGAAATCGAGCCCAATAATGCCCGAGTAATGCTCTTTTTCGGAAAATATAAAGGGACAATTACTGATAATGGATTTTTCTGGGTCAACCCGCTTTACAGCAAAAAGAAAATCACGTTACGTGCCCGTAATTTAGATGTCCCTCCTATCAAGGTAAACGATAAGGTCGGCAATCCGGTTATGATCGGGGCCGTGATGGTATGGAAAGTCAAGGATACTTATAGAGCGATGTTCGACATCGATTCTTCGTCTATTAGTATCTCTTCGAATAAATCATTCATATCAATGGGAGAATCCTCTGAATTATCCCAACGAATGCAGAATTATGAGAATTTCGTGCAGATACAAAGTGATGCCGCCATCCGTAAGATCGCTGGCATGTATGCCTATGATTATAACGAGAGCAAAGATCCCGTGACCTTACGGTCCGATGACGGGGAGGTCGCTCAAAAGCTGGAGGAGGAATTAAACAGCCGTCTGGCGATAGCAGGTATTGAGGTATTGGAAGCCCGTATCAATTACTTAGCGTATGCTTCCGAGATCGCCGGAGTCATGTTACGCCGCCAGCAAGCGGAAGCAATTATCGCCGCCAGAGAACGGATCGTGGAAGGAGCGGTTAGCATGGTTCAACTCGCCTTGAACAAACTGGATAAAGACAATATTGTGGAACTGGATGAGGAACGAAAGGCCGCAATGGTCAGTAATCTGTTGGTTGTCCTTTGTGCTGACGAGGCAGCGCAACCTGTCGTAAATACCGGGACTCTACATCATTAATGTAAGAATTTAATATTAATACTAGTATATGGCCAAAAAAGATAATACTGTCAAAAGCTTCATCCTGCGGGTGGACGCTGATATGATGGAAGCTATCGAAGCTTGGGCTGCGGACGAATTTCGCAGCACCAATGGCCAAATCCAGTACATTCTGGACCAAGCCTTACGAAAGGCAGGACGGTTGAAGAAGAAAAGACTGCCCCGGCCACAAAACGACGACAAGTCATAAAAAAAGCCTGATCTTTCGATCAGGCTTTTTTATTAACGGCTAATGAACAGCCAAGCATCTTTATACTTTTCTATTTTTCGAAGTGTCGCCATGTAGCTCTCGGCATCCGCCCGGTTATTAAACTTATCCGCATAAATACGATATTTACCATCACGAACCACCTTGCTTACATTTTTACATTGCGCACGGTCTACACCGGATATATACTCATTCGCCTGCTCCTCTGTCGGGAAACTCGCTATCACGATATGATACATCTTCTTCGGTGCCACGGATTTCACTTTCGGAGCGGGAGCAACAAGCTCTTTCTTTACCTCAGGAGCAGAAGCCGCTTTGGCAATCTCTGTCTCCTTAGTCGCTTCTATTTTGGGAGTTACCTCCGCTACCATCTCGTCCTCTTGGGATACTTGAATTTCCTCCAGCTGAGAAATCGGTTCCTCAAACCTATAATTTATCATCTCCGTAGGAACAAAACTAGCTGTATAAGCGGACAGGTTTACTTCTTTCACCGGAGTCGAAACCACAAAGAATAATGCGACAGCAGCAGCTGACGCCGCAACAACCCGGATCAACTTACGACTAACCGGGATATAGAACACATCTTTCTTTTTCTTACCCGTAAGTAAGGCAACCTCTTCCCGCTCTTCCTCCAACGATCGCAAAACCGGAAAATGAAACGATGATAAACCATACGAATCCGCATTAAATACCCCAGAATCGCCCGGCGTAAAAATGGTCTGCCCTTCCTCTCCTATAGAGAAAGTCCCGATTCGCCCCAATGTTATCCGCTTGTCTTGTTCCAAAGAAACATTCAAAGCCTCGATATCCTCTTCCAGCATCAATTGAGCTTTCCGGTAATCAACGCCATACGTCTGCATATACGACTCGGAAAGCAAGCCGTCTGTATGCTGTAGCGTTACATTGAACATAACCTCTTTACGCATCGGCCGGAATGAATATTCCTCTTCCTCATACGTCGCCGGCAAGATTTGCAGCACGAAACCACCAAACTTCGGCAAGATCACACAATCATGCGTCAGCAATAAGCGTTCAATATGTGTTATTATCCTTAACATAGAGACAAAGGTAAATATCTTTATAGAAATAACAAAAAAAGAGCACTTTTTTCCTTTGAAATGACCCGGAAAAACATAGTTATGAAATACTCAAAACATAACTATGTCTCAAGAAAATCATAACTATGAATTTTAAACAAGTTATTAGGACTTATTTTCTCATATCATTTGACACGCAAGCAACTTTGTCATCTTTCATCCACGTCTTCCGCAAACCAATCTCCACCTTCAGCTACAACTTCCTGCTTAAGTTTCAACATCTTTGATTTCAGTCTCGCTACAATTTCAGGATGTTTATCTGCCACATCTATTCGTTCCTCACGATCATCTCTCAAATTATATAACTCAAAATATTTTGGAAACACCTTCTTGGCGAACTCCATATGTTCTTTTGTCAAATACCAAGGCTTCACTTTACCAAGCGCTAATTCATCCAAACTAAAAGCCCATGGTAGAGGCTCATCGTATCCCAGTAGACACCAGTCGCCTTCACGTATCATACAAATAGGATCATGAATATACCGGAAAAAGAACAAAGGGTTTTCTCTTTCCAACGTTTCAGCTTTCCCCAAAAACACCGGAGAAATATCCATACCATCAATAACACGATCTGTAGGAACCGGAGCATCCGCTAAAGACGCTAACGTTGGTAATATATCCGTGAAACAACCGTTAAACTCACTAATCACACCGGTTGGTACATGTTTATTCCATCTAACAATACATGGAACTCGCAATCCTCCCTCATAATTAAAATGTTTCTCTCCCCGAAATGGCAAATTAGAATAATCCCACTGAGAACCATTATCAGAAGCAAATATGACAATCGTATTATCTTCCAGATTCTGTTCTTTTAGATAATTCATTAATTTACCAATCGCTATATCCATATTTTCGATACACCCATAATACTCAGGATTAATAGCATGCCTTTTCTTCAACTCCTCCGGGGCCGCCATTGGAAAATGAGGCTCATTGAACCAAACATTTAAGAAGAAAGGTTCCTGTTTATTCTTGTCTAGCCATTGGAGTGCTTCCGTTACCACAATATCACAGGAATAACCTTCGATCTCACCTTGCGGTTCTCCATTCCGGAAAAAGTTCGTGGGATTATGATGAGACGGGACTGAATTATTCAAGGCATAAAAACTATAATCAAAACCTTGATCATTGGGATAAGGTTGATCCGGACGTCCCGAACTTAAATGCCACTTTCCAAAATGCCCCGTCGCATAATCTGCTTGTTTCAGTACTTCTGCTATAGTAACCTCACTATCTCTCAAATGCATCGGTGAGTTTTGCTCCAGATAATTATAAACCCCTGTACGAGTACAATTCCGACCGGTCATTAGAGCCGCACGAGATGGAGAGCTAACAGCCGCACCACAATAAAAATTCGTAAAGCGAATACCTTGCCGGGCCAATAAGTCCAAATTCGGAGTTTGGGAAGTAGGAAAGCTATCCGACTGCTGCGGAAAATTCTCATTTCGATAACAAGAGACATCATTATATCCCAAATCATCCGCTAATAAAATTATGATATTCGGCTTAGGAACAGCTTCCTCTTTTGCGCCACAACTTACGGTTGACAACATCAATGCGGCACTATTAACCGCAACAAAGATCTCTTTATAATTCATTTTATATAATCTAAATTCTAATAAATATATTCTCTAAATCACCAACCCGGATTTTGCTCTAAATTTGGATTCAAAGAGCGCTCACTATCAGGAATAGGTAATAAATCATAGTATTCCAAATAGCCGTTCGGGAATTTTGTCTCAATCACGCTTCCTTCATGATCCTTTATAATCATCGGATAAAGCTCCTTTCCTATTTTCCAACGCTTCACATCCGACCAATAACGACCTTCCAACGCCAATTCTATTCTTCTTTCATGCCTTAGTTTCTCACGGGCCTCATCCCGAGATAAGGACAAAGGCAATGGGGAAATTTTCACGTCATCTCGTTCCGTACGGATCCGGTTTAATATAGCGATCGCCTCCGAAACATTTCCACCAGATTCAATAATCGCTTCCGCTTTCGACAATAGCACATCCGCATATCGCAAGATAATATCGTTGATATAAGACTGGCCGGCGGGAGGTAAATCCGCCTCGTTCTGAATCCGGTACTTACGAGTACTCAAATGTTTCAATCGATTACCCGCATGATTAAAAGCTCCCCCCGGATACAAATAACTAGGGAAACGATGTCCTAAAATATAAGAGCCCGGAAGCACAACCGTGAACGCTAAACGAGGATCACGGTTCTCATAAGGATTTTCCGGATCAATAGGGCTCCCATCCACGGTCTCATAAGCCGCCACCAAATCATCTGTAGGAACATAGCGACTACCACGTGTCCAACTACCGGTTCCCGTTCCGCAGTATTGATCCAGAAAAGTACCCTGTGAATTTTCACCCTCTATATATTGGATATCAAATAGAACCTCCTTATTTCCTTCATTAGCCGGATCGAACAATGTCGCATAACTATGAAACAAGCCATATTTCTTCAGAGCATCAATCTGATCTACACATTCCAAAACCGCCTTATACTTACCTTGATATAAATACGCACGCATTTTCATACCCAAGGCAGCGCCTTTCGTAGCACGTCCTTTCTCCGGAGCATCCGCACCTAAATTAGCGATGGCGACATCATAATCATCCAACGCCTGTTGCCATGTATCTTCTCGACTGGAACGCTTTAGGTTACGAGCCTCCGATGTTGAGATTTCTGAAAGTACGACAGGAACACCCCCATAAGTTTCCGCAAGTACCGAATAAGCCAATCCCCTCAAGAAATGAGCCTCGCCAACATACAACTTTTTCGCCTCCCCCGCTAATTCTATTTTTTCTAAACAAGCCAATAAATAATTAGCCCTAGAGATCATTTCATAACATCTTTTCCAACGAAAAGTAACGACACCGCCATCACTAGAGCTCAAACGTCCGGCTCCCAATTTATTGAAAACCTCGACAGTTCCCCAATTATATGCATTGGGAGTCGCACAATCTGTCATTCCAAACCCAAACAAACCTTGATCTATGACAGCGGTCTCCCTTAGACAAGCATACGTTCCATCTAACAGTAACTTAATATCCGATTCTTTTTCCGGAAAGTTAGCGGCCGTGATTTTATCCTCCGGATACAAATCCAGATAATTCTCCATACAACCACCAAAAGAGATCAATAACAAAAACGACAAACAATATATTATTAAACGTTTCATAGCTTTAGAAATTAAGATTTAAACCAAATGTGAATATTCTCGGTGTCGGATACGGAGAACCTCCCGCATCAAACGTATTTCTTTCCGGATCGTATCCCTCATAGCCTTTTTTCCACATAACCGTAAATAAATTCTGAGCATTAGCGTATACATAAAGCCGTTGCATTTTCAACTTTGAAGTAATCCTTTCCGGAAATGCATAACCCAATTGTAAGTTCTTCAATTTCAAGAAGTCAATCCGATGTACCCAAAATGAGGAGTCGTATCGATCCCAAGTAGAGTCATATCGAAGCATAGGGATACTAGAACCTGAATTCTCTGGTGTCCATGCGTCTCTCCAAAAGCCCGCGATTCGCATATACTCATATCCTAAGCGAGTCATTTCATTTTGAGTAAAGACATTCGCCTTTCCTAAACCCTGAAACAAGAGGCTCAGATCAAATCCCTTATAACGCAACCCTGCAGAAATACCATAAGTGATCTTCGGAATCGTATTTCCTAATACTTGCTTATCTTGATAGTCCAATTTTCCATCATTATTTACATCCTCATACTTCAAATTACCCATGGCAGGCTTATAGCCATTATTATGCATATGCTCTACCGCTTCTTCATCCGATTGGTAAATGCCAATCGCTTTATAACCATACAACGCTTTGTAAGGATATCCCTCACGGATCAAATACAGTTGATCCGGAGAATTACCACCTTGGAACTTTGTTACTTCATTATTTATGTAAGTAAAATTAAATCCTACATTAAATCCCAATCGATCCCTACTGGCTTCCAAATTATCATAATTCGCAACCAATTCAAAACCGTTATTTTTCATCTCCCCAACATTCTCGAAAGGCGCTGTCTTATCACCTAAGATATTGGAGATTGGTAATTGAACAATAATATCGGTAGTCTTTTTATTGAAATAGTCCGCTTCTATATTCAACTTATTACCTAAGAAGCCCAAATCCACGCCAATATCCAAGGAAGAGGTAGTTTCCCAAGTAATATCCTCATCCACCAAAGCGGTTACGGCAGCACCCGGAGCCAATGAGCCTCCATAATTATAACTCAAGTCATAATTTTGGGAGATCACTGTTAAATAAGGCCAATATCCTTCAATGGTTTGATTGCCTAATTGTCCCCACGACGCACGTAGTTTCAAATTAGAAAACAGATTCAGGTTCTTAATAAACGCCTCTTCACTCAAACGCCATCCTGCAGAGAAGCCCGGAAAAACACCCCAGCGATTTCCCCGTTTAAAACGAGAGGAGGCATCGGCACGGAGATTCATCTCAAATAAATATTTATCCGCAAAGGCATAATTCAATCGACCAAAATAAGATGCCATGCGTAGACCTTCAAAATTTCCCTCTCCCTTGATACCTTCCGTTCCCGCATCCACTTGGGTTAATCCTTCTTTGGGTGGGTTGGTTCTTCGGGCAAATACGTTCTTTATACTGTAATTCTCCAATTGGGAACCAAGGATAGCGGCAACATAATGCTTATCCGCAAATCGCTTGCTATAGTTTAATGTCGCTTGGAAATTATTACGCATAGTCGATACTTGCTCTCTACTCAACACAATACCATCACGATTGTAATTTTTCGGTATCGTCTCTATGCCAGAATCCGTATATCCATAAAGGGTCTCATTATATTTATCAACCATTTTCCAATTGCCATTAGAGGCCCATGTTACTTGTAAGTTCAAGTCTTTCGTAAAATCTACGGTAGCGAAAGCATTTACAGCCATATAATCCTTGGATGTTTTAGTCGCCCCGTTCGAAGCGTCTATAACCGGCTGATAAGTCGTATACAATAAAGTACCATCATCCTTAATCGCTTCTACCGAACCGAAACGGCCATCCCGGGTATATGGAGCGATGAAAGGAGCCGCACCTTGTTGCTGTTCGAATACACGGAACAAATCAAAAGGCTCTTGGGAATTCCTACGAGTATAATTCAAACGAGCGCCAACTCTCAACCATGAATTCACTTTATACTCCACATTTGCCCGGATACCGAACCGCTCCGCCTTAGAGTTCATCAAAATACCTTCCTGACTCAAATAGTTCAAAGACAAGAAGGAAGATAGTTTCTCCGATCCACCGCGAATGGATAAATTATGCCCTGTTATTAAAGCATTCCGATAAAGAGAGTCATACCAATCCGTATTCGGGTATTTATAAGTATCTGTTCCATTAGCGAAATTAGAGATCAATGTTTCCGAGAAAAGAGGGTTCTCTCCCCCATTCACCAAAGCTTGATTCGCCATAGTCATATGCTCGGCGCTATTCGTCACTAAATCAAAATGACGTCCGATCTGCTGCATTCCGACGTAAGAGTTCAACTCTACTTGGGTTTTCTCATTATTCTTTCCCATCTTCGTCGTAACCAAAACGACACCGTTAGCGGCCTTTGATCCGTAAATAGCCGCACTAGCCGCATCCTTCAAGACTGTGATACTTTCGATGTCACTCGGATTTACTTGGCTGAATACCCCTTCTACTCCGTCAATAATCACCAACGGGTCCGAATTATTCAATGTACCCCAGCCACGAATTCTCAATTGCGCTCCATCATCTCCCGGCTTACCCGAATTCTGGCTGATCCACACGCCGGAAACCTTTCCGGAAAGTGCTTGAGAAGCATCAGTGATCGGACGGTTCGCCAATTCCTCATCAAATTTGACTGAAGAAACAGAACCTGTCAAATTCACCTTCTTCTGGGTTCCATAACCAACAACCACAACCTCTTCCAAAGCCTGTGTATCCTCCTTTAAACGTACATTCAATGAAGTCTGTCCCGCAATAGCGACAGTTGTTGGCATAAAGCCGATATAAGAAAATTGAAGTGTCGCGTTATCCGATACCTCCAAAATAAATTTACCATCAAAGTCTGTTATCGTACCATTTTGAGTACCTTTCTCCACAACATTCGCTCCAATGATAGGTTCCCCTTTTGAATCGACAACAACACCCGTTATTTTTTTGGCTTGCTGGGTGACCGCATTCGCTATAGGTTTTTCAAATAAGTAGATCTTTCCATTTTTAACTTCATAACTTAATGACGTGCCCTCCGTTATTTTATCCAATACATTTGTCAATTCTGCATTCGTAAAATTAACGCTCACTCTCCGATTCAAATCTACGATTTGTTTGCTATACGCAACACTCAACCCGGTTTGGTGGGTGATGGTAGCTAAAACTTTCTCCACTTTCGCATTGTCCAGCACAATAGAAACCCGCTGAGCCGAGGCGGTAGCCGTGAAACTCAGCAAGGATATGACTAAAAATAGAAAGGTTAACTTCATGGCATTCGGTATTTTCTCAATTAATATTAAAAGGCACCTACGCCGAGGGCTTTCTTGCTTTTCTTTCATATATTTGTATTGATTTTAATAGTTGGTATTAGAAATTTATTTTTAATACGATCGGCAGCCGAAAAGGGTAGGAGCTTTTCGGCTGTTCTTATGTTATCTATTTATGAGGAATCCATACGCATATCTATTTTAAGGTTAACACTCTGTTTCCTGCTCTCCTATCAAATAGACACACGACAAATCTAAAAGGATGAGTCGTTATAGCTAATTTTTTTATTTTTTCATCCGGACTTCTATCTTGCCCCCTTTTTCCTCGAATAGTACAGGCGTGATTTTTTCCAATTCTTTTAATACCGTGGTCAAATTGACGCTATCGGTCGTTATCGTATACGTATATCGCAAAGCGGCAGAATCCTTCACGTCAAAGGATATATCATAAGTTCGAGCCAATGTTTTCATTACGTCCGATAAAGGGGCGCTCTTAAATACGAGCACATTACGTCTCCATGCCGAATACATCTTGACATCGTGGGAACGGAGTACCTCACAACGTCCGGAAGCCTTGTTATAAACCGCTTTTTCTCCCGGGCGTAATTGATAAGATTTGAAGGATCTTGATTTCAACTCGATAGATCCTGTCTCTAAAGCGACGAATATAGCTTCTTCCTCCGGATAGGCTTTCACATCAAAGGTAGTACCCAACACTTTTATATCCATATAAGAAAGATCCACGATAAAAGGCCGATTCTTGTTCTTGGCGACCTCGAACCAAGCCTCTCCTTCCAAATAAACCTTACGTTCGGAGAGACCGAATTTTTTCGGATAACGAATACGGCTTCCCGAATTCAAATGGACCTTACTCCCATCTTGAAAAAGCACTTGCATGCGTTCCCCATTAGGTACGTACACCTGTCTCTTATACACATCTCCGAGCCCACGAGACTCCTGAGCA
>ERZ1027176.522-NODE-522-length-18229-cov-5.135688_pt1 | contig 18229 bp, 15 predicted proteins | sample MGYA00519248_ERZ1027176 | MGnify/ENA primary metagenome ERZ1027176 (study PRJEB26926, sample SAMN06164413) | human gut metagenome | biome: ENVO:00009003; feature: ENVO:2100002; material: ENVO:00002003 | host: Homo sapiens | place: USA | collected 2012 ...
CTACACGCGTAAGATCGTCGGCAGCGTCAGATGTGTATAAGAGACAGGCGCGGCGGTGCTCGGCCCGTGCCGCGTGGTGCTGACCATGGACGGGAAGGAAGTCTGGTCGCGGCGCTACCCCTTCCTGCGCCCGCCCGAGATGCAGCAGCTCACGCTGGACTTTGACAGGCTCGGCATCGCCCACGCGCGCGATGTCCACTTTACGATTGAGGTGGCAGAGGCATGAAAGAACTCACCTGTATCGGCTGCCCGCGCGGCTGCACCTTGAAAATCGAACGCGACGGCGACGGCTGGTCCGTCACCGGCAACACCTGCCCCCGCGGCAGGGAGTTTGCCATCTCGGAGATGACCGCGCCCAAGCGCACCATCTGCTCGACCGTGCGCACGGCCTTCCCGGACGCGCCGGTGCTGCCGGTGCGCGTGTCGGCCGACATTCCGAAGGACCGCATTTTCGACGTCATGGACGCGCTGAAAACCGTCACCGTATCAGAGCGCATCGGCCGCGGCGACGTCGTGATCCCGGACGTGCTCGGCCTCGGCGTGGACGTCATCGCCACGAGCAGTCTCCTCAGGCACAGACCCGAATGAATCTTTTGTATAGAGAGCAAAAATAAATCTTAGGAGGGAATCATCTTGAGCAAACCGCTGGTGCTGACCTGCGACATCGGCACACAGAGCGCACGCGCCCTGCTCGTGGACCCGGACGGCCGGATCGTGGACGTCGTGCAGAGCAAGTATGCCGAGCCCTACTTCTCGAAAGAGCCCGGCTGGGCCGAGCAGAAGCCGAACTTCTACTTCGACCGCCTGTGCGAATGCTGCCGCGAGCTGTGCGCGCGCAGCAACGCCCTGCTGCCGGACGTGATCGCCATGACCATCACCGTCATCCGCGACACGGTCGTGTGTCTGGACGCGAACAATGAGCCCCTGCGCGACATCATTCTCTGGCTGGACAAGCGCACCGTCGACCCCAACGGCGCCATGCCCGCCAAGAACATGATGCTCTTCAAGGTCGCCGGCATGGAGCCGACGGCGAAGGTGGTGTACGCCGCCTCCGTCGGCAACTGGATCATGCGCCACGAGCCGGAGATCTGGGCCAAAACCGCCAAATACGTCATGCTGCCCACGTACCTGAACTACAAGCTCACGGGCAACCTCATCGACTCGGCCTCGAACCAGATCGGCCACATCCCGTTCGACTACAAAAACCGCCGCTGGATGAAGCCCGGCAGCCTCACGCGCTGCTTCTGCGACGTGCCGAACGAAAAGCTGTGCGACCTCGTGCCCTCCGGCACGGTCATCGGCACGATCACGGACGAAGTCAGCGCCCTGACCGGTATCCCCGCCGGCCTGCCGCTGATCTCGACCGGCTCGGACAAGGGCTGCGAGACGCTCGGCCTTGCCGTCGTCGATTCCGACAAGGCGTCGATCTCGCTGGGCACGACGGCCACCATCCAGTTCAGCACGACCGAGTACGTCGAGCCGCAGCAGTTTCTGCCCGCCTACCCCGGCGTGCTCAACGACCACTACAATCCCGAGATCGAGATCTACCGCGGTCTGTGGCTGCTGTCGTGGTTCGTGAAGGAATTCGGCACGGCCGACGCCATCGACGCCAAAGAAAAAGGCATGGCGCCCGAGGCCCTGCTCGACCAGCGCATCCGCGACCTGCCCGCCGGCAGCGACGGCCTGCTCCTGCAGCCGTACTGGACGGCCGGCATCCTGCACCCGGACTCGCTCGGCGCGGTCATCGGCTTTTCGGACTACCACACGCGCTACCACTTCTACCGCGCCATCATCGAGGGCCTGTGCCTGGAGCTGTACATGGCGCTGCGCATCATGGAGGACCGCTCGGGCCTGACCATTCACGAGATCCGCATCGGCGGCGGCGGCGCGAAGAGCGACGTGGTCTGCCAGATCGCGGCGGACGTGTTCGGCCTGCCGGTCGTGCGCTCGCAGACGCACGAGGCGTGCTCCATCGGCTCGTCCATGGTCGCGTTCGTGGCCAAGGGCGTGTTCGCCGATTTCGACGCGGCGGCCAAAGCCATGGTCCACGTCAAGGACACGTTCCAGCCAAACGAGCGGAATCACGAGGTATATAACGACATTTACGAGCAGGCCTACCGCAAGATCTATCCGCGCCTGCGCCCGATCTATCAGAAACTGATCCAAGTCAAGAGGAGGATTGCACAATGAGCAACAAACCGTACAAAGGATTCGAGCCGAAGTGGGTGCTCACCCCCGCGCCGGCGGACAGCTACCGCTCCATTTTCCGCTGGGGCGATCCGAACTTCTTCAAATATCCGAAAGAGTCTCTGTACACGCTCATGAAAGAGACGTTCCAAATGACGGACGACGATTTCAAGGCGTATTCCGACGACATCGGCTTTGACCCCGTCGACCTCTCCGACCACCCGGTGCAGCTCGCGCCCGAGCACATCGAGGCGCTCAAAAAGATCGTCGGCGAGCAGAATGTCTCCACCACGGACTATGACCGCCTGAGCGTGGCCTACGGCTTCACGGCCTACGATATCCTGCGTCTGCGCCACAAGCGCGTTGACAGCGTACCCGACGTTGTGCTCTACCCCGAGACGACCGGGCAGGTCGAGCAGATCGTGGCCTACTCCACCGAGCACCACATCCCGCTGTACGTCTACGGCGGCGGCAGCAGCGTCACCCGCGGCGTCGAGCCGGTCAAGGGCGGCATCTCGCTGGATATGCGCCGCAACTTCAACAAGGTCATCAGCTTCAACGAGATCGACCAGACCATCACCGTGCAGGCCGGCATGTCCGGCCCGGATCTGGAAAAGACGCTCCAGAGCGCGCCGGAGCTCTTCGGCGCCAAGCGGCAGTACACCTGCGGCCACTTCCCGCAGTCGTTCGAGTATTCGAGCGTCGGCGGCTGGACGGTCACGCGCGGCGCGGGCCAGAACAGCACGTATTACGGCACCATTGCCGACATCGTGCTCAGCCAGAAGTACGCCACGCCCATCGGCACCATCCAGACCAGCCACTACTCCCGCGAGGCCACCGGCCCGAACCTGAACCAGATCATGATGGGCTCCGAGGGCACGTTCGGCGTGCTGACGGAGGTCACGCTGCGCATCTTCCGCTGGATGCCGCAGAACCGCAAGCGCTTCTCCTACATCTTCAAGACGTGGGACGCGGCCATGAAGGCCGCCCGCGAGATGATGCAGTGCGAGTGCGGCTACTCGTCCGTGTTCCGCCTGTCCGACCCGGAGGAGACCAACCTCATGCTCAAGCTCTACAACGTCGATGAGACGCCGCTGCAGCCGCTGCTCGACAAGTTCGGCTACAAGGACATGGAGCGTTGCCTCTTCCTCGGCTTTACCGACGGCGAGAAGGGCTACAGCCGCAACGTCGCGCGCAACATCGCGAAAATTGCGCTCAAACACGGCGGCATGCCGCTGACCGGCTACGTCACCCGCAGCTGGGAAAAGGGCCGCTTCAACGACCCCTATCTGCGCGACACGCTCATGGATTTCGGCATCACGACCGACACGCTCGAGTGCACGGTCAACTGGTCGAACATGGAGCAGGTGCACGCCGACGTGCGCAAGATCTGCCACGCGCTGCCGAACACCGTCGTCACGACGCATATGTCGCACTGCTATCCGCAGGGCGCGAACCTGTATTTCATCTTCCTCACCCGCATGAAGGATGAGGACGCCTTCAAGGCCTACCACACCACGATCCTCGACGCGATCCAGCGCTCCGGCGCAGCCGTGAGCCACCACCACGGCATCGGCAAGATGTTCGCGCCCTGGCTCGAAGGCTACATCGGCGAGAAGGAGTACGGCGTGTTCCGCGTGCTCAAGGACTATTTTGACCCCGACTACAACATGAATCCGGGCGGCACGATCGGTCTGGATCTCAAGCCGGAGGAGAAGAAGTTCCTGCGCGAGTACACCGACTATCTCGAGCAGCCGAAGTTCGACTGAGATTTTGTCATCACCCGGCAGCGGTTTGGATGCCCGCCGCCGGATCATCCGGCCGAGCGCCGGTGCTGCTGCGTACATTGCTTGTGCAGCAGGGGGGAGAACCGGGGCGGCCCAACGCCCCAAAGGGATGGAGCAGCCCGGCAGATACCTGCCGGGCTGCTTTTTTGCCCATGTAGAAAGGGAGGGTGACGCGAAGTCGTAAGGCAATGCCTTCTCCTCGAGGGGAAGGTGCCGAACATCGTGAGGCGGATGAGGCGGAAAGGTCGTGGGTTTCTCCAGTGGCACCGGAAATGCGCCGCGCATCCAACGCCCACCTCATCCGTCGCGGCGGAACGTGCCTTCGGCGTACGCATACACCGCGCAGCCGAGCGCGTCCGCGTCGGATGCGTCGTGCGTGGCGAGCACGAGGGTTTTCTCCCGCGCCGCGTCCGCGATCAGCGCGGTGACGCGCGCGCGCAGCGCCGCATCCAGAGCGCGAAACGGCTCGTCGAGCAGCAGCACCGGCGCGTCATACGCAAGTGCCCGCGCGATGGCCACGCGCTGCTGCATGCCGCCGGAGAGCGCCGCGGGGTACTGATCGCGCGCATCCGCCAGCTCCAGCCGCTCCAGCCATATCAGCGCCTGCGGCATGGTCTGCGCCCGGTCGGAGAGCACGGCGTTGACGTTTTCCGCCGCCGTGCGCCACGGCAGCAGCCGCGGCTCCTGAAAGACGCAGGCCATGCGCCCGGGCTCCACGCGCACGGTGCCGGAGTCCGGAGCCTGCAGCCCGGCGAGTACGCGCAGCAGTGTTGTCTTGCCGCAGCCGGACGGGCCCATGAGCGCGATGTGCCCGCCGTCGGGCACGGTGAGGCAGACATCCCGCAGGACGGTGCGGCCGTCATACGTCACGGTGAGGTCACGCGCCTCGATCATGTGCCGCCGCCTCCTTTCCCGCGCGGGGTGAGCGCGCGCAGCACCAGCCGCTCCAGCCCGACGCTCAGGAGGATGACCGCGAGCGTCCAGGCGAAGAGGTCGGTGGTCTGCAGATACAGTTTCGATTCATAGATCATGCGGCCGATGGCGCTGCGCGGCACGGTGAGCACCTCGGCGGCGATGCCGGCCTTCCAGCCGAAGCCGAGGCCGGAGCGCAGCGCGGCCAGAAAGTGCGGCCGCACGCCCGGCACATAGATCCGCCGCAGGACGCGCCCGCGCGGCCAGCCGTACACCCGCGCGAGCTCGAGCAGCGCGGGATCGGCCGAGCGGATGCCGGTGCAGACATTGCTCCACACGACGGGCAGCACCATGAGCAGCGCGATAAACACCGGCAGCCAGTCGCGCGCGATCCAGATGAGCGCGAGCACCACAAACGACGCCACCGGCGTGGACTTGACGACCGTCATGAGCGGGCACAGCAGCGCATCGGCTGTCTTTGACGCCGTGCAGGCGACGGCCAGCGCCACGCCGAGCACGACCGCCCCCGCCACGCCGAGCAGCACGCGGCCGATGGATACAGCCGTGATGCGCCAGAACGCCCCGGTCGCGGCGAGCTCGCACAGTCTGCGCACGACGACCCACGGCGCGGGCAGCAGCAGCTCCCGGTGCACGAGCAGCGCGAGCGCCGTCCACACCGCGAGCCAGAACGCGAGCGTCAGCGCGCCGCGGGCGAAACGCTTCATTTCAGCACGCAGTAGAAGTCATCCTCCGGCACGCTGCCGCCGATGCTCTGCGGGGCGACGGTGCTCAGCGCGGTGAGAAACTCCGTCAGCGGCGCCTGCATATCCGCGCCGGACACGAAGCAGACGTTGCAGTTCGGGATGGCCTTGGCGGCCACGGCGGCCTTGGCGAAGATGCCGGCATCCTGGATCATTTGGCCGGCCTGCTCGGGTTCGGCCGTCAGGTACTCGATGGACGCCTGATACTCGCCCAGGAAGGCCTTGACCTCGTTCGGGTGAGCGTCTGCAAACGCCTTGCGCACGACGACGCAGCCCTGCACGAGGCTGCCGGCCGGGGCAACCTTGTCCCACTCGGCGGTCAGGTCGAGCGCGACGGTGAGGTCCGGGTTCGCCGCACGGGCGATCGTGACCATCGGCTCCGGCAGCACGGCGATGTGTACCTCGCCGGAGGCGAGCGCCGTGTTCAGCTCGGCCGGCTGCGCATAGGTATTGTCGATGGTGACGTCCGTGCCGACGGTCAGACCATTTTTCTCGCACAGGTACTGGAAGATGAACGTCGGGTTCTGCACGGGGACGTAGACGTTCTTGCCGCGCAGGTCGGCAAAGGACGTGACGGACTCCGTGCCGTCAGTCACGACGTACAGCACGCCGCGCGTGTTGAGCGCGAGCACCTGCACGGCGCCGTCGGTCTTGTTGTAGAGCGCGGCGGCGGCGTTCGTCGGCAGGGCGGCGATGTCGGCCGTGCCGTTGACGAGCGCGGCGGTGGCGTTGCTCGGGTCGGTCTCGACGGTAAAGTTGTAGTTCAGGGCGGCATTGCCGGCCTTGCTGTCGGCCATGAGCTTGGCCATGCCGAAGCCGGTCGTGCCGTTGAGCGAGACGACGTTGACGGTCAGGTCCTTGTCGACGGCGGCGGTGTCGTCCTTCTGACCGCAGGCGGCGAGGGCGAGCACCATCAGGACGGCCAGCAGCAGAGCCGTGCATTTGCGCAGATGTTTCATAGCAGATCTCTCCTTTTCATGATTGCCGGCCGCACGAAGAGACAAAAAATGCCATGCCCGGAAGGCATGGCGGTGCAGCAGTGCACGCACGCAGCCTTCCACCTCATGGGCGATTCGGTGTCAGATTCGGTGCGGGATCGGCGGCGGCCGGGCCGGAAGCACAGCTTGCGGCGCGGGCGCATAGTTTGCTACAATTATGCCATGGGAACGCAGACGTGTCAAGCATTTGCGGCGGTTTTTCCCAAAGATGCACAGTGGTTGAAAAGTGGAACATATTGTGAAAAATTCTCGCAGCTTGTCGTTATCAAAACGACGGGTCTGGGCATTGAAAAATTTTCATAGATATTGTATGATAGGGAGCAGGGAATCCTGCATCCGGCCGGAATAGGAGCCGGCCAGTGCAAATTTGTTGGAAAGGGAATCGAAATTATGGAACAAATCGATTACAAGTTCATCGACCAGGTCCTCGCAGATCACGCCTGCGACGCCTCGCAGATCATTGCGATCATGCAGGACGTGCAGGGGAAATACCGTTATCTGCCGAAAGACGCGCTGCGCTACATCGCCGACAAGGTGGGCATCAGCGAGTCGAAGATCTACGGCGTGGCGACGTTCTATGAGAACTTCTCACTCGATGTCAAGGGCAAGTACGTGCTCAAGGTCTGCCGCGGCACGGCGTGCCACGTGCGCAAGTCCGGCAACGTCCTGCAGGCCCTCTATGACGCCACCGGTCTGAGCGAGAGCAAGCCGACCTCGGACGACGGCCTGTTCACCATCGAGATCGTGTCGTGCCTCGGCGCGTGCGGTCTGAGCCCGGTCGTCATGGTCAACGACACGGTGCACCCGGCCATGACCCCCGACAAGGCCGTGGATCTCATCGAGGAGCTGCGTGCAAAGGAGGGTGCGTAATGCGTCAGAGAATCGAATCCTTGGAGCAGTTCCGCGCCCTGCAGGCCGACTACATGGCCGCGCGCGACGCGGAAAAGCGCAAGATCCTTGTCTGCTGCGGCACGGGCTGTGTCGCCGGCGGCAACCTGAACGTGTATCATGAGCTCAAAAAGCGCATGGACGAGCTCGGCATCCCGTGCGAGGTGTCCCTGACCGAGCACCATGCCGACGCCATCGGCCTGAAAAAGTCCGGCTGCCACGGCTTTTGCGAGATGGGCCCGCTGGTCCGCATCGAGCCGGAGGGCTGGCTGTACACGAAGTGCCAGGTCAGCGACGTGGAGGAGATCATCCAGAAGACCATCCTCGGCGGCGAGTTCATCGAGCGCCTGGGCTATCACCAGAACGGCGAGCTGTATGAGCGCCAGGAAGACATCCCGTTTTACAAAAAGCAGACCCGCCGCGTGCTTGAGCACTGCGGCCATATCGACGCGGAATCCATCGAAGAGTACCTGTCCATCGGCGGCTACGGCGCGCTGGCCAAGGCCCTGTTCGAGATGCAGCCGGACGAGATCGTCCAGGCCGTGAGCGATTCCGGTCTGCGCGGCCGCGGCGGCGCCGGCTTCCCGACCGGGAAGAAATGGGCCCAGGTCGCGGCACACACCGAAGAGCCCGTCAAGTACATCGTCTGCAACGGCGACGAGGGCGACCCCGGCGCCTTCATGGACCGCTCCTGCATGGAGGGTGATCCGCACAAGGTCATCGAGGGCATGATCGTCGCGGGCGTGGCCACCGGCTCCACCGAGGGCTACATCTATGTCCGCGCCGAGTACCCCATGGCCGTGCACCGGCTCACCGTCGCCATCGAGCAGGCCAAGGAGCTGGGCCTGCTGGGGGACAACATCCTCGGCAGCGGCTTCAACTTCCATATGCACATCAACTGCGGCGCGGGCGCGTTCGTCTGCGGCGAGGGTTCGGCCATGACCGCGTCCATCGAGGGCAACCGCGGTATGCCGCGCACGAAGCCCCCGCGCTCCGTCGACAAGGGCCTGTACGGCAAGCCCACCTGCCTGAACAACGTTGAGACGTTTGCCAACGTCCCCGACATCATCAAAAAGGGCGCCGACTGGTTCAAGTCCGTCGGCACCGAGGGCAGCTCCGGCACGAAGGCCTTCGCCCTCACCGGCAACGTCGTCAACACCGGCCTGATCGAGGTGCCCATGGGCACGACGATGCGCGAGGTCGTGTATGACATCGGCGGCGGCATCAAAAACGGCAAAGCGTTCAAGGCTGTGCAGATCGGCGGCCCGTCCGGCGGCTGCCTGACCGAGGCGCACATGGACCTGCCCATGGACTTTGACTCGCTGAAAAAGGCCGGCGCCATCATCGGCTCCGGCGGCCTCGTCGTCATGGACGAGGACACGTGCATGGTGTCCATCGCGCAGTTTTTCATGAACTTCATCTGCAACGAGTCGTGCGGCAAGTGCACCCCGTGCCGCGAGGGCACGACCCGTATGCTCGACATTCTCACCCGGATCACCAAGGGCAACGGCAAGCCCGGCGACATTGAGGAGCTGCGCTCCCTCGCCAAGATGATCCAGAACTCCTCCCTGTGCGGTCTCGGCAAGACGGCGCCGAACCCCGTACTGTCCACGCTCGCGAACTTCGAGGACGAGTACCGCGAGCACATCTTCGACAAGAAGTGCCGCACCGGCAGCTGCCGCAGCCTGACGACGTATGTCATCGACCCGGCAGTGTGCAAGGGCTGCACGAAGTGCGCGCGCAACTGCCCGGCCGGCGCCATCACCGGCGAGCTGAAAAAGCCGCACCACATCGACACGGATAAATGCATCCAGTGCGGCACCTGCAAGGCCGGCTGCCCGTTCGGTGCGATCAAGGAGGCGTGAACCATGGCTGAAAAGAAAATGATCATCGACGGCGTGTCCTGCCCGTTCACGACCGAGCGCAACGTGCTCGAGGTCGCCCGCAACAACGGCATCGACATCCCCTCGCTTTGCTACTGTGAAAACCTGTCCATCTACGGCGGCTGCCGCCTGTGCCTCGTCGAGAACGACCGCGGCAAGATGGACGCGGCCTGCTCCATGCAGCCGCGCGACGGCATGGTCGTCAACACCCACACGAAGCAGGTGCTCGACAGCCGCCGCACCACGCTGCAGCTGCTCATGAGCAGCCACCGGGCCGACTGCCTGACCTGCGACCAGAGCGGCCGCTGCAAGCTGCAGGAGTACGCCCGCCGCTACCATGTGGACGCGCACCGCTTCGAGCCCAACACCTACTGCACCGAGCCGATGGATCTCTCGTCGCCGAGCATCGTGCGCGACCCGAGCAAGTGCATCCTCTGCGGCCTGTGCGTGCGCACCTGCGCCGAGATCCAGAACATCGGCGCGGTCGATTTCAGCGGCCGCGGCAAGAAGGCGCACATCTCCGCCGACTTCGGTAAGACCCTCAAGGACACCGACTGCGTCGGCTGCGGCCAGTGCGCGTCCGTGTGCCCGACCGGCGCGATCACCATCCGCAACGAGACCGAGAAATTCTGGTCCATGCTGCAGGATCAGACCCGCAAGGTCGTCGTGCAGTATGCGCCCAGCGTGCGTGTCGGCATGGCCGAGCGCTTCGGTCTGCCCGCCAATGAGCCCTGCACCGGCAAGCTCGTCGCCGCGCTGCGCCGCCTCGGCGCCGACGTGGTGTACGACACGAACCTCACGGCCGACCTCACGATCATGGAGGAGTCGGCGGAGTTCCTCGAGAAGGTCAAGACCGGCGCGAAGCTGCCGATGTTCACCTCCTGCTGCCCCGGCTGGATCCAGCACGTGGAGCACCGCCACCCGCACCTCATGCCCCAGGTGAGCACCTGCGGCAGCCCGATGGCGATGTTCGGCTCGCTCATCCGCAAGCAGTTCGCGGGCGAGAATGTCTACTCCGTCGCCATCATGCCCTGCACCGGCAAGAAGTTCGAGGCTGCGCGCCCCGAGCTTGAGAAGGACGGCGAGCGGCTCATCGACCTCGTCATCACGACGAGCGAGCTGTGCGACATGATCGAGGAAGCCGGCATCGACTTTGCCCACCTCCCGGACGAGGAGCCCGACGCTCCGCTCGGCGACTACACCGGCGCCGGCGTCATCTTCGGCGTGACCGGCGGCGTGACCGAGGCCGTCATCCGCCGTGTGCTCGACGACGCCAGCCCGAACACCCTGCAGACCATTGCCGAGTGCGGCGTGCGCGGGCTCGAGGGCATCAAGGCGTTCACCGTCACGGCCGGCGACCTGACCATCCGCATCGCGGTGGCGAATGGCCTGGCCAATGCTGATAAGCTCATCGCCAAGGTCGAGTCCGGCGAGGAGCAGTTCGACTTCATCGAGGTTATGGCCTGCCCGAACGGCTGCATCGGCGGCGGCGGCCAGCCCCCCGCCTGCAACAAGCGCAAGGCCGAGCGCGCCGAGGCCATCTTCAAGGCGGACGAGGCGTGCGCCCTGCGCATCCCGCAGCAGAACCCCGACCTGGGCTATGTCTACGACAACCTGCTCCAGGGCCGCGCCCACGAGCTGCTGCACATCCACTACCCGGCCCACGGCCAGCACGGCTGAGCCGCCGGAAACCCCGCAGAACACGAAACGTGCATGGAAGGGATCCTTCCATGCACGTTTTTTCGCACCTCGCGCGGTCCGGATATGCACTGCCTCCAGTGGGCGGAAAGTCAAGCAAGTGCAGCAAGCGGGGCCGGCCAAGCCATTTTTTCGGCCGGCCGTTCAGAAGATCGGCAGCCCGTCCGGCCGTGCGCCGCATTTCCGACAGCGCCGCATCCCACACGGCGGGTTTCGTGCCGCGCCGCGCGCAGCGTGGCGGGCACTGTCGCGGTGACATGACACATGTCGGAATATCGGTTTACATAACGCAAGGCGCATTCGACACGTTCTGCCTGTCGAATGCAGGCGATATTTCCCGATATACTTCGAAAAATTGTATCTTTCGACGGCTGTTATCGGATTATGTCAACAGAAAACTAGAGCAATTCGCCAAAAATCGCATTGTTCTCGCATTCCAGATATGGTAAAATATCCTCGCAAGACAGGGGAAACGAGCGATTCGGCAGAGAGCTGACCGCAAGCCTGAATTTTTGCGGAGGAGAAAGTTATGGAAACGAAAATCAGTGTTCTGCTCGCCGACCCCGGCGAACAGTACCGCGCGGCCTATTCCAAGGCCATCGGCCAGGAGACGGACATGGAACTGGTCGCCCAGACGGACAATGGGCTGCGCGCGGAAGAACTCATCACCAAATTCCAGCCAGACGTCGTGGTGCTCGACCTCGTGCTGCCGAATCTGGACGGCCTGTCCCTGCTGACGCATCTGCGGGCGAAAAACGCACCGTCCCGCGTGATCGTCACCTCCGCGATCTGTAACGATCAGGTGCTGATGGAGTGTGCGGAGCTCGGCACGACGTACTTCATGCAAAAGCCGTTTGATCCGCCGCTGCTCGTGCAGCGCATCCGCCAGACGGCCCGGCCGCATCAGCGCACCGGCGGCGCTGGCGCGCAGCTCGCTGCGGCGGAGCCCGAGCCCTCGCTCGAGAGCGTCGTCACCGACGTTATCCACGAGATCGGCGTGCCCGCGCACATCAAGGGCTACCAGTACCTGCGCGAGGCGATCTTGCTGACGATCGACGACATGGACATCATCAACTCCGTGACGAAGGTGCTCTATCCCGAGGTCGCGCGCAAGTTCAACACGACGCCCTCGCGCGTTGAGCGCGCCATCCGGCACGCGATCGAGGTCGCGTGGGACCGCGGCGATATTGAGACGCTGCAGAAGTTTTTCGGCTACACGGTCTCGAACATCAAGGGCAAGCCGACGAACTCGGAGTTCATCGCCATGATCGCCGACTGCCTGAGCCTGCGGCAGAAGCAGGCGAGTGTGCGCTGAATGCGCAGCTGGAGAATAAGAGGATGCAGAAAGCCCCCGGACACAATGTCCGAGGGCTTTCTGTATGGATCTGACCCGAGGCGGGCCTTGCCCCCTCGGGCTCCCCCGCGGCTCAGAGGCTTCGGAATGGCGCTGCCGCTCATGCACTGTGTGTGTGTCCGTCCTGCCCCCAAAGCCCGCTCCCAAAAGGGGAAGGCTTGAAAAGTGCGCAGCGAACGCTACGTCAAAGCCCCCGGACAGGTGTCCGGGGGCTTGCTGCGCGATGGGTGGGTAACTTTGGGGGATGCGCCCGCTCACCAGCTCGGGAGCAGGGCAATGAAATCGTCCAGATCATAGTAGCTGCCGCCCTGTGGGGTCAGATCCGGCGCGGCGGCGTAGGCGCTGCCCGGCGTGGCCGTGACGGCGAGAGAGGCCGAATCGACCTGCGTGCGCAGCGTGATGCGGCTCGGTGTGAGCGAGATATAGAGCGGGGACGCCGCGATGTTCGCCGTGATGTTCAGCGCACCGTCGGCATAGCCGAACTCGGAGATCGCGCCGACGACGCTCGCAAACGACAGGTGCTCGAAGAAGTACGTGTAGGCCTCGATGGCGTTTTGCACGGTCTGGCGGTCGATGCCCGGCGTGATCGTGAGCACGGCGTAGAGCGCCTGCTCGAGCGAGCCCATGGACGCCTCAACATGGTGCCAGCCGAAGTCGATGTACACGCGGCTGTTCCAGAACGTGACGGTCAGGTCGCGGCCGAGGATCTGCGACACGGCGCGCGCCGCGACGGGCTTACCGAGCGAGAGCACGAGATCGGTATCGAGGCTGTAGCCGTTGACGCTCACGGTCGCGTCCATGCCCATGGCCTGCGCGCCGACATAGCGCTCGAGCACCGGGGCGAAGGGCTGCAGCTGCGAGAGGGTGACATAATCGCCGCTCGTGGGGGTGAGCGTGGTGGCGGAGCCGGACGTGCCGGTGATGGTCACGTGCACTGTCCAGCCCGCGGCCGTGACGGTCACGCTGTCGGCCGAGAGGGCGGCGGAGACAGGTGTGCCCGCGATGTTCAGCTGCGCGTGCAGCGCGTTATTCGACCACGCAAGATCCTGAATGCTGTCCACGGCGGACTGCGGCGTGAGCTCGCGGAAAAACTGCGCGTAGGCGTTGCCGGCGGCCGCAGCATCGTTTGCCCCGGCGAGCTTGCCTGCCCAGGCGACGAGGTCTTTGATCTCGCTGCCCGTGCCGCTGACGTGGATGTTCCCGGCCGAGACGTACACCGTGCTGCCGATGTACTCGGCCGTGACGGTCACGCCGTCGACCGTGGTGGTGAGCGCGGCGTCATAGCCGCCGGAGGTCTTGGTCACGGTGGCCGTGCCCGAGAGGCTCAGCGGGCCGCTGAGGGCAACTTGGAAGGTCGCGGTCTTGGCCGTCGCCGCGTCCATGAGCGGGCTGACCAGGCTCAGCGCGCCGGTCAGGTCGGTGTAGCCGTCGAGCGACTGCACCTGGAAGCCGCCGTAGTACGGCACGGCGGTGACGTGCATGCGCGCGCCGCCGAAGTTGAGCGCCACGTCCGCGCGCGTCAGGCGCAGGGCGTCCGGGTCCGTGAGCAGGACGGTGCCGGAGATCATCGGGTCGTTGAGCCGGATGGTCATGCCGGTGTCGGTCTCCTGCATGGCGACGTTTTTCGTCAGCGCGGTCATGCCGGCCGCGTCGAGCGAGATGTTCGGGATCTGCACGCCGAGGTAGCCCGCGACCGTGCGCGCCGCGTCGAGCGTGTCGCTCGCGCGCAGGACGATCTTCTGGCTGCCGAAGGCGACGTACACGCGCTCATTGCTGTAGGCCGCGAAGAGATCCACGCCCGCGACGCTGCCGCGCACCTGGAAGGTGGTCTGATCGATGTCCACGTGCGCCGTCAGGCCGTAGGACTGGCCGTTGGCGGTGACCGTGATGCTGTAGTTCGGCGTGCGGCGGAAGAAGTCGCGCACCATGGCCTGCGTGTCCTGCCCGCCGTCGGAGAGCTTGCCGAGGTTGTTGGGGTCGTATTCGGTGGCGAGGTAGTGCTGGAACTCCGTCTGGTCGTCGGTCACGGCGCCGAAGTCCGTGAACACCTCGGTGAGCGTGCTCGTGCAGTTGAGGCTGCCGAGGCCGGACATGGACACGGTGTAGCTCTCCACGGTGTCCATCTGCAGGAGGTCCCAGTTGGCGTCGATCGTCCAGACCATGTGCACGGCCGTGAATTCGGGGTTTTTCGCCGCGCCGCTGTACGTGCGCACCTGATGGCGGTAGTACGCGCTCGCGCCGGCCGGCTCGAGGTCGAAGGTGAGGGTGTACGTGCCGTCGTCGTTCGCGGTCATGGACGGATTCTGCACCGTGTCACGGCTGATGACGTAGTTGCTCAGGTTTCTCGGGTCCTGCCCGTAGGCATCCTGATAGTCCTGCTGCGAGATGGCCACGATCTGGTCGCTCCACGTGGCGGTGTCGCCGCTGATGGAGCTGGCCTTGCGCACGAGGATGGCCCCGTCCTTGAAGTATTTCTGCTCGCCGAGCTTGACGAACATGCTCGTGCTGATGGCCTCGGTAAAGACGCTGTCGCTCGTCACGACGCGCACGTTGTGTACGGCCTGATTGTAGTCGATGAAGCCGACTTTCGCCTTCGTCTCGCCGGTCGTCTCGGAGCGGTAGGTCTCCTGATCCATGACGCCGGTCGTGATATAGATATTGTCCTCCGCACTCTGGCCGGAGGGGTCGCCGTCCGGGCGGGAGAGCGTCGTGCTCGCGCCGCCGGCGCCGTCATCGTCGCCGCCGCCGACTGCGCCGGGAATGATGATCGCCGCCGCGATCGCCAGCGCCAGCAGCGCCCCGCCGATGACATAGGTGCGCTTGCCGTGCTTGTGACGTGTCGGGCGCGCCGCGCTCTCCGCGGGCACCAGCTCGCTGTCGGCGATGTCCGGCGCGGTCTCGTCCGCGGTCGGCTTGCGCCGCCATGTCGGCAGGCGGAAGGTCTGTTTGCTCATGAATATCGATCTCCCTTGCAGGTGATGCCTGACGTGCGCATCGTCAGGAAAATCACATTTCTTCATGGCTTCATTATACGGCAAGGACTTTTTAAATGCATCCTCCGCGCGCGCGAGCGGTAGAAACGTTGGGAGAAGGCGATTCTACCAACGGGAGAATGGAAGGATTTCGGTAAAAACGTCCCTCTTGCGGCCGAACGCCTGGCGTGGTATACTCATAGCATGGATGATGTGAGAGGCGCGCTCGCCGCCAACCTTGCCGAGCTGAGAAAAGAAGAAAACCTGACTCAGGCCGAGTTTGCCGCGCAGTTCAATTACTCCGACAAGGCCGTGTCCAAGTGGGAGCGGGGCGATTCCCTGCCCGATGTCGTGATGCTCAAGACCATTGCCGACCTCTATGGCATGCGCGTGGACGATCTGCTGACGGCCGGCGGCGTGGCCGCCGCGCGCGCCGAGGCCGCCGTGACCGGCGGCGGGAAGCAGCACGATGCCTACCTCATGCCGAAGGTGCTCATCGCCGCCATGTGGGTGACGATGGTGTGGGTCGTCGCGGTCGTGGTGTTTTTGTATTCGCAGTTCAGCATCGGCAAGATGTACTGGATGGCGTTCGTGTGGGCGGTGCCGGTGTCGTTCGCCGTGGCGTTTCTCTTCTCCCGCCACTGGGAGGGGGAGTCGACGCTGCAGTGCGTGTTCGCGTCGCTGTTCGTGTGGAGCACGATCACCGCGTTTTACTTTCAATACCTCGAATACAACATCTGGGCAGTGTTCTTCGTCGGCGTTCCGGTGCAGATCGCGCTCATCCTCGGCGCCAAGCTCCGCCGCGCCGGTGTACACTGGCTGCGCCGGTGAAATGCGCGCAAATTCTGCTTGACGGCCGGCCGCGCACGTGCTATACTCCCTGCTAATGACAGGCCGAAACGGCCGGGCGGCGTCCGCGCCGCAGCAGACAGGATATTGACCGCGTCTGTGGGACTCATAGCCCCACAGGCGCTTTTTTTGTGCGAAAGGAGTCTTATTTATGCGCGCACGCACCTCTACACCCGATGACGCCAAGCGCGTGACCATGCAGGTGTCCACCGCCGGCATCGTGTGCAATGCGGCCCTGACGGTGTTCAAGCTCGTCGCCGGCATCGTGGCGCACTCGTCGGCCATGGTGGCCGATGCCGTGCACTCGGCGTCCGACATTCTCGGCTCGCTGATCGTGATGATCGGCGCGGTCTTTTCCCACAAGGCGGCCGACGCCAGCCACCCCTACGGGCACGAAAAGCTCGAGTGCATCGCGTCCATCCTGCTGGGCAACATCCTTGTGCTCGTCGGCGCCGCCATCGGCTACGCAGGCGTGATGAAGATCATCCGCGGCGAGACGCTGGCTGCCCCCGGTGTGCTCGCGCTCATCGCGGCGGTCGTGTCCATCGCCGTCAAGGAGGGGCTGTACTGGTACACGATTGCAGCGGCCAAACGCATCCGCTCCGTGTCGCTCAAGGCCGAGGCGTGGCACCACCGGTCCGATGCGCTCTCGTCCATCGGCAGCTTTGCGGGCGTGCTCGGCGCGCGGCTCGGCGTGCCCATCCTCGACCCCATCGCGTCGATCGTCATCTGCCTGTTCATCTTCAAGGTGGCCTACGGCATCTTCCGCGAGAGCATTGACCGGCTCGTCGACCGGGCGTGCGATGCCGACACCGTCGCTGCCATGCGCGCGACGATGCTGCGCACGCCGGGCGTCGTGCGCGTGGACGATCTCAAGACGCGGCTGTTCGGCAGCCGGACGTATGTCGATGCCGAGATCGCGGTCGACGGCGCGCTGCCGCTGCGGGACGCGCACGTCATCGCCGAGGCTGTGCACCACGAGCTCGAACGCGACTATCAGGATGTCAAGCACTGCACCGTGCACGTCAACCCGGCGTGACACGGGCGGACAACAGGGTTCAAAATGGCGAAGAGCCGTCCGAAAGGGCGGCTCTTTTTGCGCGCCGCAAACGGCAGAATACCGCAGAATTCGCGCGGAAAAGTGCGCAAAGAACGCGCTAAGAATGCTTTCGGGCGCGTTTTTGTGAATCCGGCCGCGCATGCGACAGAATTCGACACAGGGCGCGAAAATCGGTTGACATAACATTGACCGCACGCAGAAATTTTCAGCAGCTGCAGCGGTTTGCACTGCTTGTCACCGGCGGTGCGGGCGCGGGTGGCCGGAGGCCGGCGGGCGGCTTCGTCACGCGTGATGTCGCACAAAAGTAACGGGGCACCGTACCGTACCCAACCATACCAGACCAGACCAGGTCTTACTGCGCAGTAGGAACGCACTGCATAAGCATATCTTACCCTGTCTCTCTCAAAGAAAGCCAAGGGGAAAGAAAGCCGCTGTGGAAAACCGACAAAATTGTGGAAAAGTTTGTGGAGAGATTGTGGAAAACCTGTTTTACGGCGGGTGGGGCCGTTGCGGTCTGGCGCAGGCTTGCGGCTTGGCGCGTGGAGTGAGCGCCGGTGATTGGCGGACACGGTGTGGCCTGGTGCGCGTTTGCGGCCGGGTGCGTGATGGCGGTCGTGCGGTGCGGAAGATGCGTGCAGCGCAGGGCGCGCTGGCTGGCTTTCTTGCTGAGATAAAAAATGCTTGACAAGTTATGCAAAAGCATACTAGACTGGAAGCAGGGAACCACTCCGACGACGATCGGCACCGCGCCTCGTATGATTTCACGCACTGCCCCTGACGCGGGGGCGGCTTTGGCAGCATGACCGGCGGTACACCGCGCGTCCGGCTCGGCATCTTCAAGCCGCACGGTGTGCAGGCAATTTGCTCCGGTGACCAGGTA
>ERZ1027176.530-NODE-530-length-18095-cov-14.678492_pt1 | contig 18095 bp, 27 predicted proteins | sample MGYA00519248_ERZ1027176 | MGnify/ENA primary metagenome ERZ1027176 (study PRJEB26926, sample SAMN06164413) | human gut metagenome | biome: ENVO:00009003; feature: ENVO:2100002; material: ENVO:00002003 | host: Homo sapiens | place: USA | collected 2012 ...
CTTCAACGGCTGTTTGACTTGCTTCTTGAGTAAATTCAGTTGCACCCTGTTTAATGAGATAAGTACTTATCTTTTTTGTGGCAGCGTTTTCAAACCATAAGTGAAGCCCTATTTTTTCAAGAACGCCCTCAGCCAAACCCAATCCGGTACTTATTGCCATTGAGCGATCAATATCAACTCCACGCTCACGCAATTCTTTATTGATGCTACCGAATTGAGATGCACCAAAGGCACCGGCAACGGCTGTCGGGTTACGAGTTAAAAACGATAAGCCTAAAGCACCTACCAAACTACCTCCGGCACGGCCTAAGTCAGCAACAAAAGTATTGTCTTGTTGATTGTTTATGTATTGATATTGTCTAAACCACTCGTCATTTTTAGCTCTTAATGCGTTTGCACCCTCGGCCAATCTTTTATCAAATTCAGGATCTATACCGCCAACGGACTTAAATGCTACATATTCACCCGCACCGATGATAGCATCACCTAAACCTTTTGGAAGATCTAATAGACCATTCCATGTATTGCGAGCAAACGTTGTCAAAGGATTTCGTTTAATGTCTTGATAATTGTGTTGTATTTTTCCAAAGTAGTTTCGGTAATCTTTTTTTTCTACCTCAGTTTCATAGGAATAACGAGCATCTATACCGTCATCAAATCCGCTGATATTGATACTATCACGTTTGTCAGACAAATAAGCTCCCATCTGCTCATCTGATACAACTTCCCAATTATCAATATTTTCCATACTAACCTCTTACTAAAATCTTGTTTATAGGCATACCACTCGCATCTCGGTATATTTTATAAATCTTGCCATCAGGAGAACGTCTATACTCTCCACCAGAGCCTTTGACGTTTCTTACACCTTTACCTTGCGAGTATGAGTAAATATTATTACCCATGACAACATTGTCAATATCTTTTCCCAACAAGAGAGGATCTTTATCAGCAAGATAATCTTGTTTTATTCTATTAGAAATATTAACAATAATATTTTTATTATCGCTATCATATCCCTCGCTTGGATCTAATCCTTGTTTTTTTAACATATCATAGGCCTGATTAAGGAAATATGCTCTTGTCTGGTTATCCAAAATTCCACTCGGATCTAAATCAGCCATAATTCTTTGATATACTTTTCCCATGTTAGGATCAGGCAAGCCCTCTTCAGGATCATAACTATTCACCAAATCTAATAACGGATTGACTGTTTCGGCCATATATTTTGCATATTCTTTGTCGGTAATTCTTCCGTTAATGCGGTAATTTTTAATTACATCTCTATACTCAAGAACATCGCTTACATTTACGCCCTTTGCAATTTTTCCTTTTTCTCCTTTTTCCTGAGAGAAAATTGTAGTCTTGCGAGTATCTAATTCATTGATGGCCACCAAGTTTTCAATAGCTTTGATGTTTGCTTCTTCCGGGCTGAGATAATCATTCTCTTTTATTTTGGCCATGTAGTCTTTTGTATATTTTTTTATCTCTCGTACCGCTTCAGCATCCATAAAATCAGCAAGCGGAGATACAACAACATCCTCTTTACTGTCAGGAAACAACATTGCGGACTTAACCATCACGTTGTTTGTTGCAAGAGAGTTATTGAAATTTACTTTTTCATAATCCGGCAAATCATTAAAATAAGATTTTATGCTATCTACCTGAACCTTTTTCAGGCTGTTTCTTATCTGTTCTTGTTGGAGCGGTGAGTACATAAGAGTACCGTCCTCATTCTTTGCATTGAGTATATTTTCAATACTTTCACGAGAACGTACAAAGTTGACAAGATCATCAGGCGTACTATCAGGAGTGAGCATATTATAAAACGAATTAGAATACATATTGCTCCAATTAAGCATCATCTGCTCGTTTTGTTGCTTTTGTTGAATTAACTGGATACGCTTTTGATTGTTTCTTGCTCTGTTCAGATAGCTTTGAGATTGTACCAAAAAATCTGCCTTAAATCCAATCTTAACCTCAGGATCAGGAATTTCAGCACTCATTTTATCGTTGAGGCCGTTAAACATTTCTTGAAGCTTTTGAGGATCGTTTGGATTTTCATTGAACATATCAGACATACTTTGAGATGCAGACAAGTGAAGCCCTTTTGCATACATATCAAAAGCCTCGGCCTTTTCTCTCTCGGCATTTCTTTTCATTTCTTCAGAATTATCAAAAATATTATTGGCCAACTGAGTTACACGGAAGCTACTTTGAACTACGTCAGTTGTTTCTTTTTTCTCGTAAATCTGTCCCATGTATTATCTCCCCATTGGCTTTCTTGCCGGAGCAGATGTTGCAGGATTCCATCCTGAGCTTTGTCCACTCATATTCTCACCACCAATAACATTTCCGGCAGAATATGCAGAATATCCACTTGCAATACTTGATATGCCATTTAAGAAGCCGCTTACACGAGCTGTCTTTGCGTTTCTTCTTGTAAGTTTGGCTTGAAGTCTTAAATCATCAGCCTTACGTTTTGCGTTTTCTTTATTCTTGCGAATATCCTCACTTAATTCACCGGAAGAGCGTTGAATATTATCCTGAAGATTTGCAGATGTTACTTTCACGCCACGAACAGCAGCATTGTAATTAGCATCACCAATAGCACCAATAAATTGACGGCGTAAATTGTTAGCCGCCTCTTGTGCCTGAAGCTCTATACTATCAGCCTGAACTTCTAAATTTCCTGCCTCCGTCTTTAATGCACCATAATTGATAAATCCGTTTGCAATATCAGCAAATCCGCTCGCCATACTTTGCATACCGGCCAATTTAAGACGGTCAGATATTAAACCTCTTGTTTCTCTATCCATCATCACCTTGCTCCATAATTGATATACAAAAGAACAGAAAGAACTTCAATCTTGTCAAACTCACTTTCTATCTTAAATTTTACTCTTTTACCATAAGAACTAACTGCAAAAAAGTCAAAGATATTATCATTAGAATACTTTTCAACTCCATTGAGTTTGATTTTATTTGTATCTTTTGTTGTAATGACTGCTTTAGATATTCTTTTGAAAGTTGATGTACTCCGGCCATTAATGGCTATATCATTACTATTAAGCTCAGAACTAAAAGCAAAACCGATATTACAGTTGGTATTGACTGCGTATCTCAATTCAACAGTACCATTCTTAACTAAATATTTGCCAAAATCCTCATCGCCGGAATATACATGAACATACTCACCATTATAATTCTCAAGACCGGTAATGACTTTTTCTACATACTTCTCAATAGTGAGGTCTGTTCTCATGCTATCGTCAATTATTTCCAAGTATGTTTTATCGCCTACATTCACCAACAAATAAGTTTCATTGATCAGGTTGCATACAGATAAAATACTTCCTACCGTGCTAAATATGCTTGAAGCGTTAATCTCTTGCTCAAAGTTTAATGAAGTGATAATCATATCTCCGCTCTTCAGAACAATATACAGATAATCTCCCTCATCTAAAGAGCTGTTATCATCAATATCCATATCTACCGGCTCAGAAATTAAGTTTCCCAAAATACCAATATTTGAAGTTGTGTATGCCGATTGGTTATAGTCATATACATAACTCAATAAAGATTTTCCGTTTTTCTCAATAAACAGAGTTACACCACCTAAGTTCTTTGGTGTCAATCCAATATCAGAGCCGTTTGATGTGTTCTTAACAACAGAAAACTCATTAGGAGTTAATTTACCCTCAGGAGCTGTCCACTCATCGCCTGAAGTAAATATCTGAAGTCCACGATTTGAAAGCAAGTTTACAATTTGGTTTTCAGTATTTAAGTCTTGATTGATGCCATCGTTGTCATAGTTTCCGGCATTGTTAAAATCATTATAAATACCTGTACGAGAAGCCCAAACAGTACTCGGACGTTGAGCCGATCCACCAAACCATAAACGCTGTTGATAAAACAAACAGGATATAGGCCAACCACGAGTATCACTCCATACTCTCTCCCATCCTGTTAAATAAGTCCAGTTGGTAATCTTATCCTTATTCAAGAATGGAATAATTGTATAACCTAATACTTTGCTTTTAGAAACAAACTCGGTAATTTTCAAACGGCCACCGTTACCATCAATTTGTTGGCCAACTGATGCCTCTTCAAAAATATCACCATCAGCGGTAATGGTAACAGCTCCCTCCTCATAGTTTGGAGTAATGCCTGTTGTGATTTTCTTTTCGTTTGTTTGGCCAAAGTTGTGAAACGGAATATTTTTAAGAGGAAATTCCTTAAACTCCCAATCAGTTGCCGTACGTCTTAATTCACGAGGTTTTACTCCGGCCTCAGTAAATACAATAACGTCCTCGTTTTGCGACCATTTCACCGCTCTCAAGTTCTTAAATATGAGTGCAGGATCAATATTTATTGTTTTAACAAGACTTGTATTTTCAAAAATCAAAATTTTCTTTTCTGATAAAACGACTAAATTCTTTTGTGAAATGTTATAAATAAACGGTATAAGTTTATAAAACTCATATTTTGCATACAAATTATCAAAGCTTATCTTGTTTTTAATTCCTGAGCCAAAATATCTAATTCTCAAATAACGGCAATTTGTTGAAGAAAGTTTTATTGATGGAATAGCCGTATCAGTTACTTCATATTTTATCTCAGATGACCACAATTTCCCATCTGCTGAAGTTGAAAAACCAATAATACATTTAGGTTTATTTGCAGATACAATAACATCCTGAGGACTTTGCGGCAAATATTTATAAGTCGCACTTGAAAAACTTACACTCTCAATCGTGCCTAAATCACTTAATACCGGAGTAATAACAGTTTCTCCACTTAATACATCACCTGTTACAGACAGAGTTCCATCAAAACCTAAACCGCCATTAACAATACTTACTTTCGTTAATTTTGCTTGGTATTGTACACCTGTTTCTTCAAATTCAGCCGTTAAAGATGGTTTTTGAAAATCAAGTCTTATGTTGCTTAGATAGATATTGGCCTCTGATTTTACGTTTCCCTCACCAATATCAAATATAGCTATATCGCTTCCATCTTGCAAAGATGATAACGATCCACTAACAAAATTATAATCTGTATATGTTCCTGATGTTTTATCGTCAACAGTTGAGAAATATATCTTTTCAGATAAATCTAAATTCTCAAGAAGCCTTAAACCTCTTCGTGTTCTAAATCCGCCATAAGGAGTACATACATAGTTACGAATAAGCTCAGCCGAACTATCATAAGTCGGCAGATCTGTTCTCTCGGCCATAGAGCCGGTTATCATACCTTTTGTAAATTTTATCTTCTTTTGTGCGGTTCTAGGCATTGTTATCTCCGAACATCAACAAATACGCCAGTATCAACTTCTTTCACTCGTTGTTGACGAGCGTCAATATTTGTGGCATTAATCCATTCAAAAGCTTCTCTCTTATCTAAAATCTGTAATAAATCAGTATCACCGGTTAAATCCATGCAGAGATCGAGGGCAATCTTGAATTTGATATATTCAATAAAATACTGAGGGAGTTTGTTTTCTTCCACATATCTTGTATATTCAATAAAACATTTTTCGCTATCGGTATTGATAAATCCGTCAACGACATTCAGCTCTCTATCTCGGATGACTGAAGTAAATCTATCGTTTGAATAGCATCCTCTTAAGTATAAAAAATCTTGTGGAAGTATGAAATTGTTTTTATATCGTCCACCAACGACATCACTTTTTTGAAGCTCAATATATTTACGAGCAAAACCCCAACGATAACGCTGAAGCGTGTGGTACATAACCTGAGGATATATGAAATTAATCTTTACAACTTCAGGCTCAGTAGAGGTAACAAAATTAGGTTTGTCTTTGCGGCCTAATAAACTTAAAGCCAAATATTTTATATCTTCTGCGTTGCAAGTATCCATATCATCACCCATAAAAAAGAAGAGGAGGGGCAAGCCCTCCCCTTTTATTAAGCCGGAACAGCTACCAAAGTTGCAGCACCATTAGTAACGGCTGATACATAGTAATCAGCTTTTTTATGGTCTGAAGTTGTAATAACTGTTACGACATCATTTTTCGCAATGCGATGATCTTTGATAAATCCTGCTTCGGTAACAGTATCACCGGCAGTATTATCATACAACCACAAAGCAGGAACTACGCCAGTACGAGCGTTGTTGGCATAGCATACCAATTTATCTCTTGAAAACGCCATCGTTAAGCTCCTTTCTTAGAGATTACACCAACGATACCTCTGTCATCAATAACAACGGCACCGGCTGAGAAGTCGCCACCTACGAGATAAGCTTTCTTTTCAGGAATCCAATCCATAGATGTTTCAAGATCTTGAGCTTTAGAGAAGCCCATAGCTCTTTTATGCCAACAGAAACCAGTTACATCGTTACCAGATGTAGGCAAGCCGCCCTCATCACGAGAAGCGATAAGAACGAATTTGAAGCCCATATAACTATCCAAAGAACCATTTACAAGAGCTTTTACAGTATTGTAATCGTCAGATGTTGCTTCGGTAGTTTTGAGCAAGTCAGCCAACTGTTGAGCTGAGTGAGCAAAATAACGCTCTTCAGACGGAACGCCATTAGCATTGAGTTTAGAAGAAGCATCAACCAAAACAGCAACAGTCAAAGCGGTGTTTGTAGTACCAACTTTCATCTTGGCTGTATCATAACCGGCAGCCATTTTGTCGATGATGATTTGGTCAATACGCAAACCTAAACAGTCAGCGGCAACTTCAGCGAGTTCAGTAATTTCAGAGAAGTTGACTTTTTTCATATCGAATTTGTCAACGTAATCGTATGCTTCCCAATCTTCGAGATCGCACCATACTTGATTATAGTCGACATTCATTGCAGTAACATCAGCACCCGGAATATGTTGAGTTGCCATGCCCTTGCCTTTTTTGCGGAACGCTACACGCTTACCAACAATACGGCCGTTAGTATAAACCTTGTCTTGAAGCTTAGAAACGTCCCCATATGCTCTCTTGACTTCACTATCGTAAAAGTCTTGAAAGACTTGAGCGATTTTTCTTGACATTTTTTACCCTTTGTTAAGTTAAACCAAAATTTAAAACAAAGATTTCAAAAAATAGAGCCTCGTACTTAAGGGATGGCAAGCCATTAAAGCCTTGTTCGTGAGGGTTTTTCTCCATCTAATGAAATCATAAACATAATAATTATGCACGTCAACTAGATTTTGTCAGGTTGTGGCAATCTTCCGGTACGACCTGCTTCAATACGTTTTTGCATAATTTCAAAACGTCTTGCTTGAGTTGTATCTTTGTTGTAGTACTCACGAGCCAACTCAGTATCACTCGGCAATCCATCAGAAACACCGGCCGCCGGAATAACATTATCTCCGGCATACTCACCGCCAAAGTCTAATCTCATTTTATTAACGATATTGACAGCGGATGCTCCTCTTGTGTCCATGAACTCAATCAAAAGATTTTTCTCAGCTTCGTTAAAGCGGTTATCGTTCTTTACAAAAGCAACATTGGCTTTGATAATTCTGTCTGCATCAGCACCAAGTTTTTCCATTTCTGCCTTAACAAATTCAGCGTTACGAGCTTTTTGAGTTTCAGGATCTTCTACCAATCCATTTTCAACAATCAATTTATTGAAAGCATCCTTGACGGCTTTGCATTGATCTTTTGTCATGCCGTTTTCAAAAGCAAGTTTGTCAATAGCTTTCAAATTAGCTTCGATTCCCTCTTTGTATTCTTCGTTTTCATAGAACTGCTTATATTCTTCAGCAGGTTCATATTCAGCGTAATCCTCTTCTTTGTCGGGTACTGTACCTTTTGTGGAGAGTTTTTTACGCATATTGTTTTCGTTTGTCTTTGCGGTTTCAACCTCAGACTTCAACGCTTCAATACGTTCTTTTACTTTGTCGGCACTCAAAGCACCGTTATCATACAATTCGGCCTCCATACCCTCAGGAGGAGTGAATTGTTGCTCTTCTCCGTCAACGTGTGCATCGTTTTCAATAGCTTCGTTAGCGGCTTCGCCTGTTAATTCAATTTCACTCATCTTTATTACCTTTCTTTAGTGGTTTATTAAGTAGGGTTTTTATCTCTTGTACAACCCTATATTTGCCTAACATATAATAATCTACGTTAGGGTTAAAATTTGGCTCTCTTGGGGCGTAAAGTCTTTCCATAAAATCCAAGACTAACTTACCCTCATCAGATCCAAAAACTTTTTTATAGATGGATTGTCTAAACGGAAAGTCATTATCCATCGTTGTTACTTTATCCGAGTTTGACTTTTGCATCAGCCTTTCCCTTTTCAATAGCATTAGATACCGCAATTTGTCTTTCAGCTTCAGCATCCTGAGCATCAGTCAAGTTCTGAGCTTCCTGTTGTTGAAGAGCTGTTATCTGTTCAGGAGAATTAATATAACTCTTCGGAACGCCCATTTTTTCGAGCATAAACGGTATGAGCTTATTCATATCAACGCACTTCATAGCAAACAATCCTTGAGGATCAAACTGCATCAGCAAGCTCAAGGCGTTTATTGTATTTTGTACTTCAGTCATGGACTGTTGGTTTGCCAACTGAGTATTGACAACAATCGTATAACCAAAGCCGTTGAAGTCTCTTACATCAATATCTCTTTGAATATAACCGAACTTCTGCAATACTTCCACAATACGTCTGATTAATGGATACATCAATTCAGTCATAATGCGACCAAAAGAGTTTGATAATACCGCTTTCAACTCAGCAGCACGCTCAGCAATTTCCGTGGCCGTCAAATCTCTTCTTGGATCATTCGGAATAGTACTATCCATCATGTTGCGTTTGATATTCATTTCCATTCGCTCAGTTTGATAAGCCTGAATATCATGAGTAACATTAACCGGTAATTGTGTGATTGATGGATTGTTTGTTGCTGTTGACGGTACCATGTTAATTGCACCCGGTTTCAAAATGAAATCGTCAGGATCAAAAGAAGCATCTTGTTGAGCAATAAAACACGGAATTGTAAAGGCCAAAGCTCTCAAAGAATATTCAATAATCTTGTTAAGAGTTTGAACGTCTTTGATGCTCTTCAGTCCTAATCCTCGGCCATATACTTCACCGCTGCACTTTGTCCATCTCAAAATGATAAACGGATTGGCTAGATATTCTTTTTCAACGATGATTTTTTCACCCTCTTGGAGAATAACTGTATAACGCCAAACTTTATCATCATAATCATAATATGTACTTTCAATAAGTTGACGTTCGCCTTTGTCCTCTTCTTCTTCAAACTTGGCTGATGGCCATTGTCTTTTGATAAGCTCAGACTTCATCTTGAACTTACGATATACTTCTCCAACCTCGCCAAATATACCCTCGGCAATAGCAAGCTCTTTGATTGGAACAGAAATAAATCGCAATGGATTTTCTTGAGTACCCTCCAACAATAACAGACAAGCAGTACCGGCAATAAGATCATAATAAAACTCAGTCATCACAACGTCAAAGTTTGATGTATTCTTAAACACGTTGCAAATCTCAGCAATCTTATCAAGGTTTTTGTTTACCTCGGTTACGTTGCCCTCTTGTTGTTGTTTAATAAAATATCCGGCTTCAAGCTTGATCCAATCAACTGTTACCGGAGTTAAAATGTTTTGAACTCTATCTACAAACCTATCAGCCGTTTGTTCACCTATTGAAGAATAAATATCATTGTGAACATCAGCCCCCTGAGTTTTGCTAACATCACGAGCAGGCATCATGTACTCAAAGACTTCTTCATAAAGTCCGTCCCACTTTCCTTTTTTCTCGTATGCCTTGCCGCAATCTTTGATTATTTGTTTAGTTGTTTTTTTCATCCTAAAGTCCCACCCATAACTTTTGTTACAAGACCTTTTCCGCTTTTTGGAGTTAGTGTTGAAGTCTTTTTGAGTTTCTTGTTGTTTCCTCCGCCAAGTTTATTGGCTTCATGGATAGTTTTTGCATCGGCAGCAGCTTGCTTTTTTTTATTATCTCCTTTAATTACACTGCTAATTACATTGCTTGACATTGCTGACATATCACACCTACCCCAATGTACTTTCACCTGTTGTTAAACCACGACCGACAGAAGAAGTGCCTGATGTTGAATATTCATTATCAATTCCCATCTGATAACGCTGTTGCGACAATAATCCTTTGCGATCATTCTCAGCTTTTTTCTTTTCTTCTGCAATAGCTGCCTGTTGTTGTCTTTGTGCTTTCTTTGCGGCTGAGGCTTGTCTTTCGCCTTGATAAATTGAATAACCGGCAGAAACTGCACCGGCCACCGCTGCTACTGTTAATGCTGTTGATATTGCTGCCATTATGAGATCTCCTTTTTAACTGTGTCCACCTTATATCCAAAATGAGATAATAACTTCAATAGTTTATCATCCCGATAACCTATATTAGAACCAATCGCCACATATTTGCAATTATTTTCTTTTCCGGCCTGCTCCATTATGTCAATAACTTGTTTGAAAGTCTTTACACTTCCACGGTATTCAGGCCTTACATACATAAACATTTCACTACATATCATATTCCCCCTGAAGTCAGGGCAGAATATATACGACACAACCCCCTTATCATCAGGCAGCTCTCTAATATTCAACATTCCATAATTAGCAAGATCTACTGTTCTTTTGACTGTATCGTCTAAATCATCAAAGCAATTCAGTTCATCTTGAGCAGCTTTGAGCCATTTCAAAATCGTCCGTTCCATTCCTTACTCCTTTTTACAGTTACACCTTTAATCTTACGTTCTATGTATGGAATACCACGGAAAGCATCACAATTACTTACTAATATATCGTTTGCATAATAGCAGTGATTATCCCTTACCGTAATATCATATACAGGTTTTTTCTGTTTGATTTTTTTTATTTCTATAATCCGCCCACCGTTTAAGATTAGCTTTTCTAAGTTGCTCTTTATTAGCTTCGCTGCCAATCCAATAATTATTTTTTGCGTGCATTTTAAGATGTTCGCCAATAGACATAATACATAGATTAGTAATGGTGTTATTATCTTTATTGCCGTCTTTGTGATGAATTTGACAGTCTTTTGGTATGCTCCCATGATAATATTTCCAAATATATCTGTGCATTGAACCGTATGTTTTGCTCCACCAATATCCATTTTCTTTTTTATAGAACTTCTTGTTATCAAACTCTTTATATTCTCTATCCGTTTTATAGTGGTATGCACCCCTTTTGCGTATTTTCCAATTATCTCTTGAGAGGTTTCTAAAATTTCCGTCAATCGGATAAACTTCATTTTCTTTGTTTCCATCGCCGTAAAGTACTCTGTGAAGCATTGTTTGCTTTCCGCCAATTTGCGACACATAAAATCCGCGTTTAGACCAAAGCCAATATTTAATTCCTTTGTAGAGGATATAACACTTTCCCGACTTTTCGTCTTTGTTTTCAATAAGTTCTTCCATAATTTATTCCTCCTTGTTGCGATGATGTCATCATAACAAAGATTTTCCGCTTTAACAACCCCTCTAATCGTAAATATTTTATGATCTGGTGTTGCTTCTATAACTTCCCCATTGTCTAATGTTATCTTTAATGTTTCAGAATATTTTACAAATCCACAATTATCAACATATCCGACTTCTCTATTGCCATAATATATTATGTCGTCTTTTGTAATATCTTCTATGTTTTTATAGCCTGTTGTTGTATATATTTTTGTTCCGGCAACTAAACACGCATGAGATGTCCAATCATGCAGAGGCGTATTTTTGAAGCATTTACGATTCTCATCATACTCTCTACGATATTGTTTCAGAGCCATTACACCATCTTTGCAATGCTCCATATCAAACTTACAACGGCTTAAAATACTTCTCACGTTCTGAATATCGCCATAAACATCACTTGTCCGAGGTATTGTGTCAACATTCCTTAAACCGAGTTGCATGAGCTGATTTTGTATCGTGAGAGCTTTTTCTGTTGAGGTTAATTGTCTTTGTGTTCCGTCATGAGGTAAATGATGGCCAATGTAATTGTAAGGTTTACCAAGTATGACTGAAGCATAATGGCCTAAGCTGTAAGTGTGATTCTCATAATAGTCTATGACGTGGATATTGCCGTCAACAAATTGAACAAACCAGATGGCCATACTATCAGATACACCCAAGTCCCAAAACGTATGCACAAGATGATTGTCGTTATATGGTACTGAGCCTTGATTATCTTTGAACTTATCAAGCATATCGGCATAATATGCACCATAAATAGCTCCGGCAAACGATACATAATACTCCTGCTGTATGATTTCCTCAGGCTTGCCACGTTCTCTCTCTTCATCCAAGTCGGCAGGATCAACTACACCGGTATCCTCAATAGTCTTTTTTGAAACATAATACTCAGGACGTTTTTCAAGAAAGTCCCACATTTCCTTTGCGTGATTCTCTCCACGAGGCGTAGTATTGAACATCACCCACCCCTTTGTTTCTTTCAGCATAGGCTCTATGATAAGATCGTATAGGTTAGGTTTTTGAAGTGCCAACTCAGAAATAACACATCCGGCAATACCACTTCCGGCCAAAGCATCATAATTATCACCGCCAAGAAACGATATAATTGATCCGGGTTCACTTGGATTTTTAGGATTGCGTAGCACTATTTTCATTTCAGAGTTATTGATTTTGTAGATAATCTCTTTTGGTATCATATCAAGATACTTGACGCCTTTTGAAGTGATACCCTCCCAGATGGCACGGCGTACCTGATTTTGTTGCGGTAATATATACCAGTAGTTACCGACACGCTCAAGAGCTTTAGTAGTAGTCCATTGCAGAGCAAACAAATCTTTTCCGGCTCGTCTATGCCAGAGCATAAAACTTTTCTTTGTATCGTGTTCCATTAAATAGTCCCACGCTTCAGCTTGATAAGGTCTTAATGGTAATGTTGGTAATTCAATTCTCATATTTTGTCCATAATTTTCTATACTTTTTTGCTAGTTATACTTTTTGACTGGATAGACTATTTTTGACAAATTCATCATCATTAAATATGATATTTAGCCCACCATGCACCGCATCTAATTCTTTTATCCAATATTCTTCACGCTCCTTAATGTTCTTAGTTATCTCTAAAACGCTGAAAGTCAACGTGCAATATGGATATTTTTCAAGAAACCTAATGAAGCGGCCATTGCATTTTTTATTTTTAATATTCAATAGATGTCCATAATATCGGCTCAGGAAGTTTCTTGTCCGGCCAACATATATCTTGCCTCCTACGTTTGGCTTGATTATGTATATGCCGGACTTCTGAGCGTTCTCTATGTCAACATCAAATATTAACTTCATCGCATCCTTGCTTTCAAGGCCTCAAGAGCTATGATCTTATCCATCTTAACACGATCACGGACTTTATTCTCAAGAGCTTCATCACGCACGCAATGCAATTCGCACCCCGGATAATCCTCTCTCAAGCCTTTAATAAAATCAACAAACTTGTTTCTTGCCGCATAGGTTACAGTCGGGCATTTTCCTGAAGAAACAGCACCAACTTTGTTATCTGCATACACAATAAAAAACTTAATCATTCGGAACTTCCACCATTGAACTTTTAATTTTAACCTTTGCAATCCCATCAAGAGGATGCTTTTCTTTTGTTTCGTCCTTTTCAAGAACATTCTTGCCATTGGCATCAAACACATATTGAGGATTAACTCTTGGATGATACGCCACGGCTTATAATACCATATCTTAATCATCATTAGCACCCAAGATAAAATATCTCTTGTAACGGATCTTATCGCCATATCTGTTTACGTCATCAATCCATGTGTCGGCAATCTCAAATCCCATAGCTTTTAATTCAAATATTCTTGTGCCTAACTGCATAATACCCAAATCTTTTGCGGCCTCCCACGCAGTTATACCGCCAAACTCTTTACAGTATCTGATAATACGTCTTTGTTGGTTAGTCAGTTTCATCTTCTTTATGCCCCCTAATCACAATTTCAAGCGGAACGGCTTTGTTGTCCTCGTCTTTGCCATTCTCAAGCTGTTGGACTACCTTGTCAACAAAACCATACTTTGCTTTTAATAAAAATATTCCGGCCGGAGCAGAATATCGTCCGGTCAGCGTTCTTGTTACAATACGACTTTCAAGCTCATCCTCAACTCTTTTTATCGCTTTAAATATCTCTGCGTTTTTGGAGTATCTATTCTTGACGTACGCCCACCATTCATAATACAGGCGTTCTCCGCTGAGGAGCTGCTTGATGTAGCATATACTCTCATCAGATTGGAGCTTGTCGTACATCCTGTTGACGTAGTGTAATACCACGCTTGAAAGATATATTACAGGCTTTGTCTTTGCGTTTGTTTTACGTTTCGCTTTTGCCATGACAAGCTCCTCCCTAATTATTTGTTCTTAAACTCTTCAATTCTTGCTTTGAGTTTCTTAGCACCAATAGTAGGATTGTATTGAATACCAAGAGTATCAGCCTCAGCTTTCAAAGCATCAATTTCAGATACAGCTTCAGACTGTTTAGGTTCTTCCTGCTCAGGTTCTCCATCTTCAGGCTGTTCAGCTTCTGCGTTATCCGGTTCTCCGCCATCAGGATCACCATTTTCAGCTTCTTCCTGTTCTTGATCAAATCTTTCATCGCCAAAGCGTTTACGGAGCTTTCTGTTCAAGATCTCGTCTTGTTTCATTAACTCCAAAAGTTCATTCATACTGATTTTGGCGGCATCAAGCATCTGAGTAAAGCCATAGCCGTTCTCAATCAAACTGATAACTTCTTCATTCTTCTTCATCTTTATTCTCCATAAATTCAGGAAATTCAGGTTCACCCAAGAGCTTATCACGAATAGCATCAATCTTTTCTTGAGCCTCGTTTTGAATTTTATATATCTCTTGAGCCATAGGTAGCATAGCATCAAAAGCAGCTTTTGCCAATTCCTTATCTCGGAATACATAAGCACTTTCTTTGTACACTTTGCCCTCTTGAGTTTTGATACCATACATACGGCGGCCTTTTGGTGAAATTGTTTCAGCAAAGACAACACCGTCAAAGATATTCGGATTCTCTTCTGAAAGTTTTAGATAATATACTTTTTGTCCGAGCATAAATATCTCCCTTGAATACCGGGCATATAATACCCATAGATTACGTTTTTCTTGTTTCAGAGCTTTATATAAGCCTTGCCTAGACATACACAAAAAGCGAGCAAAGTCTGATACCTGCCCTCTCTTGGCTAATCTTGTATGTAGTCGCTTGTTTCTCATATAAAACTCCTTAACTAAAATATAGGAGCTTGGTTTACAGTTGTCAAATAAAAAAACCGCCCTGAGGGAAAACAGGACGGCTTTTGATGACTAAGCACATTTCATGTAAATGTAGCTTTATATTATAATTTATTTTTGAATTGTCAAGTAATATTTTACAGTTCAACTTATAAGGATTTCTTACAAGTTCAGTATGTGCAGAAAATGCACCAACTGTTCGATTTTTTCGAATAGTTGCGTATAATATCCGGCTTAAAATGATACGCAAATTTATTTGTGAACATTTTATTATAAGCAAATCACTTTGCTTATATTTTATTGTCAACAAAAAAAACCGCCCTATTGCTAGAGCGGTAGACTAATATGCATTAATTTCAAAGGAACTTATTACATTTATTGTTTTAATACCCTTTTATTTAGTTGTCAATAACGTCATCAATTATTTTTATGTATTGATCAGCGTGGAGGATTCCCCTTAATGCTTTCATCTCTTCTGCGTATCTGATGGCATCTTTTATAAACGGTGCCTGAGCTTTCAGTCGCTGTATGTTCTTTTCCAAATCGTTGTTTTCGCCATTGTTCATAAGTAAGTCCTTTTGATTCTAAGTATTTAATAAATGATTCTTTGAAACTAGGCATCATCCACCTCAAAATAACTTTTTAATTGTGCAACAACAAAGTCCACACGCTTAATATCCCAAGTGTTTTTGCGCAGTTCTTTCATCGAGATAATAATATCTTTTATAAAGCAACGATTTAATTTTGCATTATAGCTTATAATTGATGATGTATGATCTTCTGCATATTTATTTCTTTTCTTTCTTGTAGTTATTATCGGAGCGTTCCAATATAACCAATTTTTTATTTTATTTAGCATCTTGCACCTCAAATAAATCTCCTGTTAGTTTGTCTTTTTTCAAACAAGATAAATAAACATCCATAATATGCTTACCATTTAGCTTATTCATGATATAATCATATTGCTTCGGGTGTGTTTTTTTCATCTGTTCAAATCTATTAGGATGCTTTTCTAAATGAAGCCCGAACATACAAAACATACATCCTGTACGATTGCAACCTGTTGTTTTTAGTCCGCATTTACTTTCTACAATATCTCCGTAAACTGATGGTATTTTTATGTTATATCTTTTGATATATTCTAAAATGTCTTGCTCTGTCCAAAAAGATAAAGGTTTAGAAACAGGATGAGCAGCAGAAAATGCATTACAGTTTCCTTGGAGGTATTGTTTATACCGAAGATTGCTTTCTCCTGCCATTGTACCTATTATTGGATGCGACCCTGTATCTTTTTCAAACTTTTTCATTGGTCGTTTTTTCATAACATCGCAACAAACACTAGCTATTTCAAAATCAGTATTTACAAGTGGACGCCAACAAATTGATAATTTACCCATACTTCCATTTTTTCCGCCATTTAACCGTAAATTTTTCATATATTCAGATTCACTATGTTTTAGGTCGTAAATATATCTCGCTTGTTCCTTACTAATTATAGGCCATCCATACTTTTCAATCACTTGCTTAAATGTGAGTTTTGGTTTTATCCAGATTACATTTTTAACCGATTTTACGTGTTCCCTCACTTCGGGATATTCAAGACCGGTATCACAAAACACGGCCGGGATGTTTTCGCAGTATTTTATACTTCGTGCAAGGTGGAGAAGTACCGTACTATCCTTTCCCCCACTGAACGAAACATAAACCTGTCCCTTAAATTGAAGATACCACTCAAGAATAAGCTCTTTTGACCGCTTAATTTTATCATCAAGCGATAATTCAATCTGTTTTACCTTATCTTCTTTAGTTAAGATTGTTTTCATCTCCCACCACCTCAAACAGTTGGTTAATGTTAGCTTTGCTCTTGCCGAGGTATTTCCATTCTTTAATATCATCATCATAAATAGTATCAGCTCTTTCATCATCATAAAGAACAGAGATTTGTTGGTCTAAATGTACTTGCCAGCAATCAATACAGGCTGGACACGCTAATACAACCAACTTATCAAGTCCTCTCTCATAAATATCACCGACTTCAATTTTCTTCATTTTAAAACCTCCTCAATCTTTTTTTCTAACTTTCCAACGGTTATCTGGCAATAGTGATGGCATAGATGCTCTTTGCACTCTTTCAGCAACCGCAACAGTCCGATGTTTTTAGTGTCCGCAACACCTAAATCATAGGCAAGTTTATCTCGCTCGGTTTTAAGTGCTTGCAGTTCTTCATAGCTTGGCACCGGGGCAAGGACTTCGTCAATGTCATCTTCAAACTCAAAACCAACGAACGGATATTCATCTCTTCCAAGCCCCTCACAAGCAAAAGCTATACCTACATGATTATCTTCATATTTGATATAATACCAACCCTCTTTAAGCTCTCCGGCTTTCCATTTCTCGGTTAAATCGTTCATATCACAATCTCCCAATCATCAGACATTATGTCTTCACCATTTATAGCATTAGCACCACCGAAATCATATTCTTTACCATCTATCTTTTGGATATATTTTATGTTTGAGCCACTAATAAAATATTCAACAGAGTAGCGAGGTCTTTTAACTCTCTTGCCCTCTCGCATAGCTTTTAATGCTAATTCAAATTTCATCTCTTTACCTTTCCGCAATGTTTGCAAACTTTTTCGTTATCTTGACAATCACGGCAAACAATATATCCGCTATCTTCAAACCAAGCACATCGTTCATTGAGTTTGCAACTATATTCTATCGTTTCCCACTCATGCCAACCAAGCAAACACTTAATCTTCTGCCACATCTTTTTCGCTCCACTCTGAGATTAGGTCTAAGGGTGATTCTATATCTGTCTCTTATACACATCTCCGAGCCCACGAGACTC
>ERZ1027176.560-NODE-560-length-17352-cov-8.185581_pt1 | contig 17352 bp, 14 predicted proteins | sample MGYA00519248_ERZ1027176 | MGnify/ENA primary metagenome ERZ1027176 (study PRJEB26926, sample SAMN06164413) | human gut metagenome | biome: ENVO:00009003; feature: ENVO:2100002; material: ENVO:00002003 | host: Homo sapiens | place: USA | collected 2012 ...
CGGTGCTGCTCATAGAGTTCAGCCTGCTGATGGCGCTGGCCTTTGCATACGCCGCAAAAAGGAGGCTTGAACGCATATGAAGCCGAAGCAGATTTTCGCCGTGACCCGGTATAACTTCCGCCGCTGGCACAAAAACCCAAGAATAGTAATCACCTTCTGCCTTGCGTTCGTGCTGTGCTTTCTGCTGTCCGACAAGGCCGTGAAGTTCGCCAAGGAATACGAAACCACCATGCAGCTCGTGGAGGCATTTGTGTGGACGTTCGGGGACAGCAACTCAATACTTCTTTCCTCGCTGCTATTGCTTCTGCTCTTTGCGGATATGCCCTTTATATCAAGCGCCACGCCCTTTTACCTCATGCGGATAGACCGCAAGACCTGGCTCATGGGGCAGGCGGCGTATATCGCCTTGGCAACGCTTATCTACCTTGCGTTCATACTGATCTCCACCTCCCTGGTCTGTATGCGGCAGAGCTTCATAGGGGATATGTGGTCGGAAACCGCCGCAATCCTCGGCTACTCCGGCGCGGGGCAAAAGGTCGCCCTACCTGCGCTTGTGAAAACGCTGGAGATGAGCCGCCCGTATGAGTGCATGGCGACCATATTCCTGCTGATGCTGCTGTACACGTTGCTGATGGTGTTCGTCATGCTGCTGTTCAACTTAAGGCGCGGGCAGCTTGCGGGGATAGCCGCCGTGTTCGCGTTCAGCCTGTTCGGGTTTTTACTCAACCCCCAGACCATAAAGGCTATATTCAAACTGCCGGATGCGCTCATGTACAAGGCTAACGTTGCCGTGGGCTGGCTTTCGCCGCTGAATCAGGCAACGTATCACATGCACAACTTCGGCTACGACCTGCTGCCAAGGCTATGGCAGACGTATTTTATATTCGCAATGCTCATCGCCCTGTGCTTTTTCCTTTCCCTTCGGGCGGTGCGGAATTACAACTTTAACTTTGGCGGTACTGAAGCATGAACATTATTTCGGTCAAAAACCTATCCAAGGACTTCGGGCAGGAGCGGGTGCTGCATAACGTCACCCGCGATTTTGAAAGGGGAAGGATACACGGCATAGTGGGCAACAACGGCTCCGGCAAAACCGTGCTTATGAAGTGTATATGCGGCTTCCTGATACCAACCGAGGGCGAAGTCATAGTCAACGGCAAGCGTGTGGGCAAAGACGTGGACTTCCCGCCCGGCCTCGGCCTGATAATCGAAACGCCGGGGTTTTTACCCAATATGACCGGCGTGAAGAACCTTGAGATATTGGCTTCGCTGAATAAAAAGATAGGACTTGAACAGATCGCGGCTGCTATCCGCCGCGTGGGGCTCGACCCGCTTATGAAAAAGCCCGTCGGCAAATACAGCCTCGGTATGCGGCAGAGGTTGGGCATAGCACAGGCCATAATGGAGGATCCCGCGCTGCTCATTTTAGACGAACCGCTCAACGGCCTTGACAAGCATGGCGTTCGGGAGATGCGGCAGCTCATAAAGGGGCTCAAGGAGCAGGGCAAGACAATACTGCTTGCCAGCCATAATCAGGGGGATATAGACGAGCTTTGCGATACCGTGTGCGAGATGGACGCGGGAGTTATGACCATGATACGGGAGGAAAGTATATGAACCGACTATTCGCGGCGCTGCTGGCTATATTGCTGCTTGCGCTGCCCATCGCCGCTTTTGCTGAGGGAGCGGAAACGCCGCCCGCAGAGACCCAAGCGCCTGTAACTACGCCCAATCCTACACCCGAACCAACGCCGCAGCCTACGCCCGTTGTGGAGCAGCTTATTATAGACAGCTGGAGCCTGTACGACGGCATGGATAAAACATACCAGCAGGGCTATGTGCCCCGCATAGTGAACGGCTGCTGCTACATTATATTCCCGCTTATAGGCGAAACCTATGACGGCAAGGTGACGGTAACCGCCGACCTCGGCACGACGGCGGACAGCCCATTCGTATTCGGCAACTATTCGCAGACCGCAGCCGGCTGGGGGCGGTATGTGTTCATGCTTGAAATACCGCTTGTGAAGGGGCGGATAAACGGCTCGTATCCGGTGACGCTGAAGGCGGACTACCTCGACGTGCTGGGCCAGCAGAAGCAGCAAAGCTTCACGCTGTATGTCACCGTAACCGACGGCAGGAATCCGCCCGACCCGAACGACGTGCCGAAGCAGGAGGTTGAAAAGCCGGAGCTGTTCATATCCGCCTGCGAGATAAATCCAAACACCGTCACAGGCGGTGACGGGTTCACGGCTACGGTCACGATAGACAACATTGGCGCGATACGCGCCCGCTCCGTGCGGCTGTCCTACGGGAGTGAGGCGGCGGGGATAATACCGGCGGACACGAACAGCGCGATGCACTTGGAGAACATTGCAAGCGGCGAAAGCGCAACCGTTTCATTCGCGCTCCGCACCACCGGAGACGTGCTTGCGGGCGAGCAGCCCTTTTACGTTACGCTGGACTACGTTGATCTATATGGCGGGGTATACACCAACACGCGGACGTTCCTCGTCCACGTTACCCAGCCCGCGAAGATGAGCTGCGACCCCGTATCCCTGCCGAAGGAGGTCACAGCGGGCGAAACAATATCCCTGCCCGCCAACGTTTTCAACATAGGCAAAAGCACGCTCAGAAACGTTACGGTGAACCTGAGCGGCGCGGGGCTTTTCCCCACCTCCAGCGTGTTCTTGGGGGACATTCAGCCCGGGCAGGCGGGCTACGGGGAGATGAAGGTGTTCGTGGGTATGCTCTCCATGACCGAGGGCTATACCGAAAGCTACGGCAAGACCACAGGCGTCTACACCATATCCTACAAGGACGACGCGGGGGAGGAATATGCGGTGAGCGTGGACTTCGCCACCGAGATAAAGCAGCCGGTGATCGCCGGAGAAAAGACCGACGCCGAGAAAAAGGCCGAGGAGGAGCAGAAGCGCGCCATGAGCCAATGGTGGATAAGCGCCCTTGCGGCCTTCGCGGCTATATCTATAGTTGTCGCGGTAATTGTGGTAAGCAGGTTTGCAAGGATGATGAAGATGAAATAGCCGTATGGCGGTGTCGGTTATTAGTATATAAAAAATACGCTTACGGCGACAGATTTTCCCGCGTCAGCGTGTCTTATATATAGCGAAAAAGGAGGTGGTTCCATTGAAGGAATAAAAAAGCCCTTGCAAGTCATAATTGAGCAAGCTCATTGCCATTTGGCAATGCAGAGTTGCAAGGGCTGAAGGGGTAATATATTATGCTTGATTATTGTCTGATACCCAGCGAACATGAAAGGAGTTTTTATGCAAAAGGGATTCTTAAGGAAAGCGGCATTTACATTGATAATGCTGTTGATTCTTGTTTCTGCCAGTTCGGCGTTAGCTGCGACGAATAGTAAAACTTATACCGATGCTAAAATAACCCATGTCTGGAAATGCGGACCTGTCAGCCGCTCCAGTGGAAGTACCAAGTTTACATCGGGCAAAGATGACAACACGCGTATTGTATTTGCGGTATCTGGTTTGGAACGATATCAGGTTGTAGAATTGGTGAATGCCTCCAATGTTTCTGTTAGCGGACAAGCGGAAGTTCCAACGGGGCAGTCATCTGGCACCTTGTCGGTATACTCCGCGTACCAAACGATTTCTTCTATCTATTTGCAGATTCGAAACCCGTACTACAACACACCGAATGCGTCTAGAATGACCACGAGCGGAACATTCTCGGCAACCTATCAATAAAGCATAAGCTGGGGCGCATACTTGCGTATGCGCCCCGAAATCCTGCCTTTTGGCAAAGGAGACAAGGAGATGAGTAAATGAAGAAGGCCATATACCTTTTAAGCGTCTTTTTTTGCATTATTGCTATATCTGCCTGCCAGCCTACGCCCGAAAAAGAGATAGTGGTGCATAAGGCGGCGGAACAATTAGAAGCTACACTTGTTGAAAGCGAAGATAAGGAAGCTGACAGCACCTTTATTTGCCCAAGTAAGTTGGATGAAGAAATACAAATGCCACATTTCAAGTTTGTGGCGGATACGGATATTGAGATAGGCCAAGCGGAAGGCTTTTATGTGTATGAAGCGACGCAAGACAGGTTTGGCCAAACCCGCATGGATGAAATAGTTTCGTACTTTTCCAAAGACCTCATCGGAGCGCGCTCCGGTGAAGTCACGAAAGAAGATTTGGAAGAACTCATAGTCATTCTAAAAAGAGGAATGCCGAAAAAACAGCAAGACGGCTCCGTTCTGTATGAGCCATCTGCCGATAGCGCCGAAATAATCGAAAGCTTATCCGAAGAATTGCGAAATGCGCCTAACGAGGAATATATTCCCATTGCTGATTATGACCCGACTTTCCCATGCAATGTGGTTTTCAAAAACAGTTTGGAACAAAATGTTCATGTGTTTGCCGATGAAAATCAAATAGAAATTTTCCCGAAGAACGCCGGAACCATACAACTACAATCATGGATAATAAAGAACGGCGGTTGGGACGGAGAAGGTCCTGTTGTACTGGAACCCGTTTTATCCAAAGAAGAAGCGTTGACAATATCAAAAAACGTATTGAATGATTTGAAAATTGAAGGCTTTGAAGCGGCACATATTGAAGCGGCGCGTATGTTGGATGGATTTTTTGGCTATGCTACGGTCTCGGTGGGCTACCAAATAACTTTTTGCCGTGCACTCGATGGGCAAATTCCGTTTGACAGCAGCATATTGACCCCGGGGGTTTTGGGGTTTGAGGATGAAGCGGACTATATCAAACCATGGCCGCAGGAAAGAATTGTGCTTATGGTGGATCAGGAGGGAATCCGTTTCTTTCATTGGGAGTATCCCGTTATTATAACGAATAAGTTAGAAAGCAACATGAAGCCTCTATCATTTGAGGCGGTATGGCAGCACGCGAAAGACCTGCTTATTCTTGGTTCCTCATGGGTAGCCGATGCTACCACAGTCGAGGATAGACACATTACGCGAATTATGCTCACAAACTGCATGGTTCGCTCTACAAAGGAAAGGAACAAGGTTTTCCTCATTCCGACATGGCTATTCATTGTACAAAAAGAGAGCGCCTTGGACGGGCATATTTTACCATCCTATATAGCAATCAATGCGTTAGATGGATCCCGTGTTGAAATGCACAATAATTTTTCCTAAGAAATATATTGAATGGGAAAGATAGCCTCTCTATGCCGGCGTGTTCAACATATTGATCTGATCTGGCGGAGCAAAAAGTGACAGGCAACCGAAAAAAAGGCAAACGGCTTTTAATCTGTCCTTTTGCATACTTTTTTCTGTTATTTTCTTGCAGTAATTAGGAGTTCGCAAAATGCTAGATGCCCGCGAATCGTCTGCCAGCGGCAATCGCATACCCCGTCTGCATACGCCAACTCCAAGGTAAGAAAAATGATACCTGGTGTACCGAAGCACCTGACGAATTTGACAAAAAATGCAACGGAGGAGTTGCGCTGAATCATGCCCAAAGCATTGTTGCTTTGGGCATTTTTATGCTCCTTAATTTAGCCCAAGTAAGGCTCCGCTGCCGCTCCCCACCGTCCTCCGTTTGGATTTTCACGCGACATCAAACAAAAAAATCCAAACGGAGGACAACAATATGACAACCATCAACCTGAAAGACCACTACCCGTGGTACACCGAGGATACCTTCATGGAGGTTCCAGACGAGATAGCCGCGTTTCTTGATGAGGATAGACGGCTTCAGATCAACTACGCGCAGTACATCCGCGACAACAAGGCGTTCTATTCGCTGGACGCCGGCGACGGCATTGAGGCGGGGGCGCTGAATCTGCCAGAACAGCCGGACGAGGCGCTGGAGCGCATGGAACTGGAGCGGCTGCTGAAAGAGGGACTGGCGCAGCTCACAGAAACCCAGCGGCGCAGGCTGCTTGCCTCTGTCCTTGGCAAAATGACCGCCGTTGAGATTGCAGCCGCCGAGAGCGTCAGCAAAGCGTCTGTCGGAGACGGTATGCCTTTTGTCCAAACACCAAGAAGTGGGGGAATAAGCTATGCAGATAAAATATGAAAACATCATCCTTAGGGATATGATAGAGACGGATATAGAGGACTATGTGCGCTGGTTCACGGCGGAACGTGAATGGGAAAAATGGGATGCTCCTTGGGAGAAGGAAGATACGGACGAGGAGACAGAGCGCAAAGAATGGACGAAATACTATGAATCGGTGAAAAACCGCCCTGATGATGCTTACCGCTGGAAATTTGAGATTTTATGGAACGGTAAGCACATTGGCTGGGTAGGAAAAGCTGAGGAAGGCCAAATAGTTCACCGCGCTGTCGGCATAGATATTTGCGAATCGGATTCATGGGGAAACGGTATCGGCACAAATGCCCTTCGCGCTTTTATGGATTACTGCCTTGACAGCGGTGCGTGCGAGCTGTACACGCAAACTTGGTCCGGCAATGTTCGCATGCTTCGCTGCGCCGAGAAACTTGGCTTTGCTGAGTGCAATCGCTGTATCGGAGAGCGGGAGGTCAACGGACGGAAATACGATGGCTTAACGCTGAAATCTAAGAAGCAAGTTTGAATTGAAAGTGCTGCTGTGGCATAGAGATTCATCAAAATAACTATCCCCGCCCGCATTTACTGCGCAGGCGGGTTCTTTTGATTGAAATTGGTACGATATCGTACTCATCTATGGAGGCCAAGCGTGAATATATATTTTGCCGCAGGCCTTGACCTTTCACCTAAGTGCAATGATATAACCTTATCCGAAAGGAGATGGATGATATGACCATAAAGGAATTTGCAAAGCTGTGCGGCTGCAATCCGCAAACGCTTAGGTATTACGACCGCGTGGGCCTGCTCAAGCCCGTTCGGGTGGACAGGTACTCGGGCTATCGCTTTTATGATGAGGAGCAGGCGGTAACGTTCGTTAAGATAAAGAACCTGCAAAGCGCGCTTTTCACCATAGACGAAATAAAGCCGCTGCTTGATGCCGACAGCGCGACCGTGTATAAAGCGTTTGACGAGAAGATAGCCTCCCTTGAGAGCAAGCTTGAAACCGTGCGTGCCATACAGCGGTCATATCAGGGTGAAATTGACATGGTAAAGGAACAGCTGGAAGCGATAAGGCAAAAGGTAACGGAGTCTATGCGCGCATACGACCCAAGCGAGCAGTTCGATATAGACGGCGAACAGTACGCGCGGATAACCGATAACGTATGTAACTTTTTCGAAAGTATGCTCACGGCAAACGATGCGGACATAAGCTATACGCCGCAGGAAGACGGAGATGAAGCGCAGGAGGAAGAAGAATACACCGACCCGCTGCACGACGAGGGGTATACGCTTGTGTTTGAAAAGCACGGCTGGGAGCGCATTAAGGACTTCATTGACGAATGGCGCTGCCTTGAGGACGGTGCGGAGTATCTGCTGTACTTTGAACTTAAAGACGCAAGCTGCGGAATGCCGTTTGCAAATGCAATACTCGGCATTCTGTGCGAATGCGATAAGGACAAAAAGAAGCAGCTTGGCTGCAACGTGACCGCTTCAAAGGATGGCATGAACCATTTCTATCTGCTCAAACGAACCGAATAAAAATATACGGCAATGAAAACGCCCGGCTCCTGAAATGAGGAACCGGGCATGTTTTTGCTTTACGCTATGCTGATATCAAGTATTAGCCGGCGTAGTTGATGTCGTTATAGAACAGGCTGCCGTCGCCGCAGACAACAAGACCATTGATGTCGTTGCGGTATGCGCAGTAGGAAACATCGGAATAGAGGGGCACTATGGCGCAATCCTTGAACATTTCCATCTGGGCTTCATAAACGTATTCAACGGCCTGATCCATATCGGAAGAGGTGGCGGCCTTCTCTACAAGGTCCTTATAAACCTGCATGTCGGCGTCGCTCTTGGTGTTGGGATCGTAGTAAGCATAGTTGAGTACCAGTATGGCTTCCGCCCATTCAAGCACGGCTATACCGGCATCGTAATCGTCGTCGGCCATGCGCTCATAGATGTAGTTCCAGTCTATGGTTTCTATGTTCATCTTTATGCCGATTTCCTGAAGCTGCAGCTGCATTTCCTGCGCAACGGTAACGCTGGTGCCGCTGGAACGGGAAAGGAAGGTGAACTCCAGCACGCTGCCGTCTTTTTCAAGGTAGCCTTCGCCGTTCATGGTGTATCCGGCTTCGGCCAGCAGGCGCTTGGCTTCTTCCACGTTGTTGCTCAGGTTGTCCTTGAAGTAGGCTTCGGCCTTCTCGGAGAAGAACTGCATGCCTTCGGTTATCATGGAATATGCGGGCTTCATGGCGCCGTTGCACATTTCTTCCATGGCGTCGCGGTCAAGGGCAAGCATTATGGCCTTGCGGACGTTAATGTCCTGCAGGTCCTTGTGGTCCTGATTCAGCTCGAAGTATTCAATGTTGGGATAGGTGTTTTCAAGCGTTATAACGCCGTCTATGCTCTGCAGCTCGGCATACTGTTCCATGTTTATGCCGGTCAGCACGTCCACTTCGCCGTTGGCAAGCATGGTGGTCTGGGTGAATGCTTCGGTATCGGCCACTATAACGGTGATGTAGTCCAAATCAACGGGACCCTTGTTTTCAACAAGGGGCAGGTTGGTCTTGTAATACGGGTTGGGCTTAAGGATTATGCGGTCGCCGGGAATGTATTCGTCCACGTAGAACGCGCCGTAGGGGATAGCGCCCCACTGCAGCTCATCATCGGTCATGGTGTCCAGGCAGTCCTTCTTGATTATGCCCATGAAGCAGGTGCACAGGAAGTGCATCAGGTCGGTACGATAGGTGGAAAGGTGCAGTATAACATCCTTGCCGTCGGCCTCCATTGATTCAATGTTGGAATAGCCGTAGCCCCAGTCGCTGCCGTCAAGGCCGTACTGGATGGAGGCTATAACGTCCTCGGGAGTAACATCGGTGCCGTCATAGAACTTCATGCCTTCGCTCATGATAAGCTTCATGGTCAGTCCGTCCTCGCTGATTTCGTAGCCCTCGCAGATACGGGGCAGCACGTTGTTGCGATCTTCGGGATCCATCAGGAAAAAGGTGTCCGCGATAAGGTCCTGGGAACTATACCAGCCGGTACAGCGGTACAGGTTGGTGCCGAGCCATTCGGAGTCGTAGATGGTGATGGTACGCTTACCGTTTTCATCCACGGTCACGCCGCCGTTATTGTTGGCGGGGGTGTTGTCGCCGGCCGGGGTATCGGTGTTGCTGGGGGTGTTCGCCGTGTTGCTGCAGCCCGCGAAAGCAGACACGAGCATCATTATGCCCATAAGCAGCGCCAAGATTTTCTTCATTGGGGTTCCTCCTTATTTTTATATCTGATACGGCTTTGCCGTTATCATTTAATGCTTATTTGTCGTATAGGAAGCAGCTTACCTGATGCAATGCATCCACGTGGTAATCCTTGGGCAGTTCCTCGCGGCAGCGGTCTGTCGCATGCGGACAGCGCGCAGCGAAGCGGCATCCCTTGGGCAGGTTTATAAGGCTGCCGGTTTCGCCGCCCATAAGCTCCTTCTTTTGGCTGCGCAGCGTGGGGTCGAGTATGGGGGAGGCGGCCATAAGCCCGTGCGTGTAAGGATGCAGCGGGTTGGAGGATATCGTCTCCGTGGGGCCGAACTCCATAAGTTTGCCAAGGTACATTACCGCAATGCGGTCGCTTATATAGCGCAGCACGTTAAGGTCGTGCGTTATGATAAGATAGGTCAGGCCGAAATGCTCCTGCAGATCGAGCAGCAGATTGAGTATCTGCGCCTGAACGGATATGTCAAGGGCGCTTGTGGGTTCATCCAGCACCATTATGTCGGGCCTGAGCACCAGCGCGCGTGCAATGGCTATACGCTGAAGCTGACCGCCGGAAAGCTGATGCGGATAGGAATAGAGATACCTTTCATCCATCTTGACCAGCTTCATGGCCTCCTGCGCCTTTTCAACGGCCTCCGCCTTGGGAACGCCGTGCAGTATCATGGGGCGCATGATGCTGCTTAGCACGTTGAGCCTGGGGTTAAGGTTGGATGCGGGGTCCTGGAACACGGTGGCTATGCTGCGGCGCACGGCTTTAAGCTCCCTGCCGTGCAGCTTGGATATATCCTGCCCGTTCATAAGCACCCTGCCCTCGGTCGCAGGGGTAAGATTGAGTATAACGCGGGCAAGGGTGGTCTTTCCGCTGCCGGATTCGCCGGCAAGGCCAATTATCTCGCCCTTGTTTATGGTCAGGTTTATGTCGTCCACGGCCTTTACGGAGCCTTTTTTGGCATTGAAGGCGCCGCTGGTGAGCGGGAAGTATTTCTTCAGTCCGGATATTTCTATTGCCGGTACAGGTGCATTAACGTTGGCGTTGCTCATTACAGTTTCGAAGCCTCCTCCGCAAAATGGCAGCTGAATGTGTGGTCATGGCTCACGGTAAGCACGGGCGGATTTTCGGTGAAGCATATTTCCTTGGCCAGCGGGCAGCGGTTGGCAAAGCGGCAGCCTGGCTTCTTTTCGGTTATGCGCGGCACGTTGCCGTCTATTGTTTCCAGCCTGCCCTCGTGCTTTGTTTTGCGCGGCAGGGCGCGCATGAGCAGTCTTGTATACGGATGGGAGGGCGCGGCGAAAACATCGAACACGTTGCCCTGCTCCACTATGTTGCCCGCGTACATTACGGCTATTCTGTCCGCGACCTCGGCAACAAGGCCGAAATTATGGGTTATCATGAGTATGGCGGTATTGTACTGCGTTTTGAGATCCTTTAATATTTGCAGTATCTGCGCCTCTATCGTAACGTCAAGCGCGGTGGTGGGCTCGTCCGCTATAAGCAGCTCCGGCGTGCGGGAAAGCATCATGGCTATCATAACGCGTTGGCGCATGCCGCCGGAAAGCTCGTGCGGGTAGCTGTTTACGCGCTTTTCCGCATCCGGAATGCGCACGTCCTTGTAAAGGTTTATAACGCGCTCCCACGCTTCCTTGTGGCTCAGCCCGTCAAGCAATATGGCTTCCTCAACCTGCGAACCGGTGCGGTAAACGGGGTTGAGCGAATCCAAAGGATTCTGGAATATCATGCCTATGTGCTTGCCGCGCATCTTTTCCATGTCCCGCACGGGAATCTTGTTCAAATCTTCGCCCTTGAACAGTATTTTGCCGCCTATTTTCTCGTTGCCGTCCATAAGCAGGCGCATTATGGTGAAGGCTATCGTGCTTTTGCCGCAGCCGGATTCGCCTACCAGCGCAACTATCTCGCCGCGGTTCATGGTAAAATTAACGTCGGACACGGCGGAAAGATAGCCGTTGCGTATGCGGTAATCTATGCTCAGATCCTCAAGCCTAAGCAGGGGCTCTTCGGTATTGTCAAGCTTGGTCACTATGTCGCTCATATGTTTCCTCCTTACAGGCCCTTCAGGCGCGGGTCAAGCAAATCGCGCATGCCTTCGCCCAGTATATTGAACCCAAGCACGGTATACACCAGCGCAAGGCCGGGGAATATGCTGAGCCACTGCGCACGGTGAACATAGTTCATGCCCTGCGATATGGCCAAGCCCCAGTCCGGAGAAGGCGGCTGAGAGCCAAGGCCAAGGAAGCTGAGCGTTGTGGTGGCCATTATGGTGCCGGGCAGGTTGTTTGAAATGAGCACTATCAGCGAAGGCACGATGTTCGGCAGAATATAGCGGAACATCAATGAAAGCGAGCTTTCGCCGAAGGCGCGTCCGGTTTCAACGAAGGCCATCGTGCGCAGTGACATCGTTTTTGCGCGCACGGTGCGGGCGTAGCTTGCCCAGCCGACCAGCGATATTGCAATTATAGAATTGGTAAGGCCCTTACCAAGAACCGTAACAACGGCAAGCGCCAGTATGGTGCCGGGTACGCACCAGGTAACGTCGGTTATAAACAGCAGCACCCTATCTACCCAGCCGCCGAAATAGCCGCACAGAAGGCCAACAACAACGCCAAGGAAAAGCTGTATGCTTGTGCCAAGCAGCGCCACCCAAAGGGTTATGCGCGTGCCGTAGATAACCTTGCTGAACATATCGCGGCCGAAATCATCCGTACCGAAAAGGTAGGTTGAATTGGGGGCCTGGAGCCTGTCCTGCTTATGGGGTTCATCGTAGCCATAGGGGGCAAACTGCTGCGCAAATATGGCTACGAGTATAAGGCTAAGTATCATCAGGAAGCCAACGACAAAGTTAACGTTCCTTCTGCAATTATAAAAGAATTCTCTGATGGGGGAATAGTTCATGCTCCGGCGCCTCCGTTCATGGTAATGCGAATTCTGGGGTCAAGCATACCGACCACAACGTCGCTGAGCGTGTTGAACACGACCGTCAGCACGGCTATTATAAGTATGCAGCCCTGAACAACGGCGTAGTCCTGAGTGATTATGCTGTTCACGAGCAGGCTGCCCATGCCGGGTATGCTGAATATGCGCTCGGTTATTACTGCGCCGGATATAAGCCAGGGTATGCTCATGAACACAAGCACGGTTATAAGTATGAGGGCGTTGCGCATAACGTGCTTGACCATAACGGTTTTGTGCGGCAGGCCCTTTGCATAGGCTGTAAGCACATATTTTTCGCGGAACACGTCAAGCACTTCGGTCTTGGTAAGGCGGATGGTGCCGGCAAGCGAGCCGAGCACGCCGCCGCCTATGGGCAGCACCCAGTTGACGGCCTTTTCATAGCCGGATATAGGCAGCCATTTCAGCGTTACGCTGAACAGCAGTATCAGCAGAACGTATAGCCAGAAGCTTGGCACGGCGGAAAGGAAAAGGGTAACGTTTATTATTGCGCGGTCAAGGAATGTATCCTTTTTATATGCGCAAAGCAGTCCTAACGGCACTGCGATGACTATTTCAAAGAACAGCATCCAGCCGCAAAGCTTAAGACTGAGCGGTATGCGCGCGTCCATCATATCCGCAACCTTCTGCTTAACGCGGAGGGACGTGCCGAAATCTCCCTTGGATATTATCTTCCATATCCAGTCAACGTACTGCACGGTAAGCGGGCGGTCGTAACCGTATTCGTGGCGGATAATGTCCTTGCGCTCCTGCGACACTTTGCGGTCAACTATCAAATCGACCGGGTCGCCGGGCATCAAATGCATCATGCTGAACACCAGCACGGAAACTGTAAATACCAGTAATAGGCCATTCAGCAGCTTTTTCAGAATAAATGATGTCAAGATCTGCTCTCCTTTGTTTGAATTGTGACGCCTATATATTAGGCTATGATATATTTTATCATGGCCATAATAAAAAGGACATTGCAAAAAGCGCGCGCATAATGCAGAATGTGATTGCATTCATTTCATTTTGTCCATATTTGCAAAACCTTGGTATAATTAAACCGAAATATCTACGGAGGGCTGCGCATGTGAACAAAAATCATAAATGGGAGGACGAAACGGACCGCTTACGCAATTCCTTTTTCACGGAAGGGTTCCATTGCCTTGTATATAACGTGAGCGAGGCATATAACCTTGTTAAGGCGCATAAGCACGATTTTCCGCAGTTTGTAATAATGCAGTCCGGCGCAACGCGGCAAACGCAAAGCAGCCGGGCATATCACCTGGGCAGCGGGGACATATTGTTCACCCCGCCGGGAGTGATGCACAGCATGTCCCTTGCGGAGCAGAAATACTTCTATAATTTCTCCGTCACCACGGAAATAGCCCGCGCCGCGCTTACGGCGGCATGCGGGGAGGAATGCGGCTTTGCGGACATTACGCCGCTGATAACCCCGCGGGAGAAGGACATGGCGCTGATACTGAACCAGATAACAAGCCTTGAAGCTACGCTGGATGGGATAGAGATATGCGATGAGGACGATGCATTCTATAAGGACGTGGTGTATCATCAGGTGTTTGCAATACTGTATCTTATATTCAGCGTGGCGGGGAAGGAAAAGGCCAATACTGCCCTTGCCGTAAGGGAGGACGAGCGCACGCGGAACACGGACAGCCTTATCAACTATCTTGATAACCATTATTATGAAGAGATTCGCTTTGCGGAGGTTGCGGAGCGGTTCGGCATGTCCCAGGCCACAATGTCGCGCAGGTTCTTTGCCGCGCGGGGCGTTAAGCTGCAGGATTATCTTAACCGGCGGCGCGTGAGCGAGGCGCAGAAGCTTATGGCGCAGGAGAATATGTCGCTGTTCTATATTGCCGATGCTGTGGGGTATCAGGATTTCAGCACGTTTTACAGAAACTTTAAGCGCTGCTGCGGCATGAGCCCTTCACAGTACCGCGAAATAGTGCTGGGGCAGGCGAAGGCGGATATATCAAATGAAAAGACGGAGGACAAAACCGAATGAAGAAGCTTATATGCATTGCGCTGTGCATGGCTATTGCGGCATGCTGCACGCTCAGCCTTGCCGCGAAGGACGACAAGATGGAGACGGATCCATACGCCGTGCCGCAGGTGAAGAACGCGCCGATAGCGCTGCTGTATGAGGAGACCACGGACACGGTTCTATTCTCGCGCGAGGCGGACAAAACCAACCCGCCCGCAAGCATGACAAAGGTCATGACGGCAACGCTGGTGCTGGAATACGACCCGGAGCTAAAGGGCACGATGGTGGTGCCGGAGGAGGCGATGAGCAAGGAGAACTGCTCCTGGCTCGATACGGACCATCTTGAGGTGGGCGAGGAGGTGTCCGTATGGGACCTGATGAACTATCTTTTGATAGCATCGGGCAACGAGGCCGCGACTACCCTTGCCATATACGTTGCGGGGGACATACCCACGTTTGTTGACATGATGAACAAAAAGGCCGCCGAGCTTGGCATGACAAGCACGCATTACGTTGACCCGCATGGGCTGAGCAGCGTACCGCAGCTGATAACAGCCAACGATATGCTCAAGCTTTGCCGCTACGCCATGAAGAACGATACCTTCCGCAAAATAGTATCCACGCGGGAGGGCAGAATACCCGCTTCCAACAAGCGGAGCGAGGCATTCTGTTTCCGCAACAGCAACAGCGTGCTTGACCCGCAGGGCAACCGTTTCTACGATACCGGCTTCAGCGACGATATAATAGGCATAAAAACCGGCTATATACCCGATTCCGGCATGAACCTTTCCTGCGCGATGCAGCACGGGGAGCTGCGCTTTTACAGCGTTGTTATGAAGGGCAAGGGCATGTTCCTTGAAGGGGAGCCGTGCTACACGCATTGCCTTGATACGGCTACGCTTATGCGCTATGCGCGCACGTTTGCGCGCTTCGGCTACGGCGAAGGGGAATTGGTTGAGCAGGCTAAAAGCGGGCTTAAATGCCTTGACGTGGCGGCTGACAGGGACGTGTACATACTCTATCAGGATAATAAGCAGCCAGACTATACCGTTACCTACGTATCGGACATAGCATCGGCCAAGAAGGGCGACACCGTTGGCACAATAACCCTCAGGGATGAATTCGGCAACGTGCGCACAGCGGAGCTTATTGCCGCAAAGGATGCAGCGGTGCAGGCGTGGGTGATATATGCCGCGGCGGGGCTTATAATAGCGATAGCGGCGGTATGCATAGCGCTCAGGAAGCGTTCGCGGGCAAAATAATATATAATACGCAGCGTATTTTCTTCGGTCGCGGTATGGGTTATAATTGACCTGTGCTACGGCCGAATTTTTTGCATATGCAGGAGGAACAAACGATTGCAGTACAAAAGCGACATTGAAATAGCCCAGGGCGCGGCAATGCGCCCAATAACCGAAATAGCCAAGACTGCCCACGTGGACGAAAAATATATTGAACAATACGGCCGCTACAAGGCCAAGATTGACCCCGCCCTTTTGAAGGAGACGCAGCGGAAGGACGGCAGGCTGGTGCTTGTTACCGCCATAACCCCCACCCCCGCGGGAGAGGGCAAGACCACCACCACAATCGGCCTTGCGGACGGGTTAAGGCGCATTGGCAAGGATGCGGTTGTTGCGCTGAGGGAGCCTTCGTTGGGGCCTGTATTCGGCATAAAGGGCGGCGCGGCGGGCGGCGGATATGCCCAAGTGGTGCCCATGGAGGACATAAATCTGCACTTCACCGGCGATTTCCATGCCATAGGCGCGGCAAACAATCTGCTTGCGGCTATGCTCGATAACCATATTCAGCAGGGCAACGCCCTTAACATAGACCCGCGCAGGATAACATGGAAGCGCTGCATGGACATGAACGACCGTCAGCTCCGCTTCATAGTGGACGGCCTTGGCGGCAAGGTGAACGGCACGCCCAGGGAGGACGGATTCGATATTACCGTTGCAAGCGAGATTATGGCCGTGCTGTGCCTTTCAACGGGCATAGCAGACCTGAAGGAGAGGCTGGGGCGCATGATAGTGGGCTACACATATGACGATAAGCCCGTTACCTGCGCAGAGCTGAAGGCGGCGGGAGCCATGACGGCGCTGCTGAAGGACGCAATAAAGCCAAACCTTGTGCAGACGCTTGAGGGTACGCCCGCGTTCGTGCACGGCGGGCCGTTTGCAAACATTGCCCACGGCTGCAACAGCGTTATGGCAACGCGCATGGCGCTGAAGATGGGCGATTATGCCGTTACGGAGGCGGGCTTCGGCGCGGACTTGGGCGCGGAGAAGTTCCTTGATATAAAGTGCCGCATGGCGAACCTTACGCCGGACGCGGTAGTTATAGTTGCAACGGTGCGCGCGCTGAAGATGCACGGCGGCCTTGCAAAGACCGAGCTTACGGAGCAGAACATACCCGCGCTTGAAAGGGGCGTGCCGAATCTTTTAAGGCATGTGTCCAACATAAAGAACGTGTTCGGCTTGCCGTGCGTTGTGGCGGTGAACCGCTTCCCAACGGATACGGACGCGGAGATTGATTTTATAATAGAAAAATGCCGCGAGCTGGGCGTGAACACCGTGCTTTCGACCGTTTGGGCGGACGGCGGACGCGGCGGCGAGGCGCTTGCGCGCGAGGTTGTGCGCCTGTGCGAGGAGGAGAAGGGCAGCTTCACCTTCGCCTACGATGCGGACATGACCATAGAGCAAAAGATAGACGCTATAGTGCGGCGCATATACGGCGGGGACGGCGCGAGCATTGCACCGGCGGCGAAGAAGCAGATTGCAAGGCTTACGGAGCTGGGCTTCGGCAATATGCCCGTATGCATGGCAAAAACGCAGTACAGCTTTTCCGACGACCAAACAAAGCTCGGCGCGCCGACGGGCTTCACCGTGACCGTGCGCAGCGTTAAGGTATCCGCTGGCGCGGGCTTCATAGTTGCCTTGACCGGAGACATAATGACAATGCCCGGCCTTCCCAAGGTCCCGGCGGCGGAGCGCATAGACGTGGACGAAAACGGAATGATATCGGGACTGTTTTAAGAGAGAAGGTAAACTCCTGCACACTATCGTCACTTGCGTCACTATCGTCGAAACAGGCTAAATGTCTGAC
>ERZ1027176.571-NODE-571-length-17184-cov-4.902446_pt1 | contig 17184 bp, 10 predicted proteins | sample MGYA00519248_ERZ1027176 | MGnify/ENA primary metagenome ERZ1027176 (study PRJEB26926, sample SAMN06164413) | human gut metagenome | biome: ENVO:00009003; feature: ENVO:2100002; material: ENVO:00002003 | host: Homo sapiens | place: USA | collected 2012 ...
CTACACGCGTAAGATCGTCGGCAGCGTCAGATGTGTATAAGAGACAGATTATATGTGTGGCTCACCGGAAGAAGTGGCGCGTTATATTGAGGCTGCCAAGTCCTATCAGGGTGCAAAAGTGCATGCGTGGATGTTCACTGTGAATGCTCCCGGGGATTCTGCGGCGTTGGCGCATCCCGAATGGTTTGATGTGAACCGGATAGGTTATAACAGTCATGAATATGACCCTTATGTAAAGCATTATAAATGGCTGAGTCCTTCTGTGCCTGAGGCCCGACAGTATATGAAAGATAAAGCGGCTTCTTATGCAGCTTTGGAAGGACTGACTTCTGTACATCTGGATTTTATTCGCTATAATGATGCGGTACTGGGGCGACGCCTGCAACAGCATAAGTTTAAGATTCAGCAAGATACCTATCGTGCTGAATATGATTTTGGCTATCATCCGGTAGCAATAGAAAAGTTTAAGAAACTGTTCGGTTACTCCCCGTTAGATTTGCAGGCTCCGTGGATGAGTCCGGAATGGTTGCAGTTCCGTTTGAATGAGGTCACTTCTTTGGTAAATGAGATTGTAGAAGCGACTCATTCTGAAGGCAAACTGGTTTCAGCGGCTGTTTTCCCTTATCCTACCCGTGCCCGCATGACAGTTTATCAGGACTGGCCTACCTGGAAAATAGATATTGTATGCCCGATGAATTATCAGTCGTTTTATTCGGAAAGCCTTGAATGGATACCGTTTAGTATAGAAAACGGTTTGCGCGAAACTTTCCATAAGAATAAGTATGTATCCGGTTTATTTGTTCCCGATATTACGGCTGAAGAGCTATATACAGCTGCAAAACTATCTATCGAAGCAGGAGCGGACGGCGTGAATTTCTTTAATGCACGTTCTTTGCTGAAGGATGGAAAGTTGCAAGTGGTCAGCAGGATTAATCAGGAATATAACTTGTAATTACCATTGGAACTGATTTATCACTAAACAATTTTATAGTACGGGGTCCTGTAGTAAGGCGTTCAAAGAATATAGTTTACTGTCTACCAGGACCCTGAATCTTGCCGATACATGTCATAAACCTTTCTACCCATGAACTGATATCCCATTCCCTCGTATTTCGTACCGGAGAATACTGACTGGATATAGCCATTTCGCTCTACCAGTATTGTATGGTAAATCTTTTGCTCCGGATTCTTTCGGGAATAAAACTGAATCCGACGGTTGTCTGCCGTGAAATAAATAATACTGTCATTTTCGGTTTTATTCCATGACAGACGTTTCATTTTCTTTTTCAGATATCGTTGCATTAAATAGGTTCTGTGCCAGGTCCCTCCTGTCTTTGAGACAAATGGCTTTCCGTCCAGCAGAGCATTAGCATCATCATAACAAGCTACAAATAAGCGATTGTCGGAAGAAGCTTCCAGCCATTTTTGTAATTTATCTCCGTAACGTTCATTATCCCAGTTGTAATTGCTGTCAATGAAAGAGATTCTTTTCACATAATCCGGAATTTCAGAAACTGCATCCATAAAACCGAAAATGAAGTTGCCTCCTCCACTGTGGCTGTTCAGTTCGATATGTGGATTATATTTGGAAAAAAGAGAAAGAATATACTCTACTGTTTCTTTAATCTTTTGATCCCGTGTAGGTTCAGCTTTTCTCCAACTTCCCCAGCTTTTGGTGTCTGCTTCCAGGTAAACCGTAATAAAGTTACATTCCGGATCAGAAGCTCTGATATACCGTGTTTGAGCTCCTATGTGTTGTATATGATAATGCCAGTCATCACCTTCTGCCGGCATTTTCCCGATGGTCCAGTCTGTACTGTTGCCATTCGGTAGTGCATACAGTACAAGTTTTGTGGGTTTATCCTTTCCGAATTTAGTTTCTGCGGGAGCATTTATATGAACTTTGATTCCTGGAGTATGGATAAAGCTGATAACTTGTTCCTCAAAATAAGGACTGGTTACAAATCCGGGTAATTTGATTGCTTTACCGGATATTCTTGATGAAAGATTCATCTGTTCTTGTGCCCGATTGGACAGAGAAAGACAACATATAAGAATTAAGAGAAGAATATTTTTCATATTGTTTCAGATAAGAGGTTATATGTATAACAAAATGCGTAGCTGAATTACTCAACTACGCATTTCATAAGAATCAATTTTTAGTTAACATCCCACCATAGGTTATTTTGTATGCTGTTGCTTCCACCCATGCGCTTTTCGGCTTCTTTCACGTTAGCTTCGTTAACGGTGTATTCCGAAGAAGGATAATAGATACGCTTGATATAAGCGTTTGGAGTATTATTAGCCTGATCAGAAGGATTCATGTTGAAGACACTTGAACTTACGTTTGCGAATGGCATAAGCGTAGGTTTGTGGAACTGGCGATGATCAGCCCAAGTTTCAAAAGAACATTCCTGGAACTGAGCAATGTATTTCTGGGTAAGAATCTTATCCATAGGTGTATTGTTGGTTCCTGTAACATCGTCATACTTGGCTGTGGTTCCATAATAGTTTGGAGAAGTTGAAGCTAGATAATTTGCGATTTTGCTTTCCGGAACTCCCAGTTCTGTCATACTTGAGCGTACGCCAGCTTCGTATTCTGTTTTGGCATCTCCACTTGTAAGACCAAGTTGGATGGCAATAGCTTTCAGGAAGCACAGTTCGCTGTACTTGAACAAAGGATACTTTCTGTCAATGGTTTCATAATACCAGGGACCGATTTTTGAGAAGTCGCTAACAAACTGTCCATTGTCCATTGCAGCACCTACACCCGAAGCTACATGTCCCGGATCTGTGCCGTCCCAATTGCCGTTCATGCTTGGAGTTGCAGGGCTTTCGATGATACCTGCGGGTTCAAAGTGGATCGGAGCGCGAGGATCGACAACTGCAGGAGCATTCTTGGCAGTAAGAATAACTTCGGTGATATTCTTATTGGCTTCGCGGTCGGCTGCGGTAGGCCATGCTTGTCCACCGATACCTTCTACAAGACGTTTGTAAGCCGTTGACATATGCAACACCGAAGAACCTTTATGATAATAAATCGGGTTCTGGGCAAATTTATCTTCTCCTTGCGTCAGGAAGGCGGCATCAGCGTCACTGCTGAATACACCTGCTGAAATGGCAGCTGCGGCTTCTGTTTTAGCCTTGGCGGCATTTACGTCGGAGATACGGACAGCCATGCGCAGGCGGATAGAGTTGGCGAATTTCTTCCATTTGGTGGCATCACCCCCATAAATAAGGTCATAAGAACCGACATTATTGGCTGCCGACTCATCCAGTTTACTTACGGCATCTTTTAATTCTTCGAATATGGTATAATATATGTCCTTCTGAGTGTCATACTTAGGCTGATCAATGTCGTTGGCAGCTTCAGAGTAAGGTACATCTCCCATACAATTCGTTAAACGCAACATAGCATACGCTTTCCAGATACGTGCCATCTGAACGACGTTATTGTGAACAGGGTTGCTCTCATTGGCACGGATTAATGAATTGGCATTGGTAAGCACGGTGTAAGTCAACTCCCAAATGTTGTCCACATAGCGTGCGTCTATGTTATAGTCGGAAGCCGAGAGTCCGTCGTTAGCCGAATATTCACAGAAAGTACTGATCATCAACTGGTCTATCTGTTGCCACTGATTGGCATACGGAATACCACGTCCCTGTATGAATATCAGCTGGAACTTAGGATCTACTGAACCCGGTGTCGGGTTGTTGGGATCGGTATTCATATCGTCAAAATCGCCTACACAGCCCGCGAAGGCCATTGAAAGACCAATAATGCTTATAATGGATTTAAATAACTTATTCATTTTATCTTCATTTTTAGAATGTAACATTAAGATTGAAACCAAATGAACGGGTAGACGGTAGAGCAGCGGTTTCTACACCCTGTCCGTTGCCAGTAGAGTATGTACATTCAGGGTCGAATCCCGGAAGGTTATTGTACAGGAAGCATACGTTGTTGGCTACAGCACTGACTTTAATACCACTGATGATTGTCTTGTTGAACCATTTGTCCGGCAATATCCAAGAGAAATTAAGTTCGCGAAGGCGTACGTTGGTAGCATCATAAACGTAGTTTCCGATGTTGCCATAGAACTGTCCCCAATAAGCGGTAGGATTCAGTTCAACGGTGTTGGGAGCTCCTGTGTTTACATTAACACCCTGAGAAATCAAGCCCTTACCGGTTGAATAGAATTCTTCACGTCCGGCAACTGTTTCTTTGGTCTGACCATTAGATTGCAGACGCATCATAGATTGCAGATATACATCGCCACCATAGCGGACATCAATCAGGAATCCGAAAGAGAAGTTTTTCCATCTTAATGAAGAACCGATACCTGCTGTCCAATCCGGGTTCATATTACCGGAAACGCGGAGGGTAGGATCTACTATGTATTTGCCGTCATCACCCACAAGGCGGTTTCCTTTCTCATCATATTTGAAACCATTCGTGTAAATCTGCCCGTAAGGTTCGCCTGTTTTAGCCATGACATAACAGTTTTGTCCCATCGGGCGAGCTAATGTAATGGATTCCACTCCTTCGTAAAGTTCTACGACTTCAGAAGAGTTTTTGGCGAAGTTCACCCAAAGATTCCAGTTCCAGTCGCGTGTGCGAACCGGCGTGGCATTCATCTGAAGTTCCCATCCCCAGTTGTCTACACGTCCTGCATTGATATATTTGGCGCTATATCCCGAAGTGATGGATGAAGGCATGGATATGATCTGGTTGTATGCACGTTTGTTGTAGTATGTAACGTCGAATCCTAAACGGTTATCAAAGAAGCGGATATCAGCACCGAACTCGGTAGATTTGATAATCTCCGGTTTAAGGTTAGAGTTTGCTTTCGTAGAAGGTTCTGCTACGCCCATCTGACCACCTGCCATGTTAGAAACTGTAGATAATACAGACAACAGCTGATATGGATCGGTGTCATTTCCTGCTTCAGCATAAGATGCGCGTACTTTAGCGAAAGAAAGCCAGCTGGGAACATCTACTTTGAACTTGGTCAACATATCCGTCACTACCCAACCCAGAGAGAATGAGGGATAGAAGAATGAACGGTTATCCTTCGGTAATGTGGAAGACCAGTCATTACGTACAGTTATATCGAGGAACAGGTAGTTATCCCATGACAATTGTCCCAGTGCATAGAGGGATTGGACTTCTTTTTCTGATTTGGAAGTCGAAGTAGTCTTGGATTGACCATTCTGAATGGTATACAGTTCAGGAATGTTCAAACCTTCGGCTGTGGCATAGAAACTATTGTACTGGCGGTTCATCAGGTTACCACCAACAGAAAGCATTCCGGAGATTTTGGAGTCTGCAATCTTATCCTTTTGTGCTGTAACCAGGAAATCTGCATTGTATTCAGCCATATTGTATTGACCGGTTGAGAAACGACCATCCTTATAACCTGCACTTGAAATCAAGTCATGGCGTATCCACTTTTCGGTCTTCTTGCCATAAGTGTCACCGCCGAAGCGAACCATAGCTTTCAGCCAGCTGCTAACCTCGTATGTCAATGAAGCGAAACCATTGATACGATTGGTTACGTCCTTGTTACCGCTGAGAGAAGTCAGTGCATACGGGTTATTTACCACCGTAAGCATACTGGGATACCAGTCGATAATCTTTCCGTCTTTATCAAAAACATCTTTCATTTCGTGCAGGTTGATGCTGCGCGGAGTATAAATAAGAGCGAATATCGGGTTGAAACCTGAAGCAGAGAATTCAGGACGTCCCTGACCTTTCTGATAAGTATAGTTCAATTTGGCATCGAGAGTCAGGTTCTTGATGATTTCGCCACCTGCGCGAATAGAGAAGTTTGTCTTGTTCAACTCATTCTTCGGGATAACACCCTTACGCATTGTGTTTGACATACCTACACGGTAGTTCATCTTACCGGCGGAACTTGTGATATCAAGAGAATTGGTCCATGATGTACCGGTGTCCATGAAATCGGAAAAATCATTGTTTTTTGCTTCCAAAGGACGGGTTTGTCCTGTCCAGTCTGTAACAACCGTACCCATTTTAGGACCCCAGGAGTTACGCGAGGTAGCCACAAATGCTCCGTCTGTACCCTGACCGTATTCATTCTGGAATTCCGGTTGAATCATTACATTTTCAAAAGTAAAGTTGCTATTGTATGACACTTTGGTTCTGCCACCCTGGCCTTGTTTGGTTGTAACCAGAATCACACCGTTACCACCGCGTGAACCGTAAAGAGCTGTAGCCGAAGGACCCTTCAGTACAGAAATTGATTCAACATCATCAGGATTCAGCATGGATAGTCCGTCACCGGTATCCGAATAACCTGCACCCCAAGAGTTTGTATTTACGTCGTCAACGCCTTGAGAGTTGTCGAACGGAACCCCGTCCACTACCACCAACGGCATATTATTACCCGATATAGAGTTGTTACCACGGATGACGATACGGTTTGAACCACCGGGAATAGAAGTTGAAGAAATATTCATACCGGCAATCTTACCATTCAGTGATGTGGCAATGTTTGCAGTCCGGTTTTCAATAAGAGCGTCCCCTTTTACGTCTTGCACTGAATAACCGAGCGCCTTCTTTTCACGCTTCATACCTAAAGCCGTCACCACTACCTCATCCAGAGCATAGTCTGTTCCGCTTAACTGTATTTTGTACGTAGCATTATTTGTAACAGGAATTTCCTGTGCGTCGAATCCAATGAAAGATACTACCAAGGTTTTTCCATTGGATGGAATATCCAGAGAGAACTTGCCGTCGATATCTGTTGCTGTACCGATGCCTGTTCCTTTTACAAGTACAGTTGCTCCGATAATCGGTTCGCCTTGAGTGTCTGTCACTACTCCGGAAATCCTTCTTGAGTTCTGTGTACTAGACGAAGTGGTATTTTGTGCACTTACACTCATTCCAGGGATGTAACCGCCACATATAAGCATTAGGCCGGTTACTGATAGAATTAAAAGTTTTTGCATTAACATAGATTTAATAAACAATAATGGTTAATAGTCCAGAATTATATCATCATATATGATTGGCTTGCTTTGAATATTTGTAACTTAACTTGAAAATAATGTTGTTATTTTCTCATACTCAAAGAATTACCAGAGGCTGTTGGGCAGCTGTCACATTACCAATGTCTATGAACAGTACACTTATAGTTACTGCTGAGAGGAGTTTGCTGTTTGCGAATCCTTTTCTTTTGCGATCTTCATTCATAAAAAGTTGATGATTTTGTTGTTAACTAAAATAGTCTTCTCTGAAAGAGTAAGAATGGGCAATTGAGAATAGCTTTGAGGCTATTTCTGCTGTCAGGTGGGGTCTTGTTCCATAGGCTCTTTTTTATTTTTAGGTTTAACTTATATTTTATCTCTCTTATTTTAATTATACATTAGCTAAGTTCCAAGAGAACTTGGTAAATACATTGTTGGTTAAAAATTAAAATACACTAAATACTGTTACTATTTAGTTGGTTGTTTTAAGAGATAAACTCGTTATTAACAAAGGTGATGAAACGCCATTTCTTCGTTTCTTCTTAGCAAAGATATATTATAATTTAATATCAAGAACATTCCTTTGCATTTATTTAACTTTATATTTATATATTTGCTCTTCGAGAAGGTTTGCAACTTCTACGATATGCTTTATATACAAATATTAAGGTTCTTCAATATTTAATGAGTGGAAGTCAATCAGTCCATTCATGGGAGTTTCTTCAATCACGTCCAACTCAATGCCAAAGTCACCGGCGACTTCTCTTAGAATCGGGGCATAGCTATAGGCTAATGAACCTACAAAGCGGATTGGATAGTTCTTATAATCATATTGGCATACATTCCTTGTGAAGAAGTTGCGCAAATTGGTGATTATTAGTTCGTAAACATAATCATCACTCGTATAATCCGCCAGGAAATAAGAAATAGTGGATAGAAAACGATTAGGAAACGGGCGATTATAAACAGACTCCATTACTTCATTGGGGCTAATACGGAATTTCTCAAAGAAATCAGCCATTACCTCTTTGGGAGCCAAGCCCTTTAGTACATCCGAAAGAAAATGCTTGCCTAATACAGCACCACTACCTTCATCTCCCAATATATATCCGCCTGCTCTGACATTTTTTACAATAATCTTTCCGTTGTAAAAGCAAGAATTAGATCCGGTGCCTAAAATGCAGGCAATTCCTGCTTCACATTTAAACAGACCACGGGCGGCGGCAAGTAAGTCACTCTCTACTTGGATCGGAGTTTTGAACTGTGCTACTAATGAGGCACCCAATACATTCTTTTTCTCATAAGAAGTACAACCGGCTCCATAATAATATACTTGCTCCAGTTTTCTTTTGAAAAAAGTTTCGGGTAAACCTAAACGCACACTCCGGCTGATCTCTCTTCGGGTTTGGAAGAAAGGATTAAGTCCCTCTGTAAAAACACGTTGTATCAGGTGATTGTCTTCAACCAAAGCCCATTCAGTTCTTGTCGAACCACTCTCTGCAATCAGTTTCATACGCAGTTAGATTTAGAATTGGATACAAATATATAGTTTTTTTTAATATACCAAGACAAAAACTTCCAAAACTTCACTTAATCGTTTGGTTTTCGTGCTTTGCATTACTTACTAAAAAGAATATCTGAGGAATACATGGTTAAAGTGTAAAAACACGGTGAACTACTGCATATCTCCTTAAATTTATATGGAAGAATTGTAACCCGTTTTCTTGTGGGTTAAGTAGCCCTTTTGCAGGGCTACACCTTTTGCTATAAAGGGTGTAGCTATCATGTCAAAAGGGTGTAGCCATCCGAAGTAAAGGGTGTAGCCATCTGAAATTGCCCTCACAGCTACTTCCTGAAGGGGAGGAAGTATTCTATTCCTGAAAGTTCATTCCTATAAGGACTCAATTTTTATGAATCGGAATAGACTATCCCTTTATCATTCTGGCTATACCCGAGACGTACCTGAGTCGTAGTTGCTCCTGGTAGGCATCGAAAAATAAATTTAGAGCAAAGCTATCCTTCTAATACATATTTACCAAGTTCTCTTGGAACCGTTGGACTGTAATATAAATAAGGAGAGATAATATATAAGTTAAACCTATAAAATAGAAGAACGCCTATGGAGAAGAAATCTATCTGACAGGAGAAATAGTCAAAGCTATTTCTATACAGACTATCCTTACCCTAATTATTTTAGAGAAAACTATTTTAATTAACAACAAAATCATCAATCATTTATGAATGAAGAACGCAAAAAACGAGGATTGGCATATAGCAAATTCCTCACGGCAGTAGCAATCAGTGCACTGCTATTAGGCAGCGATAATGTGATGGCTACCCAAACTGTTTCAGGCAATGTTCCGGATATAAAAGAGCAGCTACAAACTATCGCTGTTACAGGTGTAGTCTTGGATGCTTCTGATGAACCGATTATTGGCGCCAGCGTGGTCGAAAAAGGCACTACCAACGGTGGTATTACAGATATTAATGGAAGGTTTACATTGAATGTAAGGCTAGGGGCTATATTGAAAATCTCTTATGTCGGTTACCAACCTCAAGAAGTAAAAGCTACCCGAACTATGAAAATAGTTTTGGCGGAAGATAGTGAAATTCTATCAGAGGTGGTAGTAGTAGGTTATGGCTCTCAAAAGAGAGAGAACCTGACAGGAGCAATTGCGACGGTAGATGTAAGCAAGACTTTAGAGGGACGCCAGATTCCTGATATCGGCCGGGGGTTACAAGGCACTACGCCGGGGTTGTCTGTCGTTATTCCAAGTGGCGAAATAGGTTCGGATCCGACTATAAAAGTACGTGGACAAATCGGCTCCATCGATGGTAGCTCTACACCGCTGATTTTGTTAGACAACGTGGAGATTCCTTCTATTCAGATGGTGAACCCTGATGATGTTGAATCTATCACCGTATTGAAAGACGCAGCTTCTGCTTCTATTTATGGTGCAAAGGCGGCTTTTGGTGTAGTATTGATCACTTCAAAAAAGGGTGCTAAAAGTGAGAAAGTAGAAGTAAGCTATTCCGGTAATTTCTCTTGGCAAAATATTTCCAAAAAGATGGAAATGGCAAGAGTTGATGGTATTCAGTATCGCATTGATGCGCTGAAACGTGCCAAAGGCACTCTATATGGAGCATTCTGGTATGTAGATGAAACCAGTCTTGAAAGAGCTAAGGAATGGGACAAAACCTGGGGTGGTAAGTTAGGAGTCAATGATCCGTTCGTATACGGCCGCGACTGGTACGTAGATGCTTCTAATCGTAAGTTCTCTATACGTACTTTCGATCCTTATGATTACATGATTCGTGAATGGGCTCCTTCGCAAACACATAATATCTCGTTGAGCGGCAGGAGTGGTAAGACTGTGTTCAATGTCGGTTTAGGCTATTTGGACCAAAATGGTTTGATGAAATTGGCTAAACATGATGATTTCCGCAGATGGAACGGTTCTATACGTTTAAGTACCGAAATCAACAAGTATATTACAGCCCGTGCCGGAGCTAATTATTCGAAACGTAACAAACGCTATGCTTACGCGACAAACTCTACAACGGCTGACCCATGGCTCTATCTCTATCGTTGGGATAGTACTTATCCGATAGGATATGATGAGAACGGAAATGAAATGCGCAGTCCGGCTTCTGAAATTCATCAGGCGAACACTGCAAACAAAGAGAATAATTACTTGAGTTTCAATGTAGGCGCAACTCTGCAAATAACGAAGGACTGGAAGTTTGACATCGATTATACTTATGCAGGCGAAGACCAGATATGGAAAAAAAACGGTACTAAATTTACAGCCGCTGATACATGGACGTCTCCCGTCAAGAGATTGGATGGTAACGGTAACCAAATATACGTTAATAATATGGGAGAAGTGGTATCAGCAGGTACTGAAGGTGCTATGCCTGCATACGGCTTGAGCTATCGGCAGTATACTGCAGACGGTGCTAATCCTGACCATATTCGTCGTGAAGTGACTAACGCTAAAAGACATACGCTCAATATTACAACTGATTATAATTGGCAGATCAACGAAAAAAACAATTTGAAGGTATTGGTTGGAATGAACCGGACTGACTGGGAATCTGAAGATAACTGGTCGCAGATCACTAACCTTACAGATATTAATAACCTCAGTTGGGATAAAACCATCGGCACGCAGACTTCCAGCGGTAACCTCTACTGGGATGGTCAGCTCGGTTTCTTCGGACGTGTCAATTACAATCTGATGGACAAATATTTGCTGGAAGCGAACATCCGCTATGATGGTTCTTCTAAATTTCCCAGCAATCTGCAATGGCGCGCATTCCCTTCTTTCTCTTTAGGCTGGCGTCTCAGTGAAGAGAAATTCATGGACTGGTCCAAAACGTTCCTCTCTTCTTTGAAACTCCGAGGTTCTTGGGGTATGATTGGTGATCAGACTGTATCCAGTTCATTGTATGTGCCCACTATCAGCCAGGGACAGGCAAGTTGGCTTGATCCGAGTGGTAATAAGATTATTTATGCCGGAACTCCAGCGGCAGTAGATCCTAGAATCACTTGGCAAGATATAGCCACATTGGATTTTGGTTTCGATGCGCGATTCTTTAACGGTGAATTAGGAGTAACATTCGACTGGTATCAACGCGACACCAAGAACATGATTGTTCCGGGTGAAGGTGTTACATGGACTTTTGGTGCCGGTTCTCCGAAAGGGAATTTCGGCTCTTTAAGAACACGAGGCTGGGAACTTTCTATCGACTATAATCATCGATTTGAAAACGGATTAGGGATCAACGCTATGGTTTCTTTGTCGGATGCCCAGACTGAAATTACTGCTTATGGTGATACAAAGAGCATTGACAGTTGGTATATAGGGAAAAAATATGGTGAAATATGGGGCTATCGCACAGATCGCCTTTATCAAAAAGACGATTTCGTATATGCCGATGGTAAATTAGTTACCGTTTGGGCCTTGAATGGTAAAGAAGTGCCCGCTAACACTCCCGGCGCTAAAGAAATGAACAAACTGAAAGATCCGAATGGGGTATATCAAGATTATTTCCAAACGGGAACAATAAAGTTTGGCCCCGGTGATGTGAAATATAAAGATGTGAATGGTGATGGGAAAATTGATGGCGGTTCCCGATCAGTAGGTACGGTAACCGATGAAAATGATCCGAATTACGGTAAACGTGATACGGGGGACTTGGAAGTTATTGGTAACTCTACACCGCGTTACGAATATGGTATCCGTTTGGGTGCTGACTATAAAGGCTTTGACTTCTCTATCTTTATGCAGGGTGTAGGTAAACGCGATATTTGGGGTGCAGGTTTTCTTGCTATCCCTGGCTTTAATACGGGTGACGGTGCTATGCCGCAGGCTATTGCAGGTAATTATTGGAGAGAAGATCGTACAGATGCTTTTTATCCGGCCGCTTATAATCTGGCAGGTTCCAATACTGGTTTCAACATGCAAACACAGGATCGATACTTGCTCAATATGTCTTATTTCCGTATCAAAAATATCACGCTAGGTTATACACTGCCTGCCGTATGGACTAAGAAAGTACTGATTAACAAGGCTCGTATTTATGTGGCCTGCGAGAATTTCTTTACGTTTGACAAACTGGGAGGTTTGCCGATTGATGCGGAAGAAATCTCAGGTTTCTCTATGTTCAACTCTACAAACTATAACTCCGGCCGTACAGGTGTTGGTACGCCAACCATGAAGAATATGTCTGTAGGTATTCAGTTAAACTTCTAAAAATATATCAATATGAAAAAATATATATTAATCATACTCTCTGCGGTAGTTCTAGCTACTACATCTTGCGATGACATTTTGGACCGCCCGCAACTAAACACTCCGACTGATGGCACCTTTTGGAAAACCGAGATGGATGCCCGTCTGTATGCCAACGGGTTTTATAGGAACTATTTTGTAGGCTATGCTGATGGATGGACAACTAATTATGCTCCTTTGCGTGGTTACTCCTTTTCGGATGATTTAGCTTCTACAGGTCAGCAGTCATCGTTTAGCAATTCGATTCCCAGTACCCTTGGCAGTTCAAATACAGGTGATTTGGCTACCTATCAGACCCAGTACGTTGGTCCGACTTGGAATTTTACCTGGATTCGTAAAGCGAACGTTTTTATGGAACGTCTGGAAGCTAATATGAAAGGGAATGTAACGGAAGAAGCGTATAATCACTGGCATGCTGTAGCAGCTTTCTTTAAATGCTTCTCTTACTCCCGGTTGGTAGCTGTATTTGGTGACGTACCCTACTATGAAACCTCATTTGCCAATAGCGACCTGGAAGCCATGTATAAAGACCGTGACAGCCGTGTATTTGTAATGGATAAAGTTTATGATATGTTAAAGAATGAAGTGTTGGTCAATATACGCACCAACGATGGCGATAACACTTTGAACCGGTATGTTGCAGCAGCGTTTGCCTCTCGCTGGATGCTTTTTGAGGGGACATGGCAGAAGTATCATGGCGGAGACCAGACTGTGGCAAACAAATATTTGCAGTTGGCAAAGGAAGCTGCCGAAATAGTAATCAATAGCGGTAAATACGCTATCGACACTCCATTCCGTGATGTGTTCGGTTCGCAGGACTTGAAAGGTAATAAAGAGGCTATTATGTATCGTCATTATACATTCGAAATGCTTAAACACCATATTGCATCTTATTCTAATGGTGTAGAAAGCCAGGCGCCAGCCCCCAATCTTGCACTAGCAAAGTCTTTCATTTGCCAGGATGGTAAAGTTTATCAGCATTCTGATCTTGAGAATGCAAAGTTGTTGAGTGTAGCAAACTTGGCAAAAACTCGCGATCCGCGTTTTGAGGCAACATTTATTGATCATGTGAATATCAATTCTGTCACACTGCTGTATGCTTCCAAATTCATCGATCGTGAAGCATTGACGATGGATAATCCCAAGAACAATCCTATTTATGATTCTAACACCAATACAAATGATGCTCCGGTAATCCGTTACGCGGAAGTGCTGTTGAATTGGATTGAAGCTAAAGCTGAATTGGGCGGGGTAACTCAAGAAGATATCAACGCGTCTATTAATCAGTTAAGACGCCGTCCGCTGGATGCTACTGCACAGGCTAAAGGATTGAAAAACACTGCCGATATGGTATTAGCTGATATAACAGAAAATTTTGATCCTGCCAGGGATAAGGATGTCACCCCATTGATTTGGGAAATCCGCCGTGAACGCCGCATGGAGTTGTTTTATGAGCACTGCCGTTTGCATGACATCAAGCGTTGGAAGAAATTGGAGTATATGGACAACAACAAGTACCCGGATACAATGATAGGCCCTTGGGTAGATATGGTAAAAGAAGTTCCGGCTTACTTGGATGAACAGTATATTGGCAAGAGACAGGTCAAGAAGGAAGACGGTACAGTCATTACTTTCGATGGGAGCAATGCCTCCGAAATGGTAGGTTATTATATGCCTACTAATGTTCAGCCGCGTAATACTTTCAGTGACCGGAGTTATTGTTCTCCTGTAGGAGAGCAAGAAATCAATGCTTATGCGGAGAAAGGTTTCAAACTGACGCAGACAACAGGGTGGTAACTTTGTATAATAGTTTCTGAATCATTCTGGTTAAGAATATAATGCCCGCCCATTTGTGTTTTCAGCATAAATGAGTCGGGCATTATTGTTTATTCATTTATAATATAATGTAAATATGAAAAAATGTTTGCTTTTATTCTATTGGGCATGCACTGTATGTATGCTATATGCACAAGACAAGAATACTTCTTCTTTTCTTTTTGATGATTTTCAAGAAGCGGTTGTCTATTTCAAGAACGGTTCGCAATTTCGCGAAAAAATGAATTACAACATACTGGCAAACAAATTTTATTTTGTTGATCGTGTTGATAATAAGGTGAAAGCATTAAGTAACCCGCAAGATATACAGGTTATAAAATTCGGTAACCGGGTATTCTATACGGAAGGGAATAATGGTATCGAGATTTTGCCGACGAATCCTGTACTGTATGTACAATACAAAGGGAATATGCGCAAAGAAGCCTCAAAAGGTGCGTTCGGCCAACCTACAGAAACAACTTCTGTAAAAACATACGGAGGAACATATGCAGGACGTGGAGAACGTTATGATTTCGATCCGGAGAAGTTAATACTCGGGAGCCGATATAACATTTATTGGATAGAGCAAAAAGGAAAGAAAAAGCCTTTCAAGAATTTCAATCAGTTTTTGAAACTATATCCTAAACAAAAAGAAGAACTAAAGAGGTTTATCAAAGAAAACAATGTAGATTTCAATAATGTACAGCAAATCTCTATTTTGTGTATGCACGCTGAGTCTATTTATAACATTACCGACTAAAGTTGCATTATTAAATGGTCATTAAATTAATGGCCATTTAATAATGTAACGATAAAGACCAAGGGACAATAAGCGGATGATTATGAGATGAAAGATACAATCTTTTTTGTCCAATCCGCTAAATATAAAGGGATATTAATCAGTGTCCCGTCTTGCTTCAGATTGTTTAATGAATAGCGCAACTTGCATACCGGATGATAGGTTGCATCATAAACAGATAAGCTTTTACCTCCCAAACGGGTTTGAGCTTTTACTTCAACAGGGATAATGTCACTATCGGATTGAATGATAAAATCGACTTCCGCTTTTCCTATAGAAGTCCAATAGCGTGGAAGGATGTCATATTGAGGCGCTAAACTTTGCAAAACGTAGTTTTCGGCAACAGCACCTTTAAATTCCGTATAAGTTTCATTTCCTAAAAAGATAGCTTCCGGCGGAAGACCTGACAATTCACGTAATAATCCGACATCAGATAAATAAACTTTAAATGCAGACAAATCATCGTAAGCTTTTAAAGGAAGAAAGGGCTTGGTGGTACAAAACACCCGATAAATCAAACCTGCGCTTTCCAACCAAAGCAGAGCGTCTTCATAATCACGGGCACGAGCGCCGGGTTTGACCATTTTGTAAACAAACTTCCGGTTCTCTTTGGCTAACTGGCTTGGGATAGAATTCCATATATGGATAATACGGGGAATATCCTTGTTTTCAGCATGCTTTGAAAAATCTAAAATATAGGCGTTAAGTATTGCCTGTTGTTCCTTTTTGACTTTTTCCATGCCTTTGTTTTCAAGGAAACTGTTGATGACAGCAGGCATGCCACCTATTACCAAATACTGCTGGTACAACTCGCTAAGGCGGTCTGTAATAAATTGAGGTAAAGCTGATATCTCGGACAATTCTTCCACGTAATTATATAGTTTCTCATTGGCTGTTTTCAGAAACTCTTTGAATGTGAGGGGATATAAATCGAGAAAATCAACTTTGCCTACCGGAAATGACTCCCCTTTAGTCAAAGCTACGCCTAATAATGAACCGGCAGCTACTACAACATATTCGGGTGAATCTTCGTAAAAATACTTTAATGAGTTTAAGGCAGAATTACATTCTTGAATTTCATCGAAAATGAGCAATGTCTCATTCGGTAAGATAGGGTAATCGGTCAGTAAGGACAATTGCGAGATAATCCGCGAAGGCTCTTTGGTCATTTTAAAGATTTCATGGATAGAATGATCCTTATCAAAATTGAATTTGACGGTGTATTTGAATTCTGTTCGTCCAAAATACTCAAGAATCCATGTCTTGCCAGTTTGACGAGCCCCTTTTAAAATAAGAGGTTTTCTCCCTGGATTGCGTTTCCACGTTTTCAATTCTTCGATTATACTACGATATAATTCCATAACAACTACTTTTATGTTCCGATTATTGGCAAAATATCACAAAACAGGTTCCGTTTATTGGCAAATATACCATAAATCGGAATATAAACAAATAATAAAGAGCTAAATAACATTTCTAATAAGAAAAACACAAAGAATAATTTGGCGTTAGCTAATTAAATGGGCTTTAATTAAATAATCCTCTATTTTATACAAAAACAAGGCATAAAAGATAAGTATATCGGACATGTGGCATCTATATATCGGACGCGTCACATCTATATATCGGATGCGCAGTATCTATATATCCAACGTCACCGATATATAGACGCTAAAGGAACAGGCTGCAATCAGACTTGCCTGAAATTACATTGCTTGTTGTGAATAAGAACAAGCAATGTAATCATTCTCAACATTACTTGTTCCGGATCACATCATT
>ERZ1027176.575-NODE-575-length-17142-cov-18.423129_pt1 | contig 17142 bp, 17 predicted proteins | sample MGYA00519248_ERZ1027176 | MGnify/ENA primary metagenome ERZ1027176 (study PRJEB26926, sample SAMN06164413) | human gut metagenome | biome: ENVO:00009003; feature: ENVO:2100002; material: ENVO:00002003 | host: Homo sapiens | place: USA | collected 2012 ...
CATATAGCAGGCTCTCCGTCAAGGTCGTCTTTCCAGCGTCTACATGGGCAAGAATTCCAATATTGATTATTTTCATGTGATTGTCCTCCCTTTACAGCCCCAAAGGGCATAAAAATCCCCAGCAGTAAAATACTTTTACCACTGGGGATTATAAGTTGCGGACATACACATATACAGCATACACCTGTTTGTGATTGCTGTTTTTGGGGATATGTCAAAATTGATAAGGCAAAAGTATTCTTAAATTGGGTACAAAAAACTAAGCCCCTACAAAAGGAGCTATCATAATCCTTTGTTCCCACTATTTGATTATAGTTTTATTTAAGAATACCTTGCCGCATATTTTTTACTCCTTTTCTGGAATTGAATTATTATATCACATCAGTTTTAGGAAAACAAGTATCTAAAAGAAATTTTTCTTCCCCTTATATGTAACAATCATACCGGCTTCCTAACGTTCAGAATGGTTTCTACTGTCTGCTGCGGTGTTTGGTTGGAATTGTCCAGCCAAAAGCCGATCCGTGGTGTTGTCTGCATTTTACTAAATACAAATTCAATGTATACAGAAAGATATAAGGAGTGGGAGGGATTCCGCCGTAGTTGGCATTGTAGGAAAATCCAAAAGTTTAGATTTTCCCACAATGCTTATCTTTTGGTCTTTGGTTCGGAATAGTGTAGTGCTGGCGGTCTATCTCTTGTTTTCGGTTGCTTGCTTCCTTACCGTACATGAGCATTGGCGCCGGGATTGTCCGAGCCGTAGCCTTCCAGCAGGTTGACCACGCCCCACACGCCGAGACCGGCACCGAGAGCGATCACGAGGGTCTGCAAAGTGGTGATAGCGGATGCGAAGAACTGCATATAGCCTCCTATTCTCCGGGGTCATAGCCCCGGCCATGAAAAAAGCCGCCCCATATAGGGCGGCAGCGTCCACACTTCGGGACAAAGTGTCCCGAAGTCCATTTATTCAAAAGCGTCCGGGTCGTCGATGTCATCATAGTTGAGGATGTCCTCGTCCTCGCCTGTGAGCGCATCGTCCGGCACGTCCGCATTGAACACCTCGCACATCTCGTTCAGCCCGGGCCGCCTGCGGCGGTTGATGAGCCGGTCGAGATCAAAGGCGTTTTTCACTTTATCGGCCTCCGCCGTAAAGCGATAGTTGGGGTGCTGTTTCAAGTCATACTTCCTGGAGTAGAACGGCGGCAGGCCCCGGAGCTGCAAAACACACCGGTCTCCCGGCATGGTGGCAAGCTCGCTGGGGGTCATCAGCTCCCGGCCCAGCCGCTGGGTGTTCTGACTGTAGCTTTCAGAATTGCCACGGGAGCGTCCCTCGGTCTGCATGGAGATGGTGGCCTTGCCCAGCCAGTTCTCGGATATTTCCTTGATGGTGCTGGCCTCCCGGCCACCGAGGAACAGGACGCTATCCATGTTGCCGAGAATGGTTTCCGCGTTTTTATCATAGATGGCCTTGCATTGAGCCAACTGCTGATACAGCAGGCACAGGCTGATCTCACGGGAGCGAATGACGGCCACCAGCTTTTCCAGTCCCGGCACCTGTCCCGTGTTGGCCGCCTCGTCCCACAGCACCCGCACATGATGGGGCAGCCTGCCGCCGTGGACGTTATCGGCACGTTCACACAGCAGATTGAACATCTGCGAAAAAGCGAGAGCCACCAAAAAGTTATAGGTGCTGTCCGTGTCGCTGATACAGAAGAATGTCGCCGTCCGCCGGTCTCCCATGCGGTCAAGCTCCAGCTCGTCATAGGACATGATCTCCCGGAGCTGGGGGATGTCAAAGGGAGCCAGACGAGCGCCGCAGGAAATGAGGATGGATTTTGCCGTCTTGCCGCTGGCCAGCTTGTACTTTTTATATTGCTTGACAGCAAAGCAGTCCGGCTTGCGCTTTTCCAGCCCCTTGAACATATAGTCCACTGCGTTCATAAACTCGTCATCGTCCTCTTTGACCTCCATGCCGGAGATCATGTCCACCAGCGTGTTCATGTTCCGGTCCTCCTCCGGTCCCTCGAAGATGATATAGGCGATGAGGGCACAGTACAAAAGCGTCTCGGACTTCTGCCAAAAGGGATCGCCCTCCTTGCCCTCGCCCTTGGTGTTGGAGATCAAGGCATTGACGAATTTCAGAATATCCGCCTCGTTGCGGATATACGACAGGGGGTTATAGTGCATGGATTTGGAGAAGTCGATGCTGTTGAATACCTTGATCTTGTACCCCCGGTTTTGGAGGAAAGTTCCCACCTGCCCTAACACGCTGCCCTTGGGATCGACCACCACATAGGAGGAATGGGCCTGCAAAAGCTGGGGAGTGAGCCAGAACCGGGTCTTGCCCGAGCCGGACGAGCCGATCCCGCAGAAATTAAGGTTGCGGGCGTTGGCGGGATTTTTCGGGCGGGTATTCATGGTGAGCCGTTCCGTGGCGGTCAGCAGCATATTGTTTTCAAACTTGGGATCGACAAAGGGCTTGATGTCCTTTTCGTTTCCCCAGCGGGCGCTGCCGTACTCCGCATCCCGGCGAAACTTCTTGGCGTTCTTGCTTTTGAAGTAGATCAGCAGGCGGAACGCCGCCGCACCCACAATGCCTACCAGCCAGTCAAAGGGGGAAAGGCCGGGGGCAAAATCGGCAAAGGCCGCGCCGACGGTCTGACCCAGCCCGATCAGCTTATGGGCAAAATCGCTGCCCGCAGCCAGACGATAAGCTGTACCCAGCTTGAGGAACGCCCAGCCGATGAACACATAGGGAATGTTGGGCAGCAGATATTTTCGCAGCTTATCTGTCACCATGGCCCACCTCCTTGCTGCGTTCCTTTTCCCGGACCGGCTGACGCGCCAGCGCCTCGGCGGCCTGTTTGAGCTGTTCACGGATCGGTAGGCGGTTGGATTTTGCTTTGTTCAGCACCATCCGGGAATATTCGGAAAAACAGGCGGTCATGGCGTCCGCCTGTGAGGACTTGAAAAAGAGCAGGTACTTGTCCGGCCCTGTTTTATAAAAGGCGTAGTCAATGCCCCATTTCCGGGCGGCGCGGTCAAACAGCTTCGGCGCTTCGATCTCCACGCTGTTGGTGGCCGCACCGTGCGCCATGAGCTTTTTGACGCTCTGCTTGCCGTGGGGTGTCTGTCTTGCCCGGTATGCCTTGGCGATTTTCCTGCCGATGGGCCGAAGCACATAGGCAAGGCCACGGGCGGTCAGCTTCGTGGCCCGCATCGTGATCGCTATCGTCCGCTGGGACACATCTTCATTGATCAGCTATATCGCCTCCTTCTGCGTCAGGCACTTTGGGACACTTTGTCCCGAAGTGCCGTTATCTTTCCTCCCGGTCACTTTTCTGCTGCTCCTTGAATGGCTGTGGAAAACAGCGCCGGGCGGCCTCCTGGTAATACGCCATCTGCTCCCGGATCGAAACAGGCGGAAAGGCGAACACCCGGTCCTCTTTGGGTATATCCGTTTTCCCGTGGTAGATCTCCTCGAAGCTGTCGCCGGAACGGATCATGTAGCCGCCATTGATATACCGGCCATTTTCATTGATCCGCGCATCCCGCCCATAGGCTTCAAAATCGAAGTAGGGCAGAATGGGCTCCGGCACGTCCAGCATTTCCATATTCTCCACATAGATATGGCCCAGCGTTTCATCGTCGGTGATGCCGCGGTAGAAATCGTAGCAGCCGATGTTATGGACAAGATTGATGAGGTCGCCCACGCTGGCCGTGTGCTCGCCCGCGCTGACGGCGGCGCTGAAAATATCCAGCTCGCTTTCATTCAGCTCAGAGAGCAGGTGGGCAAGATGGTTCAGCTCGTCGATGTCCGCGTATTCACCAAGGCTTTGCGCAAGGCCGGGAATATCTGAAACATATTCCGCCATGAAGTATTCCTCATACCGCAGGCCCTCCACACCGATGCGCTTCAGCACCGCCTGCACCTCCTCGGTGGCGGCGGGAAACTTCAGCGGCTCGCTCAAAAGCTCACCCTCGTTGTACTTTCCGAGGTTTGTCACATAGGCTTCAAAAATGATGATCAGCACCTCCTCCCAAAACCTCCGCGATCCCCGCCATGATGTACTCGGCGCAGGGCAGCGCGATGGCGTTCCCCAGCGCACGGTAACGGTGGGAGGACAAAATTTCCTCACCGTTCACGCCGTACTTTGTCCAGCCTTCCGGCAGGCCCATGAGCCGCTCACACTCCGTTTCCGTGGGGAAACGGATACAGCCCCCGGCGGGATCGTCCGCATACCAAAAGGCAAAGGGGCTGACATCACTGGCTAAAAGAGTGGGAAAAGGGTCAGTTGGCAGTCCAAAGCTGTTTCGGAACGCTTCGCTTGACCGCTCTTTTGCCGACGCCCGCATACGGAAGCATTGAAAGGGTCGGGTGACTGGTACGCGCCGCCCTGCTTCAATAAAAGAGCCTCGATCTCCGCAGGGGGAGGACAGCCCGCGATCTCCGCAAGGCGCAGAAAATGGCTGCACTGGGCGGGGCTTAAACAGTATTTCGTGGGAACGCCGTCCTCCAAAGTCTGCCACAAGAAAGATTCGCTGCCGTCGTGCCAGCCGGGGCTTTGCCCAATGCTGGGCGTCCATGAGCCGCCATGCGAGATCGGGCGCTCCCCCTCGCACCATGCCGGCTCCTGCCCATCTTCCAGAAGCAGGCATTGAAATATCGGCGGCTGTGAACGCTGAGAGCACGGCTCTAAAGTCCATCCGGTCATTTGAAAAAAACGCTCCCATGACGTTCTCCCAAACAGCGATTGCTGGAAATATACCATTTGTCGCCTCCCTCATTTCACGGATTATACGGATCGCATGAAAGAACAGGCTGGATTTTTCCCCGGCAAGACCGGCCCTGTTGCCGATCTGAGAGAGGTTCTGGCAGGGTGAGCCAAAGGTGATGATGTGGACAGGCGGAATGTCGCCGCCGTTCAGCTTTGTCACATCTCCTAAATGCGCCATACCGGGAAAGTGGCGTTTCGTGATGGAGATAGGCGCTTTTTCGATCTCGCTGGCCCATGCAGGCACGATACCGCAGCGCACCGCCGCCAGCGGGAACACGCCGATCCCGTCAAACAGGCTGCCCAGCCGAAGCTCCGCCATCTTATTTGCGGCCCTGCCCCTTGACGGTCAGGATGCCTTCAAGGGTAGTGGCGGTGATACCCAGCCGCTGGGCCACGGCGATGTCGTTTTTCATGGCCTCGGTGACAGTATGGCCGCAGACCACCAGCACATGGGAACGGCGCAGCAGGTTACGGCTCATGTCGATGCCGTCTTTGTGTTCCTCGGGAATGGCGTCGTTGAGGATCAGGGGCAGGTACAGGGTCGGGCAGATGGGCGAAAAGCCCGCCTTGTAGACGGTGCGGCAATACTTTGCCGCCAGTTCCGCGTTTTCGCAATCGTCGCCGCTCCATGCGGCGGTAATATACGCAAGGGGTCGTTTCATGTTTAGAACCTCCATATTTTATAAATTGTGTTCAGCCCTATCCCCCCGCCCTTTCCCATTCTTGGGAAAGGGGGTGGCTCTGGAGGATATATGCCCCCGCCGCGCCGCCGGGGTTAGCACAGCCGGGACAGGCCGTCAAGGGCTGGCCGCCGCAAACGGCGGTGCGATGCACCCTTGACTGCCCGGCCCGCCCGTGCCGGGGAATGGGCGGCGACGGGGGATATATACCAGCAGAGCCACGGGCAAAAGGGCGTGAAAAAACCTCGGGACAATCTGTCTCGAGGTTTACTTCTCCAGATCCGCTTTCTTTTCAGGCTTGCCCAGCTCGGGCGGCTGCTTGGCCTTCCAGTCATCCAGCAGAGAGATGATCTGCTCTTTCATCTTGGCGGGAGTGACCTCCTTGCCAAAATACTTTTCCAGTTCCGCAGTAGAAATGATCACGCCGCGATCCTCCTTTTTCTTTTCAGATAAGATTCCGTCGATAATGTCGCCGTTGAGCTTGCCCGCCTGGTCCAGTTCCCGCAGCCTTTTCGCCTGTGCGTGGGAGGGCGAGGACTGCTCGCCGTCAATGGAGACGGCGATAAGCCGCTGGTTTTTCGGCTTGATGTAGGAGATCTCCACAGCGGGCATGAAGCCCAGCTTTTTATCATCCACCTTGTTCAGCAGCTCCGGGACAAGGGAGTTGAGCCGGATATAACGCATGACCTTTTTATAGTTCATGCCGTTATTTTCTCCCACGATCTCAACGGAGCGTTTGCCGATGTCGCCGGGGGCTACATTGTCCAGCCGCCCGCCCTGGTGCTTGATGGCCTCCACTTCCAGATCCAGCAGCTTTGCCAGTTCGCTGGGCAGGGGATCGCCGCGCTGCTTGTTGCTGTTTTTCATCTCGCGGACGGCCTCAATGTCGGTCATGTCCCGCACGATACAGGGCAGCTCGTCCAGACCGGCCAGCTCACTGCCGCGATGGCGGCGGTGGCCCGCCACGATCTCATAGCCGCTGCCGTCCTTTTCCGGGCGGACGGTGGCGGGGGTCATAACGCCATGCTCCTTGATGGTACTGACCAAATCGGTCATGGCCGCGTTGTCCTCCACCTTGAACGGGTGGTCCCGGAAGGTATGGAACGGGTGCAGCTCGGAGAGCTTCAGATAGATGACCTTGCCCTCCTCCACAGGGCGTGGCGGGGGCGTCGGCGCTGCCGGAGCCTGCTCCTGCGCGGGAGCAGCGGCGGAAATGCTTCCGCCCTTATCTGCGGTAGCTTTTTCGCTGCCGCTTCGGGACACTTTGTCTCGAGGTTTGGGCGGCGTGGCCTTGTCAGGGGCCGCCTTGTCAGCCTTGGGTGGGCGGCCCCTGCGGGGCGTCGCCGCCTTCGTGCCCTTGTCCTCGGACACAGCCTTTTCCTTCGGGGGACGGCCCCGGCGGGGCTTGGGCTGCTCGGGTTCCGGCTTGGTTTTTTCCTCTTTGCCGCCTTCAGCCGATGGTTCAGGCGGCGATTCCTGTTCCACCTTTTCACGGGCGGCATCGCGGCGCTCCTTCAATAACTCGTCGATCTTTTCAAAAGAAATCACCACGTCGCCGGGGTCCGGCTGGGCAGGGCCGTCATGCACCGGCTGGGAAATATCGCCCGACAAGTCCGGGGCAGGGGCACCGGGGACGTCAGGCGTACTGGCCTCCGGTGCCGCCTGCGGCTCTGACTCCAGAGGGCGCTTTTCTTCTGCCATTTGCTAACCTCCTTAAATTTCATCGTTTTGCACAAAGTTTTCTCCGAAAATTTTGCTATTATTTTTTGAAAATTTTCGCCTCCTTTTCGGGCCATCCACGCAAAAAAGCCGCCCGTTTTCCTCAACGGACGGCTTTCTGCGTAATGTGATAGCTCTGTTTTATTTTCTTCCGGTATTGCAGGCCCCGGAAAGCCTTGATATTACAGCGTTCCTAATAAGAACTAATCATATGCAGACACCTACGCGGACATAGCAAAGCGCGTAGGTATATCTGAAAAAAATGTATCCGTCCGGCTCACACTACGGCAAGGCGGCTCACAGGAGCAGACAAGCGGCAGATTGAAGCAGCAATCGCCAATGCCAAAAGACAAGACAAAAGACACAAATCCGCGCAGGATTCCATTCCGTTTCAGCGGATGTTCCCAGACGGTATCTGCCGTGTGACAGATACTTATTACACAAAAACGATTCAGTTTCAGGACATCAACTATCAGCTCTCACAGAACGAGGACAAAACCGCCATCTTTGACGGCTGGTGTGATTTCCTCAACTACTTTGACGCCTCGGTGCATTTTCAGCTAACGTTTCTCAACATGGCGGCAAACAAGGATACCTACGGCACGCAGATCACCATTCCGCTGCGCGGCGACGAGGATGATGCCATCCGAACCGAGTACACGCAGATGCTCCGTGACCAGCTCGCCAAGGGCAACAACGGACTTATCAAGACAAAGTATCTGACATTCGGCATTGAAGCGGACGGAATGAAAACGGCAAAGCCACGTTTGGAGCGCATTGAAACGGATGTTCTCAACAACTTCAAGCGTCTTGGCGTTGCTGCCGAGCCGCTGAACGGCACAGACCGACTGCGGCTGCTGCATGATATGCTCCGCATCGACGATCCCGCGCCGTTCCGTTTCTCGTGGGATTGGCTGGCATCCTCCGGCTTATCGGTCAAGGACTTCATTGCGCCAAGCTCCTTTGAATTTGCCAAAGGAAATTACTTTGGCATTGGACAGAAGCGCGGCGCGGCTTCGTTCCTGCAAATCCTCGCTCCGGAGCTGAACGACCGGATGCTGCGGATTTCCTGGATATGGAAAGTTCGCTCATCGTCACGATGCACGTTCAGTCGGTCGATCAGGTTTCCGCCATCAAGACCATCAAGCGCAAGATCACCGACCTTGACCGCATGAAGATCGAGGAACAGAAAAAGGCTGTCCGCAGCGGCTACGACATGGACATTATTCCAAGCGACCTTGCCACCTACGGCGCGGAAGCAAAAAAGCTGCTGCAAGAGCTGCAATCGCGCAATGAGCGAATGTTCCTGCTGACATTCCTTGTGCTCAACATCGCGGACAGTGTTCCAAAGCTCCGAAACAACGTGTTCCAAACCTCCAGCATCGCGCAGAAGTATAACTGCCAGCTTGTCCGGCTGGACTTCCGGCAGGAGGAGGGATTGATGAGCAGCCTGCCGTTGGGGTTGAATCAGGTCGAGATTCAGCGCAGCCTCACGACATCTGCCGTCGCTATCTTTGTGCCGTTTACCACGCAGGAGCTTTACCAGAACGGCAGTGAGGCGCTGTACTGCGGCTTGAACGCACTTTCCAACAACCTTATCATGGTGGACCGAAAGTTCCTCAAAAACCCAAACGGCTTGATTCTCGGCACACCCGGCAGCGGCAAATCCTTTGCAGCCAAGCGCGAGATCGCCAACGTCTTTTTCGTTACCAACGACGACATTATCATCTGCGACCCCGAAGCGGAGTACGGTCCGTTGGTCGAGCGGCTGCACGGGCAGGTCATCAAAATCGCCCCCACCAGTCCGCATTACATCAACCCGATGGACTTGAACCTCAATTATTCGGACGATGAAAACCCACTAAGTCTGAAATCCGACTTTATTCTCAGTTTGTGTGAACTGATCGTCGGCGGCAAGGATGGCTTGCAGCCGGTCGAGAAAACCATCATCGACCGCTGCGTGCGTATGGTCTACCGGGATTACCTGAATGACCCCAAGCCAGAAAATATGCCGGTGCTGGAGGACCTTTATCAAGAGCTGCGCCGTCAGGAGGAAAAGGAAGCGCAGTATGTGGCGACGGCACTGGAAATCTACGTCACCGGCTCTCTGAATGTGTTCAATCACCGGACAAACGTGGACATTCAGAACCGCATCGTCGCGTTTGACATCAAGGAGCTTGGCAAGCAGCTCAAGAAGATTGGGATGCTTGTCGTACAGGATCAGGTGTGGAACAGGGTCACGGTCAACCGTGAAGCGCACAAGGCCACGCGGTATTATATTGACGAGTTCCACTTGCTCTTAAAAGAGGAACAAACCGCCGCGTACAGTGTTGAGATTTGGAAGCGTTTTAGAAAATGGGGCGGTGTTCCGACCGGTATCACACAGAATGTCAAGGATCTGCTTGCCTCCCGCGAGGTCGAAAACATCTTTGAAAACAGCGACTACATTTATATGCTCAACCAAGCCAGCGGCGACCGGCAGATTCTCGCCAAGCAGCTCAATATCTCCCCACATCAGCTCTCGTATGTGACCCACTCCGGCGAGGGCGAGGGATTGCTGTTCTATGGGAATATCATTTTGCCTTTCGTAGACCGTTTCCCCAAGGACACCGAGCTGTATCGGGTGATGACCACCAAGCCGAACGAGGTGAGCGGCGCATGATGGAGCTTGATACGATTTTCTGCGGCGACGCACTGGATGTGCTGCGCACGCTGCCGGACAACTTTGTGCATTGCTGCATCACCTCGCCGCCCTATTATGCGCTGCGGGATTATGGCGTGGATGGACAGATCGGGCGCGAGGACACACCTGCGCAGTATGTGGCGCGGCTGACGGAGGTATTTTCCGAGGTTCGGCGCGTTCTCAGACCAAACGGCACGCTCTGGCTGAACATTGCGGATACCTACTGCGGCACCGGCAGCAAAGGCGACCATCTGGACCCGAAGAATCCAAGCGGCAGGAACGGACAGGGTGTATCGCTTGCGCAGCGAGTGGAAAATGTCAAGGCAAAGGATATGATTGGGATTCCGTGGATGCTGGCGTTTGCGTTGCGGGATACTGGCTGGTATCTGCGCTCGGACATCATCTGGCAAAAGGCAAACCCCATGCCGGAGAGCTGCAAAGACCGTCCGAGCCGCTGCTATGAACACGTTTTCCTGCTGACAAAATCGCGCAGCTATTACTATGACGCCTTGGCGATTGCAGAGCCAATGGCTCCGTCCTCCATCGCGCGCTACAAGCGCGGACGCATTGGCGGTAAATACGCCGAAGAAATCCCCGGACAGAATAAGGTGCAAGGACTCAATCAGACGCGTAGCGGCGGCTATTATGAAGATGGCGCAGTGCCAACTGTTCGGAACAAACGCGATGTGTGGCAGATCAATCCGTTTCCCTACAAGGGCGGTCATTTTGCAGCATTTCCGCCCAAGCTGGTGGAAACGTGCCTGCTTGCCAGTTGTCCGCAGGACGGTATCGTCCTGGACCCGTTTCTCGGCTCCGGCACGACCGCCGCCGTTGCAAAGCAGATGGGGCGGCATTACATCGGCATTGAGCTAAACCCAGGCTACTGCGCGCTTGCCGAGCAGCGGATCGGAGGTGTGACGGAATGAACGTCTACACCCGGCAGGATTTAAGCGTCATGCAGGCGTGGCCGCTGGAACGCAAAATCCGCGTGACGCAGGCAAAGATTCTGGAGTGGCATCACCACTACGGCGGCAAGGTCGCCGTTTCTTTTTCAGGTGGCAAGGATTCGACCGTGCTTCTTGATCTGGCGCGGCGCGCGTTCCCGGATCTGCACGCCGTGTTTGTAGATACCGGACTGGAATATCCCGAAATTCGGGAGTTTGTAAAGACCGTACCGAATGTGACGTGGCTGCGGCCTGAAATGCCGTTTTCAAAGGTTCTGGAAACGTATGGCTATCCTGTCGTTTCCAAAGAGGTCGCACGGCGCGTCCACTATGCGCGGCAAGGCAGTTCATGGGCGCTGCGGCATTTGAATGGTTTCAATTCAGATGGCACGCCATCAAAATTCAACACGAGGTATATGAAATGGCGCGTCCTGCTGGATGCGCCATTTCTCATATCAGATAGGTGTTGCTCCGTGATGAAAGAGCGCCCCTTGCATAAATATGCCAGAGCCAACGGTCTGCACATGATTCTCGGAACAATGGCAAGCGAGAGCATACGTCGCCAGAGCGCGTATCTGAAAAACGGCTGCAATGCCTATGATAAGCGTGAACCGACCTCACAGCCGCTCGCATTCTGGACAGAGCAGGACGTTCTGGCGTATGATGATCTTCCCATCGTGCCGTTTTCGTGGCGCTGGAAGATCAGCCGCGATAAGTGGACGCAGTTTGAGATTTTGAAAATCCTCCTGCACCGTGAGGATGTAGGCAGCGTCATCAATGCCTGCGACGCTGGGCGCGAGGGCGAGCTGATCTTCCGTACTGTCTACTGCATGGCTGGCTGCACAAAGCCGATGCAGCGGCTCTGGATTTCGTCAATGGAGGATGATGCGATCCGCAGTGGATTCCAGAACCTCCGTCCGGGCAGCGACTATGACGGTCTGCATCAGTCGGCGCTCTGCCGCGCCAAGGCGGATTGGCTGGTGGGCATCAACGCCACACGGCTCTTTTCGGTGTTATATCATCGCACGCTGAATGTCGGGCGCGTTCTTTCCCCAACGCTGGCGCTGCTGGTGCAGCGTGAGGCAGAGATCGGTGCGTTCCGCGCAGAGCCTTTTTACACGGTGCAGCTTGATTGCGGCGGCGTATCTGCCGTGTCGGAAAAATTTAAGGACAAAGCTGCCGCGATGCAGCTTGCTGACGCCTGCGCTGGTCAGACGGCTGCGGTGAAATGCGTCGAGCAGAAAGACCGAACCGAAAAGCCGCCCGCGCTCTACGATCTGACTACGCTCCAGCGTGACGCGAACCGCATTCTTGGCTACACAGCACAGCAAACGCTGGACTATTTACAGGCGCTCTATGAAAAGAAGCTCTGTACTTATCCCCGCACCGACGCCCGTTACCTCACCGATGATATGCAGAGCAGTGTTGCGTCGTATGTCGCCGTCGCAGCCGAGCTGTGCGAAACGCCGCAGCCGGAAGCGATTCACGCAGAGCAGGTCTGCAACAGCAAAAAGGTCAGCGACCACCATGCACTGCTCCCAACCGCAAGCGCCACAAAATCCGCGTTTCTGGATTTGCCGCTTGGAGAGCGCGAGGTTCTGCGGCTTGTGGTCAAACAGCTTCTTTGCACGGTCAGCGATGCACATCGGTATTCTGAAACGACGGTCACTTTATTGTGTGGCGGTCAGGAATTTACCGCCAAGGGAAAGACCGTTCTTCAGACCGGATGGAAGCAGTATTCCGGCGGTGAAACGGTAGAACCCCCGCTGCCGGAGCCTACCGAGGGCAGCGCACTTCCGGTGGACGCTGTATCCGTCAAGGAGGGCAAGACGGCACCGCCCAAACACTATACCGATGTTATATGCTATGAAAGGGGGATAAGAAATCGCTCATAGAAAGGAGAATTGACCCATGAAAACAAAGCAAACAGGAAGCGGAAAAATCACAGCCCTTTATGAGAGGTTGAGCCGCGACGACGAACTGACAGGCGACAGCAATTCGATTATCAATCAAAAGAAGCTGCTTGAAGATTATGCAAAATCGCATGGCTTTACTAACTGCGCCCACTTTACCGACGATGGGTGGTCTGGGGCTAATTTTGACCGTCCGAATTGGAAGCGCATGATTGAAAGCATTGAAAGCGGCGAGGTTTCCCATGTCCTTGTAAAAGATTTAAGTCGCGTCGGTAGGGATTACTTGCAAGTGGGATTTTATACCGAAGTGATGTTCAGAGAAAACGGCGTGCGCTTTATCGCCATTGCCAACGGTGTAGACAGCGACAAACGGGAAAGCAGCGAGTTTGCGCCGTTTTTGAACATTATGAACGAGTGGTATGTTCGTGACTCCAGCCGCAAAATCACAACTGTTTTACGGGCAAAGGGAATGTCCGGCGCACATTTGACAAACCATTGCATATACGGCTACAAGAAAGACCCGAATGATAAAAACCATTGGATTATTGACGAGGAAGCCGCCGAGGTAGTACGCCGGATTTACCGAATGGCGATAGAGGGCAAAGGCCCGTATGAAACCGCCCGTATTCTTGCGTTGGAAAAGATAGAAAGACCGTCCTACTATCTTGCACAGCGCGGCATGGGAAATCACAAGTCAAACTACAATTCAACCGAGCCTTACGCATGGCGCGGCAATACAATTTCCGATATTCTGTCAAAGCCGGAATACATGGGGCATACAGTAAACTTTCGGACTTACAAGGAAAGCTACAAGGACAAACGCTCCAAAGCGACACCCAAAGAGGATTTAGTTATCTTCGAGGACACACAGGAAGCCATCATTGACAAAGAAACATGGGAGCGCGTACAGTCATTGAGAAAAACAATCCGCAGAACTGACACCATCGGAGAAGCCAACCCCTTAACCGGCTTAATGTTTTGTGCCGATTGTGGGGCGAAGATGTATAACCATCGAGGGAAAGCGGGAAAGGCGCGGGATTGGGCGGGGCGACCAAACGGGAAAAGGCGTCCAGACCGCGACGAATACAACTGCTCCCGATACGATTTAGGAAATCAGCGATATGACACCTACTGCACCACCCACCTTATCCGCACCGTTGTTGTAAATGAACTGCTACTTGAAGCGATAAAGGAAGTATGCAACTACGCGCAGAACAATGAAGCTGCCTTTATTGAACAAGTCTGCTCCGCTTCTGGGGAACGGCAGAAAAAGACTATCAAGACCATACGGCAGAGGAAACAGCGCAGCGAGAAACGCGCCGATGAATTGAGCCGCTTGATACGAAAGCTCTATGAGGATAATGTCAATGGGAAACTTTCTGATAAGCTCTTTGAGCAAATGCTACACGATTTTGAACTTGAATTGGACGGACTGAACACAAGCATTACCCAAGACCAACAGGAGCTTGACCGTATCAGCAGCGAGAGCGTTAATGCGGAAAAGTTTATCGCTCTTGTGAAGCGGTACACAGATTTTTCCGAGCTTACCCCTGCCATGATAAATGAGTTTATTGAAAAAATCCTTGTCCACCAAGCGGAGGGCAAAGGGGCAAGCCGCACACAGGAAATTGAGATTTTCTTTAACTTTGTGGGCAAGGTGGAAATCCCACACGAGGAAGTGGAACTGACGGAGGAAGAAATCGCCGCGATAGCCGAACAGGAACGCCGACGGGCAAAGAAAGCCGAGTACAACCGCCGCTATATGCAGAAAAAACGCAAACAATGGAAAGAGCAGCAAGAACAGGCACAGGAGCCGCAAGAGCCTATCGAGCTTCCTCTTGTGCAGGACGAGAAAGGAGCATTGAGCGCATGAGAAGATTGATTGACAACGGCGACGCACCCGCCAAGAAAAAGCCCCCTATCGGGCATTACGGACACTTGCGGAAAGCCTACCTTGAGGGCTACCGCCCCGACCTCTACACCGCCCTTGTCGCAAGCGAAACCCTCTATGAGCATTGCGCCGAGATTGAAGCCGCCGTCCGTCGCCGCCTTGACCTCATTATCCCGCAGCTTGCCGAGGGTGCGGGCGCAACCGAGGAACTGAAAGCCGCAGACCCCATGCAATGGGTGGGGCTGATGAACACCTGCAAGGCGCAAGCGGAGGAAATCGTCAAGTTTGAGCTTATCTATGTATGAGCGTCAAGAGCCGGAAAAATCCCATATTTCACGATAGAAACGCTCTGGACGAGGAATGTATCGCCGGAGCGTTTTCTATTGGAAAATCGCCGTTTTTCCCAAGCCAAGAGCCGGGAAAAACACCCGAAAAATGCCCCTATTGCGTAACAGGGGCGCAGAAAGGAGAGTTTATGAGAACAGGGCTTACGAAGCAGGAAAAGACCACCGATATTTGGTTTGACGAGAAAGACCCCCTTATCCATATCCGCACCCACAACACCGACTTAAAGAAGCGGCTTGCCGCCTACGCCGGACAGCACCCCGACCAGTGCCGCCAGACCGACGCAGACCCCGAAACGGGCTGCATGGAGTTTGAGATTGCAAAGGGGCGTTTCTCTTTCCGTCTGACCGCCCCATACAGCGAAGAACGCCGCCGAGTCGCCAGCAAAGCGGCGAAAGCACATTCAAACAACCTACTACGCCCCATTCCAAAAGTGTGATATAATTTTTTTGAAAAAGTTTTGGATTTGATGTAGTATTCGCCGCTGAAACCGTAGTATATAGGTGAAGCCGGAAAGGAGGCGGTGTGATGATAGAAGATGAGAAAATCATTGAAATGTTTTTTGAGCGTTCAGAGCAAGGCATACGGGAGCTGGATATAAAATACGGTAAAGTCTGCCACAAGTTATCGTATAACATTGTTAACAGCAGGCAGGACGCGGAGGAATGTGTCAACGACGCTTACTTAGGAGCATGGAACGCAATCCCCCCGGCGAACCCCCACCCGCTTCTGACCTATATCTGTAAAATCGTTCGGAACATTTCACTGAAAATCTATTACAGAAAGGAAGCAGCCAAGCGAAACAGCACTTACACGATTGCTATGGAGGAAATCGAAGCCTGTATAGCAGACCCGAACACAGTGGAAGCCGAGATTGAAGCCAGAGAGTTAGCCCGTATCATTGAAAGTTTTCTGGACACGCTGACCGTCGAGAACCGCGTTATCTTCATGCGCCGCTATTGGTTTTCCGATAGCTGTAAAGACATAGCCGAGTTTGTAGGGCTTTCGGAGAAAAATATCTCCGTCCGGCTGACCCGTATCCGACAAAAAATGAAAAGCTATTTAGCAGAAAGAGAGGTATTCGTATGAACTCAAAGAAGTTTTCCGAAGCCATGAGCGAGCTTGACAGCAAGTATGTTGATGAAGCTATCAGCTACAAGAAGAAAGCAAAAAAGCCAGTTTGGGCTAAATGGGGAGCTATTGCAGCCTGTTTTGTAGCTGTAACCGTCTTAGGTGTGGGATTGTTTCAAAGTGGATTATTTGGCAGTCATACCGATATAGCCACATTGAATAACGGGGAAAAAATTGTTTTTGTGAAGTCTGATAATGTTGGCGGTTCTTTGGCTTTAGATGTAGATGTAACTACAAAGCCACTTACAGAAGATGAAACCTTAGCTTTATTTTCGGATTTACCTGTTACAGCCAATGCAATTTTTCTAAATAGCGATATAGACGCAGGCGGTTCACAAGAACTGATTGGATTTGAGGGACAAGTCGGAAATGTGAAAGTAATCATTTCAACATCAGATGTGCAGTTGCTTGATACTGTAATTGTTGGAACGGAGAAAGTCTCTGAAATCAACGGTATAACCATAGTCGCAGGATATTTTGTAACAGACCCGAACAGCCGAGGCGAGCAAAATGCTATTTACTATGCGACCTTTGAGATTGGCGATTGCAAGGTATATCTGGAAAATGGCGGCATGAAAGATGATAGCGAAACAATAAAAAATCAGTTGGCAGAAGTTATCCAGAAGCTGACAGAAAACGGGAATTTGGACTTAACTTCTTTTAGTGACGAAACAGGTATGAAGCTTGACGGAAACCCAGACGGATATGACCCGCTTCCTGACAGCCAGACTTCTGATGAAGAAGTATCAGAACAAGACCCCGCCGCAAACTGAATAATCTATCTCATATCGAAAGGGCAGCCGAGAAAATCGACTGTCCTTTTTCTATGCCGACAGGCAGAAAGGAGCAACCACCCATGACGAAACCAAGAGAGAAAAACCGCGAGGAGCTGCAAGCCGAGATTGAGGACGGAAAGAAGAAAATCCGGCAGTTTGAGAACCGGGAAAAGATGTTGCGTCAGAAGCTATCCAAAGAGGAACGCAGAACGCGCAGCCACCGCCTTATCGTCCGGGGCGCGGTCTTTGAAAGCATTGTGCCGGAAGCAAAGAACATGACCGACG
>ERZ1027176.581-NODE-581-length-17008-cov-5.497552_pt1 | contig 17008 bp, 30 predicted proteins | sample MGYA00519248_ERZ1027176 | MGnify/ENA primary metagenome ERZ1027176 (study PRJEB26926, sample SAMN06164413) | human gut metagenome | biome: ENVO:00009003; feature: ENVO:2100002; material: ENVO:00002003 | host: Homo sapiens | place: USA | collected 2012 ...
ATCTACACGCGTAAGATCGTCGGCAGCGTCAGATGTGTATAAGAGACAGCGTTCAACGGGTGGCCAAAGGCCCGAAAGTGGTATCGGTGTCGTTCAACATCCAGCGCCGGGAAGCGCAGGAGGTAGAGGATATGTCGGCCACCACCATCCGGCGCCGCAATGCCCGCGGCGGGGACCCCACGCCGGTATACAAGCTGACGCGGTTTCTGGATGAACTTTATGAGAACGACGAGGTTTTTGCCATCGAGAACACGGTGCTGAATGATGAAATAGGAATCGGTTGGGCGTTCATCAAGTCCTACCGCTTCTCGCCTATGCAGGGCGACACCTTCGGTTCCATCAACTTGGTATTGCAGGAGGTGAACATCGCCGATCCGCTTCTCTACACCAATTCCGCCAACACGCAGGATTCGCAGTCCGTGCCCACAACCGTGAAATAACATGGCCGTCCGAAACATAACTGGAAACTATCTGATCTGCGGAAACGAGGTTTTCGTTGAGGGGAAGAGCATCGGCCAGTTCCAATCCTTCGAATCCGACGAAACGCGCGAGAACATCGTAGGAACCGCATCCATCGAGATGCCTTTCTACACCATAGCCGCGAAGGCCGCGAAGGAGGTGGGGCGCGGAAGCACCATCGCCGTTCAGCGGGTGGGAAAAAACACGACCACCTACGTTCGCATCAACCCGGACGACTGGAATATCAAGACCGGCGCCCGCATTCAGGTGTACGCATGGTATCACGACAACGCCGTCATCGGCCAGAAGTTCGAAAAGCGCCTTGAATTTGACGGATTCATCCGGGATGTTATCGGAGGGTTCCCGACGGTAATAAAGTGCGAGGATGCGGCATTTATGCTTCGATTCGGCACGGTTACGCAGTCGTGGCCCAAAGCCACTCCCCTATCCTCGCTTCTGCAACAGATGTGCGACACGGCCAACGCGGCGTTTGCGAAGTACCGCAAGGACAACAAGCTGACATACGCCTATCCCTCTCTGTTGCCGGACCCCAAATCCATGCAGAGCGATTTTGTGCTCAAACCCGCCACCGGAGTGTCGCCATACGATGTACTGGAGCGGGTGATCGTCGGCATGTATAAACTCTACGGCAATGTCCGCATCGAGAGCGACAAGGCGCGGGTATACTGCGGACTCGGAATCTCGGAATCCGAATCCCCCACCGTGGAGCTGGACACGTCGGTAAACGTGATAGCCCGCGACATCGTGCCCTCGGACATGATGTTCCAGAATTTCCGCGTCATCGTCCGGTATCTGGAGGACGGAACCATGAAAACCATCGAGAAAGGGGCGGAAAACGGCCTTGTGTACGACCTTCCCTTCACGCCGGGCCGCAATGCTCAGCAGATGAACACCACGGCGCTGTCGGTGCTGGCCGGCCTTCGCGCTCAGCGCAACAAGGGCACCATCACCACGTTGCTGTACCCCCTTGTGCGGCTCTACGACTACGTAAATTTCAATGACACCATCTTCAAGTCCCTGAGCGGCGGCTATTATGTCATCGGCCGCAAGTTGACGTGCGGAAAAGGCAAAGGCTACCGGCAGATACTGACGGTTACAAACAAGACATTTCTTTATCTGGCGAACTGATGAATCAAGGACAATTCATACGCAGTATGGAGGACTTCGGCAAGGACCTGCGCCGTCTGCTTGACGGCGTGAACCAGCCGTCCATCCTCTACGGCAACGTCGATTCAGTGAATGAAGAGGCCAAAACAATTAACGTTCGCATTGGTGATGCTGGACTGGTAATCCCGGACATAAGCCTATCCAATGTCATCGGCGGGGATGCGAGCGTTATTTTTTATCCCGCCGTAAACTCCGCGGTGATCCTCGGCGTGCCCTACCAACAGCCGGAGAACGCTTTCGTGGTAAGCTTCACGCGCGTAGACAAGATCGAAGCGTCGGTAGGCGGATATTTTTGCAAAATCGACAAAGAATCCATATATTTGTCGAAAGACGGGGGCGGCTCCCTCACCATTTCCGGCGATACGGTCACCATGAACGGTGGCGCAATCGGCGGCATGGTGATCCCGGACGCCATAACCAATGCCATGAATACCTTTGTGTCGGCGTTCAACAGCCATAGACACGCCTATACATGGTCTGCGGAGGCCGGCGCAGGAGCTACGGCGCCCCCTTTGGAAAGCGTATCGCCTTTCAAGGCGGAGGATTATACGAACGACAAAGTGCAACAGTAATGAGCGACATTATTTTCGATCTGAAAAACAACGACATCGGCACCTCCAACGGCGATTTTGCCGTTGTGGTCGATCCGTCGATTCAGAACGCCACGCTCATGTTGCTGAAAAACCCCGTCAACATCCTGCAACCTCAGTTCGGCGTGGGATTCGAAACCTTCGCCCTGAACGCACGCCCCGATTACGTCTCCATGCTGGCCGCCACTGCCAAGCGGCAGGTTATAAAGGACGGCGCCGACTACTGCGACATCCGCATCACCGAGGGCGAGAACTTCGGCGAATACAGCGTCTCGGTAGATGCCCAATACCCCGTCGCCGAACCCGATCCCGATCTTATCATTCCCACGCCCCCGCCGCCGGACAAAACACAACGCAATATCGAGGTGCGCATAGCCGTGCAAGTAGGCGGTGGCAATTTCGGGTATTTGTCGGATGTTGACATCAAGATCAACTACACGTTGCCCGACGGCACGCAGTCGGATTGGTTGTCACCCACCTCTGTGGGGGAAATTCCGGATGATTCCGCGGCAGGCCATCATGATATATACATCTGGAACGGCGATAATGCGTCGCTCAAGCAGGTGACCATCAACGTTCAGGCCACCAAAACCGGGTATCATCTCACCTACTCGCCGTTTTGGAATATCCAAGCCGGGAGCGATGACGTATACTTCGCAACATCCATCGTAATGCAAGCTGATTAGAGTATGGCAACTTACAAAGTAAAATCCGGTGATACGCTGATGGACGTGTGCTACAACACGACCGGATCACTGCGTGCCATCAACGACATAATGAACGCCAACGGCTTCGACACCTATACCCCGCAGCTGGAGGCAGGTCGCATCATCGAGGTGCCGGACGTGGTATACAACAGCGAAGCCGTATCGGTGGCCGACGCCCGGCCGTTCAACAGTGCATCCCTGCCTTTCGACAACCTGAGCATGCAGATGGAACAGCTGGAATTTATGCTGGGCGATGTCGGCTCCATCATCTACACCTTTGACGGGTCAAAGATCGCGGGCAAATACCTTTCCCTGAATGCGAATAACAACAACGAAGGCTATGTGAACTGGGGCGACGGCACGCCTGTGGAGTATATCAAAAACAACGCGCCGTTTGGTCACAACTACGCCGCCGGAACCACCGGGGAAGTCGTGGTGACGTTTCTTGGACGCACTGGGGCATTCTTTTTGGGTACTCAATCTTTCGATCAAGAAGCATTTAAGCAGTCCCTTATTAAAGTGGACATTACCAATGCCGACGCGGCATGCCCATCCGGAATGTGGAGAAATGCCTTTTGGGGCTGTAATTATCTGGTGGAAGTTGTGGGTTCTTTTGCTGGTAAGCCGAACATTAAAAATGCCAACTTCATGTTTGTTAATACATGGCGGCTTAATACTATACCTCCCCAAATGTTCCGTGGGTGCCCTAATTTGGAAGATGTAACGACAGCCTTTGGTTTTTCTTATAATATTCCCAATGCAGACTATATGTTTGCGGACTGTCCGAAATTAACCCAAGCTGCGCGGGTATTTCCTAACGTGATTTTCCCCTCGGCTGTATCAGCTTTTGAAAACTGCACCTCCCTAAAATCAGTTGTAGATTTATTTGTGAATTGTAGGCTATTAACGGACGTCACCAATGTTTTTAAGGGGTGTACGAATATTGAATTTGCGCTACGTGTTTTTAAAAACTGCGCTGTTCTTAACCCGCCTGTTAACGTTTTTGACGATTGCAAAAAGGCTTACAATTTTAAGGAATGTTATAATAACCTCCCCGCCGCTACCAATGAATCTCCCTATACTTTGGTCAACGGCCAGAAGGTTCATTTGTGGGAAAGAACCCCCGAATTAGGATTTGCGTTGCCTATCCAATACGACTTCTGTTTTACCGATTCCCCCAACTTTGCGGATTACGCCAACATTCCGGAAGCGTGGGGAGGACCTCCGAAAACGGAAAACAACGTGAAGCTTCGCTGTTGGCCGATGATGGCGCAGATAGTGGCCGATCCCACTACGATGGCTGGTGTAGTGTACCTGAACGGGGAGATTCTCGGTTACAACGTCGTGGAAAAAGACACGTCGAATCGGCTCGTCATAGACCTGCCGCTTCCGACCGCCATCACCAGCGTGGCCGGACTGTACGTGGTGTTCTATTCCGAGGACGATGCTGTAATCGGCGGTTCGCTGGCGCTGGCAGATAACGTTGCGGCGCCGACGGAAGGGGCCATCTACGAAACCTACTACAATGCCGGCCACGGCGACAACCTGCCGTCTATCTACCCCGTATTCGCGCCGAACAACGACCTTACGCCGGGCATTATCAACTCCTATTTCCAGCCCACCTACAACGTCCATATCCCGTCGCTGGGGGACTTTGAGGTCGTAGGCTCCGAGAGCGTTTCGGATGCGGTTGAAATAACCCTCCAAATCACCGAGCTGGGTTGGTCGTATTACCTGTCATCCGGAAGTGATCTGTGGATTGACATGCAACAAAAGCTGGAGACCGAGCATGGCATACCTCTATCGGCGCTCGCCGAGGATGGATGCACCCTCACGCTGTCCGTAGCAATCGAAAACTACGTCATGACGGCGCCGGCGATCGAGTTCAACACCATGCTCGGCTCCATCATGCCTATTCTGGATTTCACCTACGTGCCCCCCCCCCCATAACCAAGCGGACGGTAACGGCGGTGATATACAGTAGGGACATTCCTAATGGAAAGGTAGCATCAGGAACTCTACGTTATATGGATTCAAACGGCACATATCAGGATTTGTCATTTACTAACTCGGCCGGGTTGGACCCCATAAGAGTTCCGATCACCGAAGCCACCGTAGCGAAGTTTACGTTAAGCTTAAAAAATGTCCTTATCTCAACTGGAGGCGAGTGTGCATCAGTAGGGTATGTCATAGCCGCGGGGACCACGGATATAGATAGGGCATTTTACCCTAAGCCAATTTAATAAAGTAGTTTTATGACCACTTATGAACAAATAGTAGCCAACATCGGCAAAACCATCTCGTCGCTCACGAGCACCAGCAATTCAGCCATCTGGCGCCGGCTGGCCGCGGTATTCGCCGAGACCATCAATACTGTTCTCCTGAATCAGTCCAATTCGGAGGTTGTGATCGAGACGGCCGCCCGAACGTTGCGAGTCATGGGGAAGCAGTACTACATCGACACGGCGCTGGCGTTCCAAACCGGCGACAACTTGGTGGTTGTCGATCCGTCCAAGTACGCCTACGGCTACGAAACGGTCGATCCGGCCAAGCAGATCATCAAGCAGGTGGCCATTCGCGTGGATGCGCAGAAAAACGTCATCAACATGCACGTCTGCACGCAGGATGCGAACGGCAACAACGTGGCCCTCACGGCCGAGCAGCTGGCGGAGTTTTCAAACTACATGACGGCCAAATCGGCATTCGGCATCAGCATGATGATCTCGTCGCCGACTCCCAGCATCATAACCACCACCCAGCTCTTCATCCGCTATCTAGACACCTACTCGCTGTCCCAGATCAAGAACAGCGTGAAGGAAATCCTTATCACCACGCAAGGAACCCTGCTCGGCGACTCCCCGGTGTTCGTGAACGACATCGAAACCGCCCTCGCCGGCGTGCCGGGCGTGCGCGACGCCTACTTCGTGGGCATCACCTGCGACGGCGCCGAGCCTACCAACGGCATTCTGACGCCGGCATCCGGCTACTTCAATTTCAGCGCGGCACTGCAAAACCTGACTGACATCGTAGTATTTAATCCCATCCGGTAATGCTTCGACATCTATCCATACCGTGGCTTTTGTTCAACATCCTGCGTCCGCAGTATGCGCTCAACCACGACTCCAGTCCGACGCTGAACGTGTTCTACAAGTTCCTGTTTTGCTGTCTGGCGCCGCTGTTCCCGAAGATCGAATCATACGAGGCGTGGTGCAAGAAATACTATGCGCTGGCGGCCAACGACGGCAGCTGTATTTCCATCCAAGCCTACCTGAATGCCTACTACGGCGACTTCGGGGAGATAACCGTCACCACGGCCCCCGTTTTCGACACCTTCATGTTCCCGTACAGCTCCGATATGTCGCTGGGCACCCTGATGTTCCCCTATTCGGCCGACATGTCGAAGGGCGTGGAGTTCTACCAATACGGTAGCACGGCGAATGCTCCGGTCGTGACCATTCCGGCCGGGCTTAAAAACGCGGACGTCTATCCGGACTTTATCGCAGACCTGAACGCTCTTGTGGCCTATGGAATCCAATATTCAATAGTTGTAAATTAAACTCCCATGTCTCTCGCCTCTATCCTCAAAGACACGATTCTGCCTTACGTGAAAACCCTCGGTAACAACTGGTGGTTGGGATTCGTCGGCTACTTCGCTCCCATCGGGCCGCTGGTCCTTGTGATGGTATGTTTCATCATGACGGACTTCGTCATCGGCTGTCTGGCATCCTACAAACGGGTGACCGCCGCCGGGAAGCGATGGTGCTTCTACTCCGACGCGGCATGGCGCACGATCTACAAATTTGGCTTCTGCACAATGGCGGTCGCCGGATTGTATGTCATCGGGAATGACGTGCTGGGCGGAGACTTCGGCGCCGACCGGCTTCCCAATATTCTCTGCGCGATGGTATGTTTTACGGAGCTGTGGTCCTTTTGCGAAAACGCGGCCTATCTCTCTGGTTCGAAACTGTTCTTGTGGCTCCGGCAGTTCACCATCAACAAGGCGAAGCGCTGGGACGAGGACGTGGCCAAAGACATGGAGGACTTAATCAAAAAATAACGATATGAAAAGATCAGAATTGCTTGCCGAAGTTCAGAAAAACTTCAAGATAACAGAGCTGGTATGTCCTCATGTCTACCAGCGCGACGGCGAGAAGGCATGGAGGTATTTCTCCAATGAATTTCTCGAAACGCTCGTGGCCATCCGCAACATCCTCGGCCTTCCCATGACCATCAACAACTGGGTGGGCGGCGGTCAGTACAGCCAGCGGGGCCTGCGATGCAACATCTGCGATCTGGTGGCGTCGAAAACCCGCTCCGGCTTGCTGTATGTCTCGGCTCATATGCTCGCGCAGGGGTTCGACTTCTCCACTACCATCCCCTCTCACAACGTGCGGGAAATCCTCAAAAAAAACGCATCCAAACTTCCCTATCCTATCCGGCTGGAGAAAGACACCTCTTGGGTGCATGTCGATCTCTACCGCGTAGACGACAAGAAAAAAATCACCGAATTTAACGGTTAACCAACATGGCAACAATCAAGAAATTCATAGCCACTTCGAACGGCAACCGGGTGTTCGTCTCGGACCTTGCCGCGATGGCCGACACCATCTTCGGCATGATGGGCGCGTGGCCGTGCCCGATTCCCTACTGCATTTTGAAGGGAGTGATAGGCCCTCAAAACACCTCCCTGCGAATCAACAAGGGCGGCGGCGTGCTGATGTACGGCAAGTTTTTCCCGACTCCGAACGGTGATACCCTTTCTATCCCGAAGGGCAGCTATCTGTATGCCAAAGCCCAGAACGACACGGCAGAACCCCGAACCTCGTCCACGGGTCAATCGTACTACCAGAACATCGTCTATTCCCTCATGGTCACTACGGCCAAGCAAACGGGAACATCGACCGACTACGAAGCCGAAACTGGCCTGTGGGAGATCGTGGACGGCGCAGTTACGGGAGCGATGGAAACCACGGCATGGATCGCCTACGTAAAATCCATCAGCACCTTGTGGCGCTGGGACTACATCGACAACAACCTGCCTGCAAACATCGTGCAGACGCAGGCAGTAGCCGATTCCGCCATCACTACCCCCAAGATGGCGCCCGGCTCCGTGACCAGCTCCATTTTGGCGCCCGGCTCCGTGACCAGCAGTAAGATGGCATTTACTGTCGGCATGCCCTATATGCCCTCTTACCGGCCTACGATTGCAGACACCACCATTCACGCTACTCCGTGGGCATGGCTGGTGATCGAAGCGTCGGATCAGGCCCGCAACATAACCATTACCACGGAAACACCCCCGTCCTCCGAGGGGGCGCCTATCAAAATTGTGGTGAGCAACAAGACCAATTTCGGCCTTTCGCTGACCCTTACTCAGCCCAACAACATCACAACGTATCTTATAAATATCCCGTCTCAAACCATCCTGATCGTAGACGGAGTGTGGATGATAAGCTCGTATTCTTTCGTGACGTACAACGGTAAAAACACGTACCCTTGATCGGTTATTCGAGCATATATGTAAAAATAGGGCCAAATGGCCCTATTTTCCTTTGTTATTTCGACGATCTTGGCCAGTACTTGGTGTAGGCCCACAAGAGACCATACGCCACAAATACTGCGGCCATTGCGGCTACGATAACGTAACCCATCGTCTTGCTGATAAGCGACAATGCGATCAGCACTATCGCGGCCCCGATCAGGGCAATCAAAGTCCACTTTTTCATCGTTTCTTTTTTTTATAGTTCTTATTGGTGGAGGTATATTTGTATTCATCCGCCACGTCGGTTCCAAATTCCAATCTTCGCCTGAACTGAAAATCAAACAGCTCGTCGGCTCTACGGTGAAACTCCGCTTCTATGACTTTCCAGCCATAGTTGTATTCTTCCTCCTGCTGTTTCATTACCACCTGATTATATTGTAAGATACGCCTACTCCAATATAGGGGTACAGCCTCACATCCTGCTTGAGTACCGCGCCGTACCCTGCCTGCACTCCTATCCCCCACCGGGTTTTTCGAATCGGGCCTTGCACGACCTGCGTCTGTTGATTTACCTTCATCCAATCCAACTGCGGGTGGAGGTCTCCGATGGCCGGGCCGCTCACCTGCGCCGACCAATCCGGGCCTGAGTACGGTCGCGTCTCTACAGCTACCTGTAATTCAGTGCTATCCGGACCCACTTTTACGATCTTGGTTTCCGTCACTGTCACCGTATCGACCGGAGCAAACACCAGATTGGGGACCCGCACCGTTACCGAGTGGTAGGTGCTCGGCCCGGATTGAGGCTTTTCGTAGTACACTGTCACCACCTGCCGGTCGATGATAGGGTCCGCCGGCCATAACCATCGACCCCCCACTACACCTACTGCCAGCCCGATCAGAAGATACACGGTAATTTTAAGAGCATTCATAGCTTTTTGGCTGGAAAATTCTCGGCGGTCGAATCTTTTACGACCTCCATTAATGCCTTCTCCACGGCTTTCTGAACCTCTTTATCGAGGTCCACGGGCAGGCGTATTCTTCCTACCAATACGCAGAGCAGCGCAAATGTCTCCAGCGTCAACATGATGGCCAAGATGGCCACTGCAAATTCCAATTCATTTCCCATGGTATAGTTGTTTTCGATTTGTTATGGCTTCTGCCAGTATTCTCGTGAATGCGTCGCCGCCGAATCGCATGACCTCAAGTCCCCTTGACATGGGGGTGCATGTCAGAACAGCCCATCCGTCGGCCGCGGCCTGCGACATCTTTTCGTACTCCTTCCCCAACGCTACAGGGTTCGAGTGGCGCCCCCCTACGAAGTTACCCCCATTTAATTCTACTGCTATCTTCAACTCCAGACATGCGTAGTCGAACCGCCAGCGACGGGGTGGGTGGAACCGATATTCCGAAATCCACTCCAACCCGGTCGTTTGACGCAGTATTTGCAGATATGCGTCCATCTACTCCTTCAAGGTTTGGGCGGCAAACATGTAGTAATGCCGCAGGGTGCTGGCAATCTGGGTCAGGTCGTTCGATGCGGCGCCATCCCAAACCCCCTCCTTGTCGTTCTTGTTGATGATCTCGATGATCTCGGCCAGCTCGTCGCGGGTCTCGCGTACATAACGCCGCCAGTCGCCCAGCGTTACCATGTCGGCCACCACGGAGGTTTCGATGAATCCCGACATGCTGTGCACCGGAACTCCGCCCAGCTGAACGATCAACTCGGCGACATTGTCGGCCGCTTCGTTGAGCTTTTTATACACTTCGTCGAAAAAAGGGTGCCAGCTCTTGTAATGCTCTCCGTACAGCGTCCAATGACGCCCGCGGACATTCTGGGTAGTGACGGCAATCGTCGCCAGCAATCGGTCCAAAATCTCAAATTCCATAATCTATGTTTTTAAAATGGTTCTTCGTCTACATCGTCATGGCGCGCCCAACGATTCTTGGATGTTTGTTGCTGAGCCGCCTGATTGTCTTTCAGCCACGGCGCCCTACGCCCCTTGCCGATGAAAGCCGCCTCTCGGTGATTTCCTTTCCCCCAGTCTATTGCAATGAAGTACTCGTTTCCCCATTTGTCGGGTTCTTTCAGTTTCTGAATCTTGATGTTGATGGAGCTGCCTATGCCACCCCGACATCTAAACTCTTTGATGGCTTCGTCAGGGATCATGTCCAGTCGCACCTCGGCGATAATAACTTCATCTGCCATACGCAAATATAATCAAAATGCTTGAAATTGTTCTGATCGCGTCGTGTCGGCGTCTGCCGTGTACTCTACCGTCCCATCCGTACTATATAACCGATCCCTGCCGGAATTGTCGGTCCTGACGATCCCTTCGAGCCGGCCGGAAGCATCCCGAACCTCACGCGATCCGTCGTTCCGGGTGCGGATGGTGTGGGTTACCTTTCCCTTTGAATCCTTGATGGTGCGCACGTCCTGCGCATAGGCGCGCTTCACCCCGGTGAAGGCGATACACACCACTGAAATAAGTATGGCTAACAGCCACCATAGCACCCACGTAGGGCGCATTTCCCCTTGATTTTTCACTTTTCCGTCTTTTTATTTCTCTAATTCCGCAAGAAGGGCATCGGCCATCTCGACCGCTCCTTTTACAGTCTCATTCATGCACCATGACCCACTCAATGCAAGCCGAGCCGCCATCGCCTCACCAGCATATACTCGCCGCCAGTACTCCCGGTCAACTGGTAAGGATTCCTTACAAGTTGGGGTATCAACTGTCAACTTTTCTTTGACAGTTGGTCCGTACTCTCCACGCGCCAACTTATATTCGTAGTCATCATCGCGCATCATAAGGTCCTTCTGGGTTGTTTCGTCAGGTATTAATTCCCCGTTGTCGGTATAAAACTCCACGGATTCATACTGGCCCTCATTCAGTAGGGCCATGACTCTGCCTTCCACTGATCCCCTACGGTCATAACATATAACTCTTGCGGTTTTTCCACTCCTTGTGCACACCGGCGCGCCTGCTTTGGCGGCTGCTAAGTCAAATTCACGCATAATTCTAATTATTTATATGTCCATATATAGCCTCCCGCAGTTTTTCTACGTCCTTTGAGGCATTCTACAATGTTGCCTTTATTTACTCCTATCTGCCTAACAGCATCCATTATACTTTTATATTCAACAATAGGGTTCCCGTCTGCAAACTCATTATACCAAATTCCGTTTTCCCACTTACTCTCATCATAAGTTGAAAAATAGTTTTGCGCCACGGCCACAACCTCGCCGACCTTGTATTTGGTCTTATAGTGATATCCCCCATCATGCAATCTTACGCCGTTGCCACAATACTTGCAATATATACCGCCTGTGTCTCGATCTACTACCAAAGACATAGGCTCTCCGACCAATTGGCACCCCAACAATTTTTGTGTACGGTGGCGCAATCTTTCGGCATTGGGTTAATCAACCGCCTCGTCATGATCTTTCGGTCCTCGATAACCGCATCCGTCAGTCCGTAGCGGTCGTTAAACATTATCTTCTTCATAGCTATTCTGTTTTCGGTAAATCCGGGTTGTCGTGGATGTTACCCAATACGTTGTAGTAATGGGTCGAATCCATATTGATCTCTGATTTGAAAGGCCACTCCCAGTCGTTGATGCTCCCATCGCTTCTTCCGATAATGTCCCCCTCGTAAATCTCTCGACCGTTCTTGTCTTTCAGCCCCGTGTACTAACCGACGGTGGCGGGATCGACCTCGTATTGCTCGGCAACTTTGGCAAAGTCTTCCCAACAGTCCCCGCCGCCGTTATCATCATCAAGCATGTTGTCAGGGAATATGTAACAAACCCGGCTACCGTCAGCTGATTTCCTCCAAATACTATTGAATAGACTGCCGTAAATCCATGTATCGCTTTTGAGGCACTTGCCTCGGAATTTAATCTCTCCCATAACTATTTTTTAAAGTTGTTCAATCTGTCTATCTCGGCGCCCATCCCTACCGCCCAGTCGTAAAGTTCCTTCGGTGTCATAGTCTCGCCTTATTCGTGAATCTCTCGCCAGCCGAGAACTTCGTCCCGACCAAAGGAATTGGTTCCAATAAGCCAGCGTCCCATTTTGTTGCTGTAAGAGCCAATGTCGTAAATCCTTGTAGTGATCCTTACGAGCACAGCCCATTCATGATCCGGAACGCTTTCTTTCGGATCGTTCCACCGGGTCAGTTCCTCATAAGCGGCAATATAAGCGTCCACCATCGCCTGCCTGTTGTACGGGTGCACGCTCCCAGCTCCCTGTGAATCCACCCACTCTATCGCCCTTTCCTCAATCGTTTTCATTCTCGTTTAGTTTTTGGATGAAATCTCGTAATGCTATACAATTTTCCGATCCTATTCCGCATTCACCTACTACCGTGCAACAACAGTCGTGACAATATGCCTTCACCGCCTTCTGGCGCATCCGTTCCTCGGCCTCCTGCTCGGAAAGGTCGGCCACATGGGTCATTGCGGTACGAAGCTGCCATTTCGCGTGGTCCGCCAACTCTGCCGTGAGATTATTGATGCACCCGTCGATAAATTCTTTTACTTTTTCGCTTTTCATGGCTCAATATTGTATTTAGTGTGACGCCCACGTCTTGTGCATGGTGGCGATCAGGTCTATATACCCTTTGTATTCCTCCATCTGTTCGGGACTATAGCCTTCGGCCTCGCCAATTTTTCGGAAATGCTTCTGCCACTCGGAAATGGTGTAGCGTTTGCATCCTATTTGAATAACATCCTCACCCCAATAGGATACTGCATGGCGAGATGCGCTGATAAATAGCGATTTCGGAATATCGCACCCGGCGCCCAGCTTGCACCCAGTTGCCCAGTTCGCACCCGTTGCCCAGTTCGCACCAGTCGCCCAGTTCGCACCCGGCGCCCAGGTTGATATTGCGCGCCTCAAATTCGGCGGCTAATTCAGAAAGTTCATTGTACTGAAAGGGTGTCCGGCCTTTGCCTGAAACCCAGAGATAAATTGTTTTCATGGTGGGTTATATTTTGTGTTTTACTTTCCGATTCGGTATGCAGGAAATCCAGCCCCAGAACGGGATGCGCCGCTTCAGGTAGTCCGGATCATCCTCGTGGTTGTATGCCTCTGTCTCGAAGCAGGTGTAGTAGTACGCGCCCGGATAAGGCGGGATAATCACCTCAATCAGCCACGAAATACCGTAGCAAATCCAGCCGGCGAATAGGATTCCGACCACCGCCAGAACCCAGCCCCACCAAGCGAACGAGTGGATGATGGCAAGAGGCAGAAGGATTGCCGCGAACAGCCCAGCCAGTTCGATCTGCTGGGCGCAGTGGATTCCTTCGTGTCGGCGTGTTGTCTCGTCCATGCTCCACGCCATCGGCTTCCGGGTAAAAGACCACAAAAGCCATGTTACCCAGCTGAATCCCTTGAACGGGATAAACGGGTTGTGAACTTCAATAGGTAGTTTCATGGGTTTAATCTGTATCCGTTAGTTATCACCCAGCCTATTGTTTCAACAATACAGGACAAAAGTGATCCGTCGCATTTCCATAAGATATTGTACGAGTTATCATACACGATCTTGCAATGGTCTTCGTTAGGGAATCGAATGATTAAGTGTATCCACCCCTTTTGGTCGCCCCATATAGTTTTCGGCAATACCGCCAGCAGGTCGGCGACCGTGAAGGCGGGGACATAGTAATTCGGGTACTTATTGTGCAGTATTCGCCTCGTTTCTTCATCCGTATTCCATATTTTCTGTCTGATAATATCTCGCTCGCTCATTTTAATCGCTAAATTTCGTTTAAAAATATTCAGGTGGCACTATGTACCGCTTTGGTGGTTTCATTCGATTCTACCCGGCTAAGAATCGCAAGCAGGGGCATTCTTGCTTTTGTCTCTCCTTTGGCTTTCCCAAAGATCAAGTATTTTTGCCTTGGTTCCGTCGTCGAGCCGGTTTATTACAGCATCATGAAGGCCAGCCACGTGCACCTCCCTATTTGCACATGCTTCGCATCTTTCTTCGAAGTATTCTGCGAACCACTGGTATATTATTTGACCGTCTATGCGCCCGAACAGCTGCCCGTAGAATCCTCGCTTTGCACGGGACATTACAAGATTCACATCGGCGCTGTTCAGTGCCCAGAAGTCATCCAATATCATTCGGGCCGTTTCGTTTATCTGTCCTGAATCCATTTTGGCTGAAATGTTGAGGAACCGCTGAATGTCGATAATCCACGCGGCAAGCATGAAGACTACCTCGCATTCGCCGTAAATCTTCCGCATCCCCGACAATGAGTAAGCCTCGGAGTTAGCACATGCCAGCGGCGTAATACATCCTCGGTACAATTTAGCGGCCTCGGCTGGCGTTAATAATGCCTTGAAAAGTTCTTTCGAACTGCTCTCGCTCCTCGTCGGTAAGTCCGTCCTTGCCGCGGGAATTGTCTTTTGATCGTTCATACACTCGGTTTATTTTTTGTGAAATCGCGTATTCGAATATCCGTTTCCAGTCTATCGTCTTGCATCGGCTCTTTTTCTTGTGCAACCATCCGGCCTCCGTGGCCCAAAACTCCTTGCATGCCTTTTCAAGCGTCAGTTTGATATTCACGCCGGGATTGAACCGTTGTCGTTCTGCCATCCACTCCCTGTTGCCAACCCATCGTTTCCATGCGGCTCGGCAGTCTTGCAGGTACACGTCAAAACTATCACGCCAAGTAACCTCTCTGGGTTTCTCTGGGTTTTTGTTCGCGCGCACGCGCTTTGAGTTTTTACCTGAAATTTCTGTTTCTATATCTACTATCTCTGCATCTTCGAGTACGTCAGTACGAGAAGTATTACTTACCGTAGGTACAGTATCAGTATCAGTATCAGTATCAGTATCAGTATCAGTATCAGTATCAGTATCAAGGTTCGTCTGGGTTCGACTGGGTTTCTCTGGGTTCCCAAAATAACCCACTGGGTTTTGTTGGGTTTCTTTGGGTTTCTCTGGGTTTTTGTTGGACTTAGGCCTACCTCCCCTTTTCCCGTTCATCCTATTCCTTTCAACAATAGCGTCATAGCGTTTTTGATTCTCGTCGATATATGGTTTCATCAGATCAAAAATCATTGCTACAATCGTGGAATCGCCAGTATACTCGTCACTGTTGAATCCGTATCGCATGATCGCATCCAGCACCTCCCCCTTCTCCGCCATAGACAGCCTGTTGGTAGCTGTCATAAGACTTCGCGGTATCACCATTGATTCTTTCATGTTCATAAAATAAAAAAAAATCCTTCTTTCGATTCCCGGCTCTGGCCAGCGCGGGAATCTACTCGAAGGATATGTTATTTGCGCATCGGGCCAGCAATGCTACACGCAAATATACGAACCTTTCCGGAAATTCCCAACTTTTCAGTCTATTTTTTGGCTTCCAGAATCGGGAGGTTGGCTTCGGTAGGGATGTAAATCACTTTTTCCGGGATATTTCCCTGCTGTCGTACCCACAAATACTGAATGTATGTCGGAGTTATGGAGCCGTTTTCGATGCGGATAGCTTCGGCCGCTCCTTTCGCCCGTTCGATTTCGGCCTGCGCGTTCAGTTTCTCCGCCTCAAGATTCGCCTTTGCCTCTTCGATCTTGATGCGGCGGTTCTGCTCCGCCTTGGCAAATTCGGCCTTTCCGGCCATCTCCTGCTGCCAGACGCTATAAGCGGGAAGCCCCATCATCAGAACCAAGGAAAAGACGATCGCCACTACCACTACAATCAGAACATTGATAATAGATTTCATAACTTTTTGTTTTTTAATTTGTTGTTTAATGATGACGTTGTATTTTGGGACGTTTGAAAATATACTCCATTCTCTCACCTATGACCAGCACCCGAACCAAATCCCAGCCACGAACTCCAAAAGCGTTCATTACTTCTTCTGGCATCGGGGCGTATTTGCTGCCCACGATTATTTTGTACTCTATCTGGGTCATATCGAATCGTATTTAACGGGTTGAATGCGCTTCATGTCCGACCACACGAAGCCGCGGGCCTTGAGTTCCTCCAGCAGTTTTCGGTCGGTGTAGCCTGCCAGATCGGGATTGTGAATCGCCCCCCCCCTCCGGGCAGGCAGGGTTGATTTTCGTTTGGAATATGCTTGGTTGGCATATTCTCGAAGGCATGATTTGCATCTCGGATTCATCCCATCCTCGGTGCTCTTGAGTCGTCCGAACTCGGTGATCGGCTTGGTTTGTTTGCATCGTATGCATGTTTTCTGTTCCATGATTCTCAGATTAGAAATACATAAACTTCGTTTCCTTGTGTGTCGAGTGTCGGCCATTTCTGCCGTACCTCCACCATTTCGTAATCCACCACGTTCTCCCGGATCAGTTTGGCCGCTCCCTTTTCCAGATGCGAGACCCATACGGCCGGGATGGAAATTTTGTGGCGTTTCTTCACTCCCTTCTCGTCCACCTTCGTGTGGTATTTGACAATGGATGTCGGCTCCCCTACCCAGTACACCACCCGGTATTTTTGGCCGTTTTGCCACGACGTAAGGCATATTTTATCTCCTTCCTTGCATTCTGAAAGCTTAACTCTGTCTCTTATACACATCTGACGCTGCCGACGATCTTACGCGTGTAGAT
>ERZ1027176.588-NODE-588-length-16900-cov-4.231820_pt1 | contig 16900 bp, 8 predicted proteins | sample MGYA00519248_ERZ1027176 | MGnify/ENA primary metagenome ERZ1027176 (study PRJEB26926, sample SAMN06164413) | human gut metagenome | biome: ENVO:00009003; feature: ENVO:2100002; material: ENVO:00002003 | host: Homo sapiens | place: USA | collected 2012 ...
TCTACACGCGTAAGATCGTCGGCAGCGTCAGATGTGTATAAGAGACAGATTCTACTTACAGGTCTGGGATTGGTTCTCCTTGGCTATTTTGGTCATATCGTAATCAACAAACGAGTAGAATAATACACGCTACTTAGATTTAAAAGGAAATGAAAAAGGATGTGCCTCATTGTTACGCACATCCTTTTTTTGAATCATCACACAAATTGAGAGATATGCCCAAATCGTTATTGAGTTCCCCATTCCTTGTTTGGTTTATCGCCAAGCCATAATTCCAAAAGGCCACCTTGCTCAAATACGGTATGCGGCAATTGATATTTATGATACATCTCTCCGTTCAAAGAAGCTTTCTGGATATAACAATTCTCTGGGGAGTTATCATGTACTTTAATCTTAAACTCGTTCCCTTTATAATACCGAGAATCCAATCGAATCGTAATCTCATTGAAAACAGGGCTTGTAATATCATACATCGGATTATAGGCAGAGCCTCCATCCAAACTGAATAATCCCATAGCCATCAGTGCACTTATTCCAGCCATCTGTCCTTGATCTTCATCATTTTCGCCGTAGCCTCGCTCTGGCGTAATATCACCATAGGTCTGTTTAGCGACCTGACGCACCCAATATTGAGTCAGCCAAGGCTTTCCTACATGTGAGAAAACGTGCGCATTCGAGCAACCGGGTTGATTGGCATAACTAACATAACTAGACAGGAATCTTGCATTTTTCGACATCTCAAACACATAATTCAATTGAGTAGCTAAGCTGTCATTACCTCCCATCAAACGAGCCAATGTTTCAATGTCATGAGATAATCCAAAAGTAGCCTGCCAAGCATTGGCTTGTACAAACCCACGCTCGGACAAAGGATCCAAATGGACCCACTCTCCTGTTTCTTTTCTAGGCATCATCAACCTCAAATCCGGATGCCAAGACGCAGGCCAGCCCAAGGAACGATTTCTATAATAATTATAATCCTTGAGTTTTCCCATAGCTTTCGCCATTTCTCCCAAAGCCCAATCCTCAAAGGCCCATTGAATAGTCAAGCCAGCCTCTTCTGGGCAATATCCATGTTTAATATAGAACTCCAACTCTTTATCCATATCAAAGGCAAGCATACCACCTTTCTCATGATTCCTTTTCATAGCCGCATATCCCTCCTTGGGCAACCATTTATGAAACACCCCCCGCTGATAAGCGGAAGTAATCAAGGAGGTAGCCGGACAGCCCGTCATAATATAAGTATAAGACCCTATGGACGGCCCACGAGGTAATAGACCTCCATTCTTGTCATATTCGATAAAAGAAGCGGAAAACTCGTCTAAAACAGAAGGATACGCCAGTCCCCACAACGTGTTTAAATTCCACTGTGTCAACCATAGAGCATCTGAATTATACATATGAAACCTTGATTTTCCTGTTTTATCTTTAGGCAAAGTCCGTACTTGGAATTTAGGAGCAATCGTATGTATCCTTGTTTGTTTTCCAATACGTTCTCCTCCGGACAAATAATCCGGATACTCGCCATTGCTATCATCTATCTTATGACGCCCCAACAATACGTGCCACAAATCGGTATAAAACTTGGTCTTTTGCTGAAAAGAACCACCTTGCACATCAATTTTTCCCAACCACTCATTCCAAATACGCTCGGACGCACTCTTAACTTGATCAAAATCCCAATGTTTACATTCCCGCTCTATATTCTCACGGGCATTTTCCTCACTCACATAAGAGATAGCGGTCTTCAACAATAGCTCATCACCAGCCTTAAAAGATCCAAAACAAGCTTCTACGCCAGAAGAAGGAGATTGTTTAAAAGAAGACTTAGGCACGGTAATTAATTCTGGAGAACCTATCAAACTATTGATATCCGTTTCCTTTCTATCTCCAACCCAACCGTTCAAAGCATCCATAGGTTTATCAAATTGAACAACAAAATAAACTTTAGCCACATCGACACCTCCCCATACACGACCAGCCGTATCAAAATATCCGGAGATCTCTGTATCATTCACCTTTGTCACATGAGCGTTCAACAAAGTAGAAGTAGCTATATGACCTCCCAGATTTACCAAGACCTTCGCCAAACCATCTTGCGTATACGTAAAACGATAAAGTCCTACCCTATCCGTAACCGTCTGTTCTACCCATATTTTATAAGTATCCAAGAACAAACGGTGATAACCAGGTTGGACAATCTCATCATCATGAGAAAAAGAAGAACGCCAAACCTTATCTCCTCTGCAAACATCTACCTCATCTTTCACCGGCATCAAAGACAATCCTGAAATCATCCAATTATGAATTTGAGGGAAGCCTAAAACCTTAGTAGAATTATAATTATAACCTCCTCCTCCTTGATTGATATTGCGGGTTAATGGAGCGGAACTTATCATACCGAAAGGCAAACTTCCGGTCACAAAGAAAAAATATCGACCTTTAGCGGTCTCGACATAAGGATTCACCCAAGAGATATAATCCGGATAAGACTCAGGAGCAGGATACACCTCTATCTCAGACAGCCCTAAATCTTGTCCTTCTCCATCCGTCATTTGAAAACGAATCCATTCCGTCTTCCGAGTATCAAATTCAACCACCCTTGGCGCTCCATCATTGGGAATCAAATTAACCGTTACCGAACTACCGTCACTAAAGAACAAGGTACCCGCAGCACAATGGCTTCGCTCATCCACCCGATCGTATAAAATAACCTTATTCGTATAAATCGCATGATCCCAATCTAATTGTATCCAAGGATACGGATACACCCGACCACGCGCATCCAATTTTGTCTTGGCTACCCATTCTCCCTTTCCGGAAATACGAATCACCTGATCTATCACATACTTACCTTCCTGCTCTTGGCTCAAGGCAGACGAACAGGAAACTTTAGCTTGATAAGCGACATTATGAGGGGTTGCCCATAACTCATAACAGGTAGTCAAACACAATAGATATAAAATAACTCCTAGCTGCTTCATATTTTTTATTACATCGTGAAAAAGCGGTGCATCAAATGGATATTAAACTATTTGACATACCGCCTTTTCTTTCATTTAATTTATCAATAACCCGGATTCTGTTTCATTACTTCCGTACCACAAATATCAATCATAGACTGAGGTATCGGGAAATACTCATGCTTACCTTTTACGAAATGAGCATTTTGCAAGTGGGAACGGAACACTTTCTCTTTGGCGATATAAGCGTTGATAACTTCATCCGCGACACCCCAACGCACCAAATCAAAGAAACGAATTCCCTCATGCGCCATCTCCAAACGTCTCTCCATACGTAACGCTTGCACGGCTTCATTTTTTGATTTAAAAGGCTCATCATAAACCCCTACCTTATAATTAGCAGCATCTTGTGATTGATCCATTGTCTTGACATGCTGAGTATTTTTCGCACGCTCTCTAATCATATTGATATACTTACGCCCAGTCTCTAAATCACCTGTCTCAATAGCAGCCTCAGCTCTCCACAATAACAAATCCGCATAACGAATCACATAGAAATTCAAAGCATTCACATAAGGCCATATCGGCGAATAATAAGTAGAATTCAATGAAACCAAACGCTTCTTCGGGCTATACGGGCCATACACACTAGCCTCTCTAGGAGTCCAATCATACAATTGTACATCCATAAACGGTATATTTGGTCTAGCTAATGTATGATCCAAACGAACATCTACATAGTCATTCTCTGACACATCTTTACCATCATTATAAGGCAAGCCTTTAACATCCGTTTTATAAGCATTTACCAAATTTTGAGTCGGCCGCAAAAAGCCATATACAGGATAAGGACCTCCCGGAGGCAACAAGCGATCGCCATAACTTCCGTTCTCATTATTGGGAGAACCATCATTAATGGACAGCTGGATCGCAAAGATAATCTCCGAGCAATTATCATTTTCAGGCAAGAACACATTCCGGAAATCAGGGAATAGCTCATATTTTCCAGATTGAATCACCTCATCACAAGCTTCCAAACATTCTTTCCACTTGGACTGATATAAATAAACCTTTGCCATATAAGCTCTAGCTGCCATTTTAGTAGGCCGGCCATAATCCGCTTGGCTCTCCGGCAATACTTTATAAGCAGCAGAGAACTCTTCTAAAATCTTCTCCCACAATTGATCGGATGAAAACTCGATATTCGATTTCTTATTGTATTCATTTGGATCCACCAACGTTTCATCGATCCAAGGAATCTGATTATAAATGATTTTTAAGTTGAAATAATAATGCCCCCTCAAAAAGCGCATCTCAGCTAAACGCTGTTCCTTGTTTTTAACCTCACTACCATTCAATAAACGAATCGCTTGGTTACAACGTTTTATTCCCTCATAAAGAGCAGCCCATCGAGCTTCAAAGTCAATCCCTGTGGGATTCGCATTAAAGATCTCCATCAAATGGATTTGGTTCTGGTCACCGGTACCGCCGCCACCTTTATACGCATCGTCAGAGACAACATCCCCGAACTGCCAGTTTGAGCAACCGGAATTAATCGCATCAGAGGCATAATACCCATCCAACACAGCATATGCACCGGTCACGATACCCTCTATATTTTCCTCACTCTCTACCTGTCCGGGCAAGAACTCACCCACAGGCTCCTCAGAAAGGAATGAGTCCGCACAAGAACACATCATCAACGCTGATGCCGCAAAATAAAATATCTTTTTCATTGTATATATCTCTTTTTATGTTAAAAACTAACGTTAACCCCTAAAGTAAATGTTCTTGGTAATGGATACACTCCACGATCCACCCCCATATCCAAATTACGATTCTCAGAAGAATAACTCTGCAAACCAACCTCCGGATCAATACCTTCATATCCCGTTATGGTAAACAAGTTCTGTCCTTGCAAATAAATATACGTACGTTTCAACTTCAACTTAGATGCTACTTTATCCGGTAGTGTATACCCCACCTTTAAGTTCTTTAAACGGACAAAAGAGGCATTATGGATATAATAGGTAGAAGGACGAATATTATTATTCGGATCATCCAATGTGACACGAGGTATATCCGTATCCGTATTATCCGGACGCCAAGCATCCAAGATCGTAGAATTTTTATTATATTGAGCCTGGTTATAAAACTCACCCAAATAATTCGTCAAATTATAGACCTCATTACCAAATACACCTTGGAAGAAGGCACTAACATCAAAGTTTTTATAATTGAAACCCAACGTCAACCCCATGCTACAATCAGGCAACGGATTTCCCTTGAAATCGCGGTCATCACTATTGATAACGCCATCTCCATTCAAATCCTTGAAGCGAATATCACCCGGTTTCGCATTCGGTTGTAATAACTCACCTCTATCATTCTTATAGTTTTGGATCTCCGCATCGCTTTGGAACAGACCATCAGCCTCATACACGAAGAAGGATCCGATCGGTTGTCCTACCGCTGAACGAGAAGTCTCTTGATCGAAATTACGTCCGTGAAGTTCACTACTGGAAAGACCTATATAATCCACCCCATTCAGTTCGGTCATTTTATTCTTGATAACAGAGAAGTTATATGCGACAGAGAAACCAAAATCCTGATTGATTTGCTTTTGATAATTTATCTCCATCTCAAAACCTTTGTTGTTCATCTTACCTACATTATCCCAAACAGTCATATTTGTTCCCCCGATCGAGGCAGGTAAGGCTCTACGCCACAATAAGTCCTTGGTATCTTTATTAAAATAGTCCAAAGTCAAATTCAAGTCACCATTCAAAAAACCCAAATCCACACCGACATTCGTTTGTGTGGTTGTCTCCCATTTCAAATTAACGTTTCCGTTTCGAGTCTGCACCAATCCTAGATCTACACCACTTTGATTTCCATCAATCGGGTAATTCGAGTTCGTAGAATTACTCTTATATGAGTCAATCGTCGCATACGACGGAACATCCGAGTTTCCATTCTGTCCCCAACCAACGCGTACTTTCAAATTACTAATTGCCTCAACATCAAAAAACGGCTCATTACTAATGCGCCATCCAACTGATGCCGCAGGGAAATTACCCCATTTGTTATTACCTAAACGAGATGAACCATCCCGACGCAAAGTAAACGCCACCAAATACCGATCATGATAATTATAATCGAGCTTACCGAAATAAGAGACCATACTATACTCCGTAGCAGCACCCGAGTTCTTCTGGGTTCCTACATCTCCCGCATCTAAAAAACGGAAGTTAGGATCGTCTGACGGAAAACCGTCTCTTGAAGCTGTAAAATACTCATATCTATTTCTCAAAGACTCCATACCTAATAAGGCATTGATCGTATGGTCGCCAAATGTCTTATTATAAGTCAAGGTATTCGTGAATACCCAGTTAAAATTCCAAGCATTTCGGTTGGATAAACTACTTAATTTCTCCGAGGCATTCAACTCATCATATTTTGGACTGAAAGAACGTCTATACAGATTATTGTAATCAACACCAAAAGAGGTCTTAAACATAAGCCCATCGAACAAATGCAACTCGGCATACAAATTACCTACCAAACGGCTCTTCTTATCTTGATTATCCTTGTTCCTATACAATTTACCCATAGGATTCGGAATATCCGAGAATACATTTCCGGCATACTCATCTTCCAGATTTTTCACGGGCGTGATAGACTGGAATTTATAAGCCTCATACAAAGTTCCTCCCAAGGCGGCATTGTTAGAGACACTAGTTCCCCAAGAATGAGAAAGAGAGATATTTTCTCCTATACGGAAATGATCATCAAACAATTTATACTCGGAATTAAAACGACCACTCACACGCTTAAAATCGCTAAACTTAACCAATCCCTGCTGATCATAGTATCCCAACGAGAATAATTGATTAGATTTTTTATCCGCTTTCGTAAAAGAGAGATTATAAGACTGTACTACGGCCGCACGTAAAATCTCATCGACCCAATCCACGTCATCGGAAGGGATTAAATGATCACTATCCAAATATTCAGGAACAACTGCCTGATCACCATTTCCGTAGATATCATGCGAAGGAGTTTTTCCATCATTTTTCATTGCCTGCCACAACATATCGCCAAACTGTTGCGCATTCAACATCCTCAATTGTTTCGCCGCTTTTTGTACACCAAAGTAAGCATCTAAATTGACATTAAATTCACCCTCTTTTCCTCTTTTTGTATTGATGATAACGACACCATTAGCGGCACGAGCTCCATAGATAGAGGCAGAGGAAGCATCCTTCAACACCTGCATAGATTCGATATCGTTTGGATTCAAGAAATTGATACCACCATCCACAGGAATACCATCAATGATATAAAGCGGATCATTGTTACGGATCGTACTGAAACCGCGAATACGCACCGCAACTCCTCCACCCGGCATATTATCCGGCATCACGTTCACTCCTGAGAGCTTGCCCTGCATCATTTGGTCTACGCTAGAAACCGGTGTATCTTTCAAATCATCGATCTTCAAGACCGAAACCGCGCCTGTAAGATCTTTTTTACGGGATACACCATAACCTACGACCACAACCTCATCCAAGTTTTGTGAGTCCTCTTTCAACGAAATAGTCAAATCTGTCTTTGATCCGGGTACTAATTCCGTTGATAAATAACCAATATAAGAAACAACCAATACAGCATTATCCGGAACTTCCAGCGTGAAACGCCCATCAATATCTGTAATCGTACCAACAGTCGTTCCTTTCACCAATACATTTGCGCCAATTACCGGTTCTTGGTTCGAATCCAATACGACTCCTTGTACCGTATGTCCTTGTTGCTGCGCCAAAGGAATAGATTCTAATTTATGCGATAAGATAATCTGCTTATCCACAATCTTGTAATCGACATTCATGTTATCGAAGACCCGGGATAAAACCAAATTAATATCCTTATTATTGGCCTCTAAATTAACAACACGGCTCACATCCAAAACATGATCCGCATACAAGAATGAATAACCCGTTTCCTCCTCTATCCGATCGATCGCTTGCTCCAACGTAGCGTTTTTCAACGACAAGGAAAGTGTTGTTGTCTGTGAATAAGAGGTACCTGCATATAACTGGAAGGCAGTCAAGAATGTAAATGCCGTACCAAGATTTAAGATACGATTCGATTGAGGTAAATACCGAGTAAGATTCCTCTTACGTAAATGAAATGCACTCATAAGCATGTAGATTTAGTGATTACACAAAATTTATTTTGAAATGATTTTTTATCGTTGATAAACATCTATCCTCTGCCGGACAAACGTGGAATCCGAATGAGAGGAAAGTTGTCGGGCAGACCATTCAATAGGGGCAGTCTGTTTTAGATAATCCAATATTTGCTCCAAGGTCTCATTTGTGAAAGTCGCACGGTATTTATACTCCGCATTCGAGTTCTTATGCAGTACGATCTCCACATTATATCGTTTTTCCAGTCGCTTTAGTACCTTCTCTAAAGGAGTATTTCGAAATACCATCCGCCCCTTTCTCCAATCCATCTTCTCATCCAAATTGACAGCAGAAACACGGAACACACCGCTTTCCTTATTAAGCACGACCTGTTTGTTCGGTTCCAAGCGGATCCGTTCATCGTTCCGGATAACATCGATCTTTCCTTTTTCCAGCACAGCCTCGATAAAAGGTTCATCGTCATAGGCATTCACATTGAACTTCGTTCCATACGCTATTACCCGCAATCCCTCAGAGGTAGACACACTAAAAGGATGTTCCGGATCGGCTTCAACTTCAAAATAGCCCTCACCAAAGAGCTGAACTTTACGTTCTTTCTCATCAAAGACCGATGGATAAACCAAGCGGCTGCCGGCATTCAACCAAACAACAGATTGATCAGGTAACACCAAACGGGTAATTGTACCAGGCATGGAACTAATCTCCGCAAAAACCACAGATGCCCCCGTCTTAACATTCCTACCTGTGGTATAATATAAATAAGAAAAAAATAACGAGGATATGAGCAACGGTACTACAAGAATAGCTGCGGCACGGGTAAAAAACAACGAAAACATCCTCATAGAGGCTTTCCGCTTAGCACGACGTTCCATGCTTTGCCAAGCCTTATGCACATCTATCGCTTGGTATTCTAGCATATCCTCAGACAGAGCTTTAATCTTCTCAATCTGCCGTAATGTACTTTTTTCGTCTCCGCTTTCTCGCATATATGATTGTCTTTTTCTATATAGACACAGTCAAAACAAAAACACGACAGCAAAACGACTTTTTTTATATTTTTCTTCCTCTTGTACCCCACAATAAAGCAAGGAAATCACCTAAGCAGGTATTGCCCAACACGTATATATGTGTGGGCCCTCCTCACCAATTGCACAAAAAGCAAGGATTTTAGCTTGTGAAACAAAGGGGAATATATTCTAAAAATATATACATTTGTCCCATTATGGAAAGAAATCCAACAATGACTGATATCGATTTCCTTTTACGGCAAATCACGACCGAGGATAATAAGCTCTCCTTCCAACGTTTATTTGAGTTATATTATCCGGCTCTTTGCATATATACCAAACGTTTTATCTCTGACCGGGAAACGAGAGAAGATATCGTACAGGAAGTTTTTTCCTCCATCTGGGAAAATCGTAAACGCATCGTAATAAGAACTTCCGCGCGCAATTATCTCATCACAGCTACCAAGAACCACAGTCTCAACTATCTGCAACGCAATCACGAAGAATATGTAGACCAGTTCTCTCAAGAGCAAATCCCTATCTATGCGGAAAGTGGCGAGGAGCTTTATACTTGGGAAGAATTACAAACCTACTTCGAGAGGCACTTGCTAAATTACCTGAAAACTATCGATATGTATTCGAGAAGAATCGCTTTGAGAATAAGAGTTACGGCGAGATCGCGGAGGATATGCAAATATCCATACGGACAGTAGAAAGATATAAAAATAAGGCGATTGAAATATTAAAGACAGAGTTGAAAGACTACTTGCCCCTGTTCATTGGTTGGCTATTTTAACAAAAACTTCCGGAAATACCCACATACCTCCGGAAGTTTCTCGTCCTCAATTTATTGTTGCTCCAACCAAACCTTCACCCCTTCAAGTAAGATCTGGTTCTCATCAGACTTCTGGGTAGAGAGCCGTAGATAAGTCTCATCCAAGCCCCGGAAATTCGAAGCGTCACGGATCAAGATTCCGTAATTATCTAAAAGGAATTGCTTTAAATCAGCGGCCGTGCCCTTCTTCAAACGGACAAGGAAGAAAGTCGTAGAGGTCGGAATTACCTCCAAGCCATCCAATTTACTTAATTGATAAATAAAATCCGCAGTCTCACGCTGCCATTTACGGATCGGCAACGTAAATTGCGCCGGATGGATCAAGATATATTTACTTGCCTCGATAGCGATAGCATTTACCGACCAAGGTATGATATACTTGTTCACTTTCTCCGCGATCTCCGGAGAAGCGACCAGATAACCGATACGCAAGCCGGGGATATTATAAGCCTTCGAGATAGACTGGACAAGGATTAAGTTCTTATGCGTTTTCACGTCACTCGGCTTTAGCATGTCTTCCGTCGTAAAAGCCACGTATGCCTGATCAATAATGAAGGTAGTCTGCGGATTCGCCGAGATCAAACGGAGAAGCTCCGTACGGTGGATCAGCTTTCCATCCGGATTATTCGGATTACAAATCCAACAGAAATCCTGTCCCTCCAAGGATAACTCTGATAAATCGTCCGATGTCGGGAAGAAAGAGATCTCATGCTCATGCAAACGGCAAGCGTCCTCATATTCAGAGAAAGAAGGAATAGCGATCATGGATTTCGCACCTCGCCAAGCTTGCGCTAACAAATAAAAAGCGGTGATCGAACCATTCGTCACTACGATATTCTCCTCCTTGATCTCATACCGGCGGGCCAACAATCTTTTCAAAGTTGCGGCATCCGGCTCCGGATAACGAGTCAACTTTTCAAAATGCTCGATCAAATGTTCCTTCAGTTTATCTAAATTAGCTCCGTGCCACACATTCGAGCTAAAGTTTATCTTTACCTCGTTCTTTGCGTTATAAAAATCATCACCGTGTCCGTATAACATATACCTGCTTTTTAATTAATACCTATCTGTTAAAACTGTCACAAAATTACGAATCTTTTTGGCTTTTCCTATCAATCGCCTTATAGATCGCATCCTGTATGCGAGTACGTATATCAAGCGATCCCAGTTTATTATTTGCCCGGCTAGGATTCACCCGGTTACTCAAAAATATATAAATAAGCTGGTTATCCGGATCTACCCAAAAACAAGTACCCGTAAATCCTGTATGTCCATAGACTGAGGCGGGAGCCAAAGCCCCACAAGGCGAGGCTTTCGGATTACCAATCACCGGCTTATCAAAGCCTAACCCTCTACGGCAAGTCGGGCTCTTGCTTTGTGTAAACAAACGGCTGGTTTCCAAAGAAAGATAGCGCTCGCCGCCATAAGTCCCTTGGTTTAGCATCAATTGGAGCACCTTCGCCAAATCATTCGCATTCGAAAATAATCCGGCGTTTCCAGAAACACCCCCTTGAAAAGCGGCTGCCTCATCATGTACATATCCGCGAAGCAATTGGCGGCGGACAAATCCATCTTGTTCCGTAGGTACAATTTGCAAGGTATCCATTCGCTTCAACGGATTATAAGTGGTATGCCAAGCCCCTAACCCGCTGTAGAAATCATCCCGAAGAAGCTGGTCCATCGGAGATTTCATCAGATTTTCCACCATCATTTTCAGCATAATGAAATTCACGCAACTATATACGTACCTACCTCTCGTACCCAAACGGGATTTCTTGATATCTTGAAGGATCGTATCTTTAAAGGAATCACTCACATAGAAATTACGGGCTACCTCAGTCGTAAATCCGGGTTTCCGTGTATCTGATACTATATCCGGAAGATATTTAAAATCATTCCGGACATACGTTTTAGCGTCAAAACGAACCGGGTGCGTGGCGTTCTTCGCCGAACTATATAAACTGCCTTTATAACTATCCTTATCAATAGCATCCAGATAGAAATTAATAGTTGGAGTCACTCCCGATTGATGATATAGTAACTCTTTTATCGATAAATCCTTTTTATTAGACTCTTTCAACTCCGGTATAAAATCGGAGATCTTATTGTTCAAGGTGAATTTCTTCTCATCATACGCTTTCATGACTGCCAATAAAGTCCCCGCCGCCTTCGATGCCGAAGCCAAGTCATAAACTGACGCCTCCGTGACCGGCTGCCTACTTTCGTAATCAAAATAACCAAACGATTTATTATAGATAATCATGCCGTCCTTCGCAACCAACACTTGGCATCCGGGATAAGCCTTCTCATCCAATCCCTCTTTAACGATCGACTCAATTACATCCAAACGGTCCGGGTTCGCTCCTACCTCTTCCGGCTGGTGATACCCCAAACGAGTCTTCTCCGTAAAAACACCGGTACCCGCATAATACAATCCCGGAATCGAAACCGGAAGTTTCCCTTTCGCCGCAATACCACCGAATATCACTTGGGCCGCATATTCCTGCGCTAAGGGAGTGCCCTCGTAAGCCAACACGACCGCCTTCGCCTTCTCGATCGACTTCTTATATTCCTTACAAGCATATGGCAAGGTAAAGAAAGCATAGACCAACTCTTTCTTCGCGGCCAACTGCCTCAACGCTAAACTCTCGGGAATGCGAATCGTATGTACGCCACAAATGATCACGTCGTATTTTTGCAATTTATTATAAACCTGCTGGACTTGGGCAGCCGTAGAACGCCGTCCGATGCTAAAGCAAGCGATCGAATCATATTCGCCCAGCATTTTCTGGAATTCATTACCAACCCCGTCTCCAATCGAGAGCGCCGCGATCTTTTTCTTATTCAACTGTTTAAGAGGTAAGATCGTATCCTCATTCTTCAAAACGGTAATAGCCTCCGAATTCAACTTCGCCGCCATCCATGCCGCATGCGGAGAGTTCAAACGTTTCGATAAGCCTTTTGTTTCGACCGGCTTATAGGCATTCAATCCAGCGATATATTTGTACCTTAATATTTTCAAGCACTTGGCCTCGATCGCTTCCAGATCCAATACCCCTTCTTCAATAGCCTCTTTCACGGCCTTAAAATCATTGATTGGAGCGGCCGGAGCGAGCAAGATATCATTCCCCGCAAGCAAAGCCTTCACCGAAGGATTATCCGTTTTCTTTGTGGAAGCCCCTTTCATCGCTAAAGCATCCGTAAAGCACAGACCTTGAAAACTGAGTTCTTTCTGTAATAGATCCGTCACTACCGCCTTGGAGAAAGAAGCCGGCTTATGACTTTTATCCAAAGCTGGAACGTAAAGATGTCCCGTCATTATCCCGCCGAACCCATCATATATATAACGTTTAAAAGGAAGAAGTTCCACGCTATCCAAGCGGGCCCGGTTATGGCGCACAACGGGTAATGTCTCGTGCGAGTCCTCGGAAGTATCTCCATGTCCGGGGAAATGTTTGGAGACAGACAAGATGCCCGTACTTTCCAATCCTCTTGCGTAAGCGATACCCTTCTCCGCCACAGCCTCCGGATTCTCGCCAAACGAACGCAGGCCGATCACGGGATTATCCACATTGCTATTCACGTCCATATCCGGAGCGAAATTTATATGAATTCCCATTTCCCGGCACTGCCGTCCCACCTCTTTTCCATATTCCTCGATCAAGGCATTGTCCTCGATAGCGCCTAGCATCATGTTTTTCGGGAAACGGGTGGTTCCACTTAATCGCATGGAAAGTCCCCACTCCCCATCCAAAGAGACCAACATCGGAATCCGGGAAGCCTTTTGCAAACGATTGGTCACCTCCGCTTGCGTCACCGGATCCCCTTTATGGAATAAGATGCCCCCGATCTTGATATCGTTCACGTAACGCATGAGCCGTTGCATATTCCGGTTATCGGATTTAGGATTCGCTATAACCATAAATAACTGCCCGATCCGTTCATCATAACTCATAGCGTCAAACACGGAATCAACCCAATGATTCATCTTTTCCTGATCCACCGCACGATAAAGGTTCGGGACTGTTTGCGCCCCACTCGATAAAAGGGAAATACAACACAAAAGCAAGATTCCAATCTGTCTCATCACAACATTATCATTATTACTCTCCAAAAATAAGAAAATATCGCAATAGTAACGTGAATTGTGATAGGGGTTTTTACTATCTTTCCTGTCTCGTAATAAAAAATGAAGTACTTCATGAAGCTAATACTACTCATAATCTTGATTATCTTCGGCTTTCAATCAAGCGCTTGGGGACAGGCGCCGACTCTCAGTATCGAGGCTAAACAAGAGCCGATCCAAGAAATCATGAAAAAAATAGAGCATCAAACAGGCATGACATTCTCCTACGATCCTTCTATTCTCAAAGGCATTTCCCGGATTACATTCAAATCTGATAACCAATCCATATCGGAATGCCTTACCCGGCTATTCCAAAAGCTCCCTCTGTCTTATCAGATAAACGGTACCCACATCATCTTGAAGAAACGCCCCCGCTCAGTAACCATCAGCGGATTCGTACGGGATAAAGCGACTACGGAATATCTAATCGGGGCCTCCGTTTATGACTCTCGCACACAAAGGGGCACGGCTACCAATAACCACGGTTTCTTCAGTCTAACCTTACCGGTCGGGGTAGTCCGTCTGGAGACTTCCTACATCGGATACGGACGTTTCTCACATACATTCCAACCGCTCGAACGGGATACCGTGATGGAAATTCTGCTGGAAAGCGGTGAAGCATTGGCCGAAGTTGTCGTTACCGGTAGTAATGACACACAAAACCCGATACAAGCCCCTCAGATGGGAACGATTAAAATAACCCGGAAGATGATCAAGACCATCCCGACCTTATTCGGTGAGGCCGATGTGATCAAAGCCCTGCAAACCCAACCCGGCGTATCAGTCGGAACGGAAGGATTAGCCGGGATGTATGTCCGTGGGGGGAATGGAGACGAGAACCTGTATATGATAGACGGAATCCAACTGTATCAGGTCAATCATCTCGGAGGACTTTTCTCCGCTTTCAACGCCGAGGCTTTGAAAGATGTGGATTTTTATAAATCCGCTTTCCCCGCCCGCTATGGGGGAAGGCTTTCCAGCGTAGTGGATGTGCATACTAAAGATGGCAATATGAAAGAGTACCATGGTAGCGCCATGCTGGGATTGACCTCCGGTAACTTAAATTTCGAAGGGCCGATCATTAAAGACCGGACTTCGTTCAACGCCTCCTTCCGTCGCTCTTGGCTGGATGGCTTGTCCGCACCGGGTTTGGCGATCTACAATAAAATTCAGAAAAAGAATGGGGAGAAATTCAGCGCACGCTATGCTTTTACCGATCTGAACCTAAAAGTAAACCACCATATCAATGACCGGAGCCAAGCTTACGTTAATTTCTATTTCGGACAGGATTTCCTAAAAGGAGGAAGTTCCGAGTTCTCCGTAGGTGATGATATAACCCCTTTCGAGAATAAGGACTTTGGAAAGATGCGCTGGGGTAACATCGCATTATCTTCCGGCTGGTCGTATGTGTTTAACAACAAGATGTTCGGTACCGTCACCTTGGCTTATTCCCATTATCAATCCAAACTAAAACAAGAGACTTCACAATACTACGGAACCGAGGGTGACAAAGATTATTCTTCACGTTTTATCGAGACCTCAACCCGAAACGGTATCAATGATTTCGGAGTCCATGCGAACTTCGACTATATTCCTACCCCGGCACATCATATCCGTTATGGCACCGACTATCTTTACCATCGTTTCAGCCCGGAATATATCGAGGAAAAGACCTCCGAGAATTTGTCTCCGACCAAACGAACTACCGGAGACGAGCGCCTTTCAGCGAATGAGTTGGCTGTTTTCGCCGAAGATGACTGGGCGATATCTCCCATTGTCCGGGCTAACGCCGGATTACGCCTGAACATGTATAATATACAAAAGAAGACATATGTCTCCTTAGACCCTCGTTTATCCGTACGCTTCCTGCTCACGAGGGATCTAAGCCTTAAGGCCTCATACGCCCGGATGAATCAATACGTACATCAGATCAGCGAAAGTTATATGAGTCTCCCTACCGATATGTGGATGCCGGTCAGCAAGAAGCTGAAGCCATTGGAGAGTGATCAAGTATCCGTCGGCGCTTATTACAATTTACACAAAGACTATTCCTTCTCGGTGGAAGGTTATCATAAATGGATGAATCACCTACTGGATTATAAAGATGGTTACAACTTCTTACCCTCGTTCGTCGGTTGGGAGGAGAAACTGGCCGCCGGTAAGGGGTGGGCCTACGGAGCGGAGTTTATCGCCCGGAAAGAGACGGGGCGTATAACAGGATGGATCGGATACGGACTAATGTGGAGCGACCGGCAGTTCGACGAGATTAATAATGGCAAACGTTTCCCCGCGAAATACGATAACCGCCATAAGCTGAATATCGTCGCAAACTGGAAGATCAACGAGAAATTGGAACTGACCGGAAGCTGGACTTTCATGACCGGAAACCGGGTTACGGTGGCATTCGAGAATTACGAGGATTTGGGCCTCACTCCTGTCCCTCCGCTCTTACCGGAAGGAGGCTTGGACTATTTCACGGAGCGTAATAACGTACGTCTCCCCGCTTACCACCGCTTAGATCTGGGGATTAATATTTATCGACCTAAAAAGAACGGCCATCTCGGTATCTGGAATATCAGCGTATATAACGCTTATTGCCAGATGAACCCGATAACTATCCATAAGCGGTCTTGGATAAACTATAGCCATTATTTCGAGACGTTATCGCTCTTACCGATCATTCCGTCTATATCATATACTTATAAATTCTAAAGAACATGAAACCTATATTCCTGTCTCTTATACACATCTGACGC
>ERZ1027176.594-NODE-594-length-16843-cov-6.131463_pt1 | contig 16843 bp, 23 predicted proteins | sample MGYA00519248_ERZ1027176 | MGnify/ENA primary metagenome ERZ1027176 (study PRJEB26926, sample SAMN06164413) | human gut metagenome | biome: ENVO:00009003; feature: ENVO:2100002; material: ENVO:00002003 | host: Homo sapiens | place: USA | collected 2012 ...
CAGCGCTTGACCTGTGCGGCTACCCGTGCGGTGATGCAGACGGCATATGTGGCCGTAAAACCGTTGCGGCGGTGAATGAGTTTATAAAAAATAACAAGTAAGGAGTGAATGAGAAGATGGATAATATGGTGGATGTACTACGTATAGCGGCAGCCGGCATAGGCGGAATTGCAACGTATATATGGGGACCGTGGGATGCGCTTATAATTGCGCTTGTGGCTATGGTTGCTATAGACTATATCACGGGCATAATCAAGGCAGCTATGCAAGGTAAGCTTTCAAGCCTTGTGGGATTCAAGGGCTTGCTTAAAAAGGTCGCTATTTTCCTATTGGTGGCCGTGGGGGTGATGGTTGATAAAATAATACCTGCGACCAACGAAGCAGTGCGTAATGCGGTTATCTTTTTTTATATCGCCAATGAGGGACTGAGCATACTGGAAAATGCCGGAGAGCTTGGACTCCCGTTGCCGGCGGCGCTGAAAAAGTCGCTTGAGAAGATGAAGGACAAAGAAACAGGGCCGGATATAGATTCCGGTACAGACGTGAAGTAGTGATTTGTTGGGCCGTTGGGATTATTCCTGACGGCCCTATTTTATGCAAAAAAGACTTGCATAATGGTGGCATATATGATACTATTATGCATAACGTAAGGGGGGAGGGCTTAGTTGTCACAGATAGAGAAGCTAAAAAAGAAATTTTTTAGCAAACCGATACGAAATGATATGACGCTTAATGAAGTTAAGCGATTGGCGGAATACTATGGATGTAAGATAGGTACAGGGGGCAATCATCAAATACGCATTGCACACATAGAGACTGGCACAGTCATACCGCTGCCGTGTCACGACAAGTGTGTTAAAGAAGCTCACATAAAGGAACTAAAAGACCTTTTTATGAAAATAGAAGGATAAAGCGGGTAATAGGAGGAAAAATGAAATACCCTTATCGTGTTTTTAAGGCAGAGTATGAGGGAAAAGCTTTCTGGGTTGCGAAAAGCGATTCACTTAAAGGCTGTGTCGGACAGGGAGATAGCTTAGAAGAAGCACTGAATGAACTTGAGGAGAATGAAGTAGCGTGGATTGAAACAGCTAAGGAGTTTGGTATAGCGATTCCGGATATAGCTGTTGAACAAGTGAATGAATATAGTGGCAAGCTAACGCTTAGAATAAGTCCGAGCGAGCATGAAAAAGCAGCTAAATATGCTAAAAGGGAAGGAGTTAGCTTAAATCAGTATATAAATGATGCTGTGGTGGCGAAAAACGCTGAACATAGACTATCGGGGTATATAACATCACAAATGAAAGACACTATTGGATTAATTAATAGTGTTATTATGAGTGGCAAAACAGCTTTTGAGGATACAAGCAGAATTGAGATAGCCGGTATCCAGACCCCAAATAGGTGTTATTTGTTTAGTTGATTGGAGAGAATATGAATTACATAAAATTGATACAACAGAGAATGATGGAAGCGACTGTGAAAGTTGCAGATATACCGACTGTAGATGATAAAAACCAGATGGAAATTAAGGTGCATCATAGGTTTGATGTTAAGTTTCATAATGATGGGAAACACTGTGCGGCACTATTAAAGTGCGAATTGAAATCTACAGAGGAACCTGCGGTAGTTTCTGTTTCAGTAAGTTATGAAGGTATATTTGAGACTGATGAAATAAGAAATGATGAAGACAAAAAAAGAATACATGTTCAAGCGTATTATTCTATTTTCCCATATATGCAGGCGATGATTTCAAACATATTTGTTTCAACCGGGTTACCGCCGATAATTATTCAGCCTATGGAGATGAAAACTGACGAGGTATCGTTAAGCGACTGAACATAGAACTTGCTCAGGCTGCTTTTGAATGGCAACGTTTTGGCAACCGTGTAAGTTGAAATGATGGATTTGCTCGCTTTGAATATACTTAAAAATAGCTAAATTACTTGGAAAATCAGAACAATAGCAGACAGCACGAAAATGTAAAATGTGGTTCGGGACCAAAAGGCCGGGTGTTCAAATCACCTCGCCCCGACCAATGAAAAAAGCGATTCCTCTCATACGGGGAGTCGCTTTTTGCTTTATCTTTAGTCTGGTATATATTACGCATTATGAAATAGCGCTGTAAAAACAGGCGGAATGATTCCGCCTGTTTTGCGTTTATAAGCTTTTGCAGTACCATGCCGGCACCGGATTGCTCATACCTTTATACCAGTTGAACACATCGTTGGCCTGATTTCGCATGGTTGCTATTTCTTTTTCGCCGAACGGTACGGCCCACGGCAGGGAAGATAGAGTGTTGCTGCTTATGTAAAGCGCAAGCAGCTGCCAGAAGCCCATGGGAACGGCGCCGTCAAAATATCCATCCACCATGCCAGAAGCGAACACGGGCACTTTCTGCGCGCACCAAACTATGCGGTTGAACTCCTCCCAAGGGTCGCCGAAGTCACAGCGGTTGAAATCGATTATGTATAGCTTGCCGTCGCGGCCTATCATCATGTTGCCTATGTGATAATCGCCGTGCTGAAAAGTTTGCGGCCTGCCCGCAAGCAAGCTGCGGTTATTGTTTATGTAGTCTATAAACGCCTCCGCCTGTCCGTTTTCGTATTTAATTGGGCAGGCTTCATATAAGGCTGTTTTCCTGGCTATCTTGCGGTTGAATCGGGCTTCCCAATCCTCCTGGGTTTCGGGTGCAGGGATGGAGTGAATTTTGCGGAGAAAACGTCCGGCGTCCATACCGTATGCGTATTGCATTGCGGCGGGGCAGTTTGGCATTATGGTTTCTGCATCTTCGCCGTCTATCCATGCTTGTATGGAATAAACGCCTTCATCGCATGTGCCGAATTCAAGCGGGGCGCACATGGGCACGCCAAGCTCAGCCACGCGGTGCATAAGCTCATATTCCTTCATTTTTTCATCATATTTTTCAATTGGCGTTACACGCAGCAGAAATCTGTTGCCTTGCTCATCGGTTAGGCAATACTTTTTGTCGCCCGACCATCCCTTCAGCACCGGCTCTTTTGAAACAAACTTTTTCAGCATTTGACCACCCACCTTCCTATGACTGTTCTATTATAGTCGTAAAGCAGGTATAACACAAATACAGTTTCCATTTAATTCACAATGGCGGGTGGGACTTTATCATCATTGGTGATATAAACTATTGCCCATATTGCCGCGACAAGCGGCGGGAAGGGATAATTATTTATGCAGCAGGATAAAACATTTCTCGGGACGGAGCCTGTCGGCAAGCTGCTTTTGAAGCTGGCCGTGCCTACGGTAGCGGCGCAGTTTGTGAACATGCTCTATAACATTGTGGATAGGATCTACATCGGACATATGGGTGCTGACGGCAGTCTCGCGCTCACGGGCGTGGGCGTATGCATGCCGATAATTCTTATAATATCCGCGTTTGCGGCGTTTGTAAGCTCCGGCGGCGCGCCGCGCGCATCAATAGCGATGGGCGCGGGCGATAACGAATCCGCGGAAAAGATACTTGGCGGCTGCTTTACGCTGCAGCTTTGCATATCGGTGGCGCTTACGGCTGTGCTGCTGATTTGGAACCGCGATTTGCTGCTGGCCTTCGGCGCAAGCGAAAACACGATAGACTACGCCGTGGATTACATGAACATATATGCTGTCGGCACCATATTCGTGCAGCTTACGCTTGGTATGAACGCCTTCATAACGGCGCAGGGCTTTGCAAAAACAGGCATGTACACTGTGCTCATAGGCGCGGTTGCTAACATCGTGCTCGATCCGCTGTTCATATTCGTGTTCGATATGGGCGTTTCCGGCGCCGCGCTTGCAACCATAATATCGCAGGGCATATCCTGCATATGGGTGCTGCATTTTCTTATGAAAGGGAACAGCATACTTAAACTCAGGCGCGAAAGGATGAGGATAGACTTCAAGCTTATCCTTCCGTGCATAGCGCTGGGCCTTGCGGCGTTTGTTATGCAGTCAAGCGAAAGTATAATATCCGTGTGCTTTAATTCTTCCCTTCTCAAATACGGCGGGGATATTGCCGTTGGCGCAATGACGATACTTTCAAGCGTTATGCAGTTCGCCATGATGCCGCTTTCTGGCATATCTCAGGGCGCGCAGCCAATACTCAGCTATAATTTCGGCGCAAAAAACGCATCCCGCGTTAAGGAAACGTTCAAGCTGCTGCTGAAGGTCTGCCTTTGCTATTCTGTTTTGCTCTGGGGCATAATAATGCTGTTCCCGGGAGCGTTCGCCAGCCTTTTCACCACCAGCGCGGAGCTTATAACCTTCACCGAGGGCGCGCTTAGGATATACTGCGCGGTGCTGTTCCTATTCGGCGTGCAGATAGCATGCCAGATGACGTTTGTATCCATAGGCAACGCCAAGTGTTCAATAATTGTTGCGGTGCTGAGAAAGTTTGTGCTGCTGATACCGCTTATATACATTATGCCCGCTATACTTGCCGATAAAACAATGGCTGTATATATGGCTGAGCCTGTGGCGGACTTTATCGCCGTTTCGTGCACGGCAATATTGTTTACAATAGAGTTTAGAAAGGCAATGGCGCGGCTTGAAGGCGGCAAAAACTAAGAAATATAAAAAACAGGGCGGGGCAAAGGCTCCGTCCTGTTTATGCTATGGAATTATTTCGTTTCCCTGCGTTCAAGCGCGGCCTTCACAAAGCCGAAGAACAGAGGATGCGCCCTATTCGGGCGGGACTTGAACTCCGGATGATACTGCACGCCTATGTGGAACGGCCTGTCGGTAAGTTCAACCGTTTCAACCAGCCTTCCGTCAGGAGAAAGGCCGGATAGCGTAAGTCCTGCTGCGGTGAGAGTATCGCGGTAATCATTATTGAATTCGTAGCGGTGGCGGTGGCGCTCGAATATGGTAGCCTTGCCGTAGCAGCGTTCCATGGCCGTGCCGCTCTTTATCATGCATGGGTATGCGCCCAGCCTAAGCGTGCCGCCCTTGTCTATGCTGTCGCTCTGCCCGGGCATGAAGTCTATGACCTTGTGCTTGCAAAGTTCGTTAAATTCGCCGGAGTCTGCGTCCGCAATGCCCGCAACGTTGCGTGCGTATTCAATGACGGCTATCTGCATTCCAAGGCATATGCCGAAATACGGTATGCGGTTTTCGCGGGCAAACTTTGCGGCAAGTATCATGCCGTCTATCCCGCGCGAACCGAAGCCGCCCGGCACTATTATGCCGTCCATGTTGCCAAGCACGGCGGCTATGTTTTCTTCGTTAAGGGTTTCTGAATCTATCCAGTGTATCGTGACTTCCGAATTAAGCGCATAGCCTGCGTGGCGCAGCGCCTCCGCAACGGAAAGATAAGCATCGTGCAGCTGAACATATTTGCCGACCAACGCAATGTCCGTATTCTTCTGTCGTGCATGTATGCGGTTTACCATTTCGCTCCATTCGTCAAGCTCTGCCGCAGGAGCGTCTATGCCCAGTTCGCGGCACACAACGGAGGAGAAGTTCGATTTTTCAAGCATCAGCGGCGCTTCGTAAAGGCAGGGCAGCGTGATGTTTTCTATTACGCAGTCCGGCTTAACGTTGCAGAAAAGGGATATCTTTTTGAATATGGAATCTTCAAGCGGTTCATCGCAGCGCAGCACTATTATATTTGGGTTTATGCCCATGCCCTGCAATTCTTTTACAGAGTGTTGAGTGGGCTTTGACTTGTGTTCATCGCTGCCACGGAGGAAGGGAACGAGCGTAACATGGATAAAAAGGCTGTTTTCGCGCCCGACTTCAAGGGATATCTGCCTTACGGCTTCGATAAAGGGCTGGGATTCAATATCGCCTATTGTGCCGCCTATTTCGGTTATTACCACGTCCGCATCCGTTTCCTTAGCCACGCGGTAAACAAAGTCCTTTATTTCGTTTGTGATATGGGGGATTACCTGTACGGTGGAGCCAAGATATTCGCCGCGCCTTTCCTTATTCAGCACGTTCCAGTATACTTTGCCCGTGGTAAGGTTTGAGTAGCGGTTCAGGTTTTCATCTATAAAGCGTTCATAATGGCCAAGGTCAAGGTCTGTTTCGGCGCCGTCCTCTGTTACGTATACTTCACCGTGCTGATATGGGCTCATGGTGCCGGGGTCAACGTTTATATACGGGTCCAGCTTTTGCGCGGCTACCTTAAGCCCACGGGTCTTGAGCAATCTGCCCAGGCTGGCCGCCGTTATGCCCTTGCCCAGGCCCGATACAACGCCGCCGGTAACAAATATGTACTTGGTCATATGTTCTTCCTCCGTACAAAATAATAAAGGATTATATTATAAAGCCGCGGCTTTTGTCAAATGCTAAGCTGTGTGAAATTTGCCTGATATCGGGCAAAATTCGTGCACATAACCGCGCGTTATACCGGCGTGAACATAAATTATAAAAAGCCCCTCCGCTTGGGAGGGGCAATGGGGTAGATTTGTCAGTTATTCGTGCCTGTGTCTATTTCATATTCTATGCTTACCTGCGCCTCCACCGTAAGCTCGCCGGGGCTTATGCTCACGTCCGCATTTGCATCCTCGGCGACGGATGCGGTGTGCATATCATATGCAGCATTCGGCGTGTAGCTTGAGCTCTGCTCGTTCACGGCGGAAGGTATTGGCTTCAGAGTCACGCCGAGCGCTTCCGCAATGGCCTGAGCCTTGCCCTTTGCATCGTCTATGGCGGCCTTGAGCGCCTGCTGATATGCGGCGGAGCTATCGGACACCGTGAGCGTAAGCCCGTATGTACCCGTTGCGCCTGCGGCTATTGCGTCGCTCAATACCTTGCCCACGGCATCAATGTCGCGTATTGTGACCTTTATTGAAGTCACCATGTCGTACCCTACCACGACCGCGGGGGTTTTCTTGTAATTATATCTTTCGTTCAGGCTCACGTTATCCGTGGCAATGTCTGCATCCTTAACTCCGGCGGCTTTAACGGCGGCCGTGACCGCATTTATAGCTGCGGAATTTTCCTGCTGCGCGGCGGCAGGCTTTTCATTATATGTGCGCACCTGTATGCTTACGGTGGCAATATCCGGAACAAGCTTAATCTCGCCCGATCCGCTCACGTTTATCACGTTTGGCTCCTCCTTGCTCTCCTGCTGTATGGTTACCTCGGGGCTTATCACCTGCGGCGTGGTGCCGTTGGGGTTCTGTACAACGGTTTTGCATCCCGTGAACATTACTGCCGCCATGCTTATGCACAGCGCCAATGCTAATGCTTTTTTCTTCATGGCTTACTTTCCTCCTTGACTTCGGCTTTCTTTTTGCTGCGCTTCTTTGTCGCCGCGCGCACTATTATTACTATTATCACAACCACTATTGCCGCAATAACTATAACCGGCAGGCTGGATACAAACCACACGAAGAAGTTTACGAAGAATACGCCAACGCCGTTGAGTGTATCGGTAAAGCCTTCGCTTATTCTGTCCGCGGTGGTCTTGGTGGCGGCGGGGCCGGTGATTGCGTTGCGCTCGCTTACGGAAAGGTTAATGGTGGTGTAATCAATAAGCGCGTCGTAACGCTTCAGCGTGCCGGTAAGCGTTTCTATCTGCAGCATGACTTCGCTTATCCTGTCCTCGAGCGCTATAACGTCTGCCAGATTGTCCGTTTCCACCATTATTGCGCGCAGCCGCTCAAGCTGCTCCTGCAATACGGCAAGGCGGGTATCGGTATCGTAGTATTCATCGGTAATGTCGTCCGTATAGTCGCGCACATAGTTTATCTGCCCAAGCGTCTCCACGCCGCTTACGAACTCGCCTGCCTTTTCCGCAGGGATACGAATGGTCAGCTCAATGTTGCGGCCCGCATCGCCGTAAGCTTCGGGCTTGGAACCGTAAAGATTGGAGCTGAGCACATATCCGCCAAGCTCGCTCACCTTGGCTTTGATATAGTCCATGTTTTCATCGAACTTATCGGTATTAAGGCTTATGTCATAGTTGCGGATTATTTTGCGGCCGGCATATATATCGCCAGCGGTTACGGAGGTAGCTTCACCCGCTGCGTAATCAAAGCCCATATCATTGCCGGTAACGGGTGAGGTCGCCGCGGGCGCGGGCGCGTATTCCTCCATAGGTGCGTATTGAGAGGATGAGTTGTATACCGTGTCCCGTGCGGCGGTGGTGGAAGCGCCGCTGCACCCTGCAAAGCATATGGCAAGCATTATTGCCGCCGCGAAAACGGCAAGCAGTTTTTTATATTGTTTCATTGTGATTCCTCCTTGTTGCATTCCTTTGCCAATATAACGCGGGAACGCGGCTAAAGGTTCCAATTATATGCATATTGTATTATATAAGCGGTAATTGGGCAAGAGCAAGGCGCATATACAAAATATATGGGGGTGATGTGCGTGGCGAACATCAGCTTTTGCGAACTGAGGCGCAAGGAAGTGATAAATTTAAGGGACGGGGCCAGGCTTGGCGCGGTGTGTGATTTGGAAGTTGACCTATGCTCCGGCACCGTATGCTCAATAGTTGTGCCGGGGCCGCCGAAAATGTGGGGCCTGCTGAAAAGCGACGAGGAACTGGTTATCCCCTTCTGCAAAATAAACAAGATAGGGGACGACGTTATATTGGTTGATATAATGCTGTAATTGCTTTATTTTTTGGCATGTGCTGTGGTATAATAGGCAAAAGCACGCGGAGGATACAGCATGAGGTGCAGATATTGCCATGGAACTGAAAGCAAAGTTGTGGATTCGCGCCCTACGGACGACGGGACAAGCATACGCCGCCGCAGGGAATGCATGAGCTGCGGAAGACGATTCACAACATATGAAAAAATAGAAGAAATACCGATAATGGTCGTGAAAAAAGACGGGCGGCGCGAAACGTTCGACAGCGAAAAAATACTGATGGGCGTGCGCAAGGCCTGCGAAAAGCGGCCCGTGAGCGCGGCGCAGATGGATAAGCTGGTGGAAGAAGTGGTGCGGGAGGTAAACAATACCCTTGAGCAGGAAGTCACCAGCACCTATGTGGGCGAGCTTGTTATGCGCGGGCTGAAGGAGTTGGACGAGGTGGCGTATGTCCGCTTTGCTTCGGTATATAGGCAGTTTAAGGATATAAATACGTTTATGGAGGAGCTGAAGCTTCTTCTTAACGACAAATGCGAATGATGGACAGATACGAATACCTTTCGGCATATGCCAAAATGCGGCATGGCTGCATTTACGAAGAAAACAGGGGCATAGGCTTCTTCCGTGCGGAGCAACTTAAAAGAATGGACGGCGTTGAGCACGGCTTTACCGCGCGGCAGGGCGGAGTCAGCCCAAAGCCTTATGATTCGCTGCACCTGAATTTTCAAAAGCCGCACGATTTGGCGCTTGTAAGGGAGAATTTCTCCCGCTTTGCCGATGCGGCAGGCATAGAATATTCAAGCATGGCCGTGGTAAGCTATGAACACGGCACGAACGTTATAAAGCTTGACGCTGATGATGCCGGGCGCGGGTTTGATAAAGCCCCGCTTGATAAGTGCGATGGCATTGTTACTGATTCGCCTGCGGTCACGCTCATAACAAATCATGCCGACTGCGGCGCGTTCTTTATATACGATCCCGTGAAGAAGGCTGTGGGCCTTGCGCATTCCGGCTGGAAGGGCACGCTTGGGCGCATCGGTGCAAACGTGGTCAGGCTGATGCAGCGGTGCTATGGCTCGGATCCTAAGGATATGGTAGCTTCAACCGGCCCTGCAATATGCAAAAATTGTTACGAGGTGGATGCTCCCCTTGCGGCACGGTTCGATGCCGAATTTGGCGCAGGCGTATGCACAAGCCCCGGACGCGAAGGACACGCATGGCTGGATCTTGAGGCCGCGCAGGCCATACAGCTTATTGAAGCGGGGCTGAAATGCGAAAACATAACATTGATGGAAAAATGTACGTTTGAGGACGAAGAACATCTGTTTTCGCACCGCAGGGACACCGCGAAGCTTGGCGGAACGGGAGACATGGCGGCGTATATCCGCCTTGTATAAATAAAAAAACAGGCTTAAATATTCATCCTTTCGGGTAAGCTAACCCGGAAGGATTTTTACGTTAAAAGGAGCATTACATGGCGCTGAATACAACGGTTTGCCTTGCGGCAATGATAATGAATTTAACTTTTTTGACCGAAAACATATGCAGACGGCTCTGCATGCGCCCGTTTGCGCTGGCGGTGACAGCCTTGGCGGCGCTTGCGCTTGCAAACATCAGCTTCAGGCCGGTTGGCGAGGTATGCTTTGACCTGTCCATACTTGCGCTGCCTGCGTTCCTTACGGCATTCAGCCTTGGCGGGGGCTATACCGCGCAGCGCGGGCGTGCTTGCCTTTCGCGCATGGCGGCAATGTCGATGATACCCATGCTCATAAGCGCGGCGATATCGCTTGTGAATTACTTTGCGGATGGGTTTGCCGCGTTTGATTTGAACGAGGGGGCGATAGTGCCGTGGCAGGTGCTGCTGTGCGGAATGGACATGGCGATAGGCGATATATTGCTTGCGAAAAAAGTCGCCGTGTGATAATGCGGCAGGGGCCTTCATATCATGTAGCGATACGGAGGACATGCAGATGGCGAACGCGGAAACTAACGCCCTTGTGGGGCTTAGAAAGCTTCTTCCAAAGGAGCTTTTTTACAATACGGATATGGATATGCTCGGGGCGGAGTGCGAGGAAATACGCATACGCGCCGGGCGGAACGTGCGCTTTGTATTGCGCGGCGGCGAAATTGCGGGCAGCGCCGTGGCAACGCCAAAGCTTTGCCGCGATGTGCTGGAAGGGCTGAGCGAACATTCGGCACCGGCAATAGAAAACGAACTGAAGGAAGGCTTCTTCACGGCGCGCGGGGGGTGCCGCGTGGGCGTGTGCGGCCAAATGTATACCAAAAACGGCCTTTGTGAAAGGCTTTGGCAAATCTCAGGATTCAATATAAGAATAGCGCGGCAGATAAAGGGCTGCGCGGACAAAATAATACGCGAAGTTTACAGCTGCGGCAATGCGGGTGGACTATTGGTGCTGTCCATACCCGGCGCGGGCAAAACAACGCTGCTGAGGGATACCGTGCGCCAATTAAGCGACGGCGGGCTAAGCGCGGCAATTGCGGACGAACGCGGGGAAATAGCGGCCTGCTACATGGGTGTGCCAACGCTGGACGTGGGCGAGCGGACGGACGTTATGGATATGTGCCCAAAGGCGGAAGGGATAAGAAAGCTTGTAAGGAGCATGTCCCCGCGGCTTATAGTTACCGATGAAATAGGCACAAGGGAAGAAGCCGATGCGCTGCTGGACGCAAAAAACTGCGGCACAGTGGCCATTGCAAGCGCCCATGCATCATCGGTTGAGGATGCATTGCGCCGCGAACACATACGCGCGCTGATAGAGGGCGGCTGCTTTACTCACGCGGCCATAATAACGCGGCGGGCGGACGGCGCAAGGAACATTGCGATAGAAAAGCTGACGCTATGAGAACGGGATTGGCTGCGGCTGCGCTGATAATATGCATAAGCACGGGATACATGGCGTGTTCACGTATGAGGGACAGGGTGGATAAACTGAATGGCCTTTGCGCGGAAATAAGAACACTTGGCGACAGCATGGAGCTTTCGCAATACAGGCTCAGTGAAATGCTTGACAGGTTGGGCGGAGAACTTTGGCGCGAATACACTGCGGCGCTTACGGGGGAACAGCTTGGTGCGGGCGAAGCATGGGCAGCTACGGTACAAAAGGAAGCGGACGGCGGCAGCTTAAGCGGCCTTGATAAGCAGGATATTGCCGCGCTTATAACGCTTGGCGAGGCGTTTTCGTCCATATCGCGCGCAGCGCAGGCGGATCATGCCCGCCTTACGCTAAGGCAGATGGAGGCGCGTGCGGCGGATGCGGAAAAGGCGCTTATGGGCAAGGGTAAGCTGTATTCAACGCTTGGCGTGCTTGCGGGCTTTGCGGCGGCGCTTATGATGATATAAAACGGGGGATGAGGGATATGAGCATAGCGGTTGTATTCAAAATTGCGGGAATAGGCATTCTGGTTGCCATAATATGCCAGCTTTTAAAGCAGACCGGACGGGACGACATGGCGATGCTTGCCGCGCTTTCGGGGCTTGTGCTTACGCTGAGCATGGTGGCGGATCTGATAGGGGATCTGTTTGAAAACGTAAGGCGCATATTTGAATTGTATTGATATAAGACCATGGCGGACGTTATAAAGCTGAGCGTATTTGCCGTGATATGCTGCGCAATAACGCTTACCGTGCGCGCATATAGGCCGGAGCTTGCCCAGCAGGCGGCGGTCGCGGCGGGGGCGATGGTGCTGATATATGCAATGGAAAAGCTTGGCGGCATATTCGGCGAAATAAAAACCATGCTTGAAACTTACGGCGTGCCGAGCGAACTGCTTACGGTGCTTATAAAGCTTACGGGCATAGTTTACCTTGTCCAGTTCGCGGCGGATGCCTGCCGCGACGCTAACGAGACCGCCATTGCGGGGCGGGTGGAACTTGCAGGGAGAATAATGATAGTTTCGCTGTGCATACCGTGTATAAAGCAGGCGATGGGCATGATAGCGCGACTGATGGAGGGGGCGGGATGAACGCGGCGGATATAAGCACGCTGGATATAGGCGCATGGAGCGAACTATGGAACTCACTGAACGGGCAAAGCTTAGGCTTTACGCTAAAGGAGCTTATGGAGCGGTTCATGGGTACGGGCGCAATGGATGCGGAAGGAATATGGCAAAGGCTCATTGCCGCAATAACGGGCGCACTGAAGCAGAATATGCTTTCATATATTGCGATAATTGCCGTTGCGTTCATATGCGCGATAGTTGGCATTATCAGCGCGGAGGACGGCGCAGGCGGGGCGGGAGCGCTCGTATGCGCGGCGATAGGCACTTCTGCCGCGGCGGCAAAGCTGAGCGTGCTTATAGTCTCGGCATATGGGGCGATGGATTCGCTGTGCTCCTGCATGGAGCTTATCGCGCCGGTGCTTTCGGCGGCCATTGCCGCATCTGGAGAGGCCGCATCGTCTGCCGCACTCAGCCCGCTTGCCGCATTTCTGTCCGGCACGGTGGCAGGAGTATTCAAAAGCACTGTGCTGCCACTGTGCGCCGGTGCGGGCGTGTGCGCAATGCTGAGCGCGCTTACCGGGGAAGAAAAGCTGTCGAAGCTGTTCAAGCTTATCAAGTCACTTATACGTTGGCTTAGCGGGGCGGTGTTCACGCTGTATTTTGCAACGGTAGGCATATGGGGCATCGGTGCGCGCTCAAGCGACAGCGTTGCCGTTAAAACCGCCAAGTATGCAATAGATAAGGGCGTGCCGATAGTGGGCGGTGCTGTGTCGGGAACGGTGGATACCGTGCTTGAAGGTGCGTCGCTCATCAAAAACTCCGCTGGGCTTGCCGCGCTCGTTACGCTTGCGCTTGTGGTGCTTTCGCCGCTTGCAAGCATGGCCTGCAACGCCGTTTGCGCTCGCGGCACGGCTGCGGTGTGCTCCGCACTTGGCGATGCGCGCATAAGCACGCTTATGGAGCGGGTGGCGGATGCGATAAACGGGCTTTTTGCTTCCGTGTTGGCGGTTGCGGCAATGTTTATGGCAACGTGCGCGCTGGCGCTGGGCACAGCCGGTCTATGATGGGGCGGTTCATGCTGCAGCTTGCGGCAATAAGCCTTGCTGCGGGCATATTCACGGCGCTTATGCCCAAAGGAAACGCCGCGCGCAGTGGCAAACGGGCCGCGGGCATAGTTGCACTGATATATACTTTGCGGGCGCTGTTCAGCCTGATAGGAGGATATTTGCTATGAAAGGCGCAGATGGGATAAAGAATGCGCTCGGCCGCCTGTGTGCGCGGATGAAGCAGGATAAGCGGCTGGAGATAGCGGTTTACGGCGTGCTTATATTAATAGGCGTACTGCTGTTTTTGATAAGCCCTAACGATAAGGCCGGCAATGCGGCGCAATCGGGCACGGAAGCGGCTGCGGATGAAAGCGGAGTTGAGGAACTTGAAAACAGGCTTGAGGGCATACTTGGCTCCATACGCGGCGCGGGCAAGGTGCGCGTGATGATAACATACGATACGTCAAGCCGACTTGTGCCGGCAATGAGTACGGACGTGCAGAGCGGCACTACGGAGAACACGTCAACAGGCGGCCAAAGCGTGAGCGAAACACGCACGGAATCATCCCGCCCGGCGACAATATCCGGGAGCGGCGGTACGGAAACGATAGTGCTTACGGAAATAGAACCCACCGTGCGCGGAGTTATAGTAATAGCCGAAGGTGCGGCGGACGTATCGGTGCGGGTGAAGCTTAGCAATGCTGTGATGACCGTGCTTGGCATAAGTGCGGATCGCATAGAAGTATTTGAAATGAAAAGGGGAGAAGGGGAGCAATGAAAATAATGAAAAAGTATGTTGCTATAGCCGCGGCGGCTATACTGCTTGCGGGCGTGGTGTATTTCAGCTGTTCGCTGAACAAGGGCAAAAAGCCCGTAAACGCGGATGCGGATGCAATGCCGCAGGCAACGGGAGACAGCGTTGCGGCAAACGAAAATTTCTTTGAAGCGTTCAGGGAAGAACGCGAAAGCACAAGATCGCTTGAGATTGAATATCTTGATGAAATAATAGCGGCCAGTGCGAACGATTCCGAGACGCTGAAGGACGCAACGGAGCAAAAGCTGAGGCTTGTTGCCAATATGGAGGCGGAATTCAGCGCAGAAAGCATGATACGCGCAAAGGGCTTCAGTGATGCGGCGGTAACGTTTCATAAGGGGAGCGTTAACGTGGTGATAGCGACCGAGGAGCTGAGCAGCGAGGAAGTTGCCCAAATTTTGGACATTGTGAAGCGCGAAACAGGCGAAAAGACGGAAAACATCAAAATAATGGCAGGAGGCAATTAAAAGAAAAATATATGTGAACTGCGCCGGAGTTAGGGCATATGATGCTTTTCAGGATCAGAAATATCTGGTATAATATCAGAAAAGTTAAACAAGGAGGGCATATTATGGCAGCAGATAACGAAATTACCCGCGAGCTGAACGAGGTTCAGGGCGGCAGGATAACCTTTGCACCGGATGTGATGGCGACTATAGCCAGCCTTGCCGCGGCCGAGGTCGAAGGCGTAGAAGGTATGGCCGGCGGAGTTGTTGAAGGCATCACCGGAATGCTCAACAACAAAAAGAGCATGACCAAGGGCGTTAAGGTAGAAGTAAATGAAGAACAGGTAACGGTTGAAATAAACGTTATAATCAAATACGGCTACAAGCTGCATGAGGTCTGCGCAAACATCCAAAACGGCACCAAGAATGCGATAGAAACAATGACAGGCCTTACCGTAAGCGCTGTGAACGTATTCGTATCGTCCATCAGCTTTGAAAAGGCAAAGAAGCAGCCGGCGCAGCCCGCCGCCGAAGCCGAACTGCCCGCAGAGGAATAAGCGAACAAAAGCAAAAGAAAATCTTACGCCGCCGCGTATACGGCGGCGTAAATTAGGAGCGTAAAAATGAGATTCAATATATTCGATAAGCTTCTGCTGGTGCTGCTTCTGCTTTGCGTAATAGCGCTAAGCGCCCTGTGCGTAGCCACGGCTATGGGTTTTGTTACGTTCGATATGATAACGGCCCCCATAGAGGTGATCACCAACGGGCTCATAGGGAACAGGCTCATACTGGGCGGTGGCGGCGTTGTGCTGCTGGCGATAGCGTTCAGGCTGTTTGTAGCAATGGGCAAAAAGCGGGACGCGGGGAACGCGGCTGCATCCGCGCCCACATCCACGATGATAATGAGCGGCGATAACGGCACGGCCTACATGACCATATCAGCAATAGATTCGCTGGTGCAGCGGCATTGCCGCGCCAACGCGAAAGTGAGGGATTGCGAAAGCGTTGTTGTTCCAGCGGGCGAGTCTGCCTCCGGCATAAGCATAAAGCTTAAGCTGAGTGTTGCGCCGGACACGGTGATTCCCGAACTTAGCGCAAACCTCCAGCAAAGCCTTAAAGAATACATAGAAACGCTTTGCGGAGTAAGCGTGAACGCGATAGATATACTTATCGTGCCGACTCAGCCGCCAAAGAGCATATAAGGAGTGCGACATGAACTTCTTTGAATTCTGGAACCAATACAAGTGGCGCATAATAAGCGTGCTTTTCGCGATAGTTTTCGCGGCGTTTTTGTTCACCATAGGTTTTTGGAAAACGCTGCTGCTGTTCGTACTTGTAGGCATAGCGTTCTTTATAGGCACGCTGCTTGACGAAGGCGGGCGCGCAAGAGTGGGCGATTTTTTTCGTTCCCTCTTCAAAAACCGGGAATAATGCGGTATAATTATTCATTAATATATACAAAGGAAGATATCACATGAGCAGAAAAACCGCCCGTGAAGTGGCGATGAAGCTGGCCTTTGCCCGCCTGTTTGGCGGCGAGGATACCTACGAGGCCATTTTGGAAAAGTCCGGAATAGAGGAAAAGCCTACCGAGGACGACATGAATTATTCCGACGAGGTGCTTTGCGGCATAGAAGAACACAGCGCCGAGCTGGACGAAAAAATAGCCGAACTTGCCATAGGTTGGAGCGTTGAGCGTATGCCGAAGGTTGATTTATCCATACTGCGCGTTGCGCTGTACGAAATGATGTATATGGACAAAATACCTTCAAGCGTATCCATAAACGAAGCCGTGGAGCTTGCCAAGCGCTTTGGCGGGGACAGGAGTTCTGCGTACATAAACGGTATGCTTGGCACTTTTGCGCGCCAAATAGACAAGGAATGATAGTTTGAACGCGCAGTATATTGGCATAGATACAAGCTGTTATACAACATCCGCCGCATGCGCGGAAAATGGGAGCATCGTTTCCGACCTGTCTCTTATACACATCTCCGAGCCCACGAGACTCCTGAGCATCTCG
>ERZ1027176.609-NODE-609-length-16623-cov-11.786818_pt1 | contig 16623 bp, 27 predicted proteins | sample MGYA00519248_ERZ1027176 | MGnify/ENA primary metagenome ERZ1027176 (study PRJEB26926, sample SAMN06164413) | human gut metagenome | biome: ENVO:00009003; feature: ENVO:2100002; material: ENVO:00002003 | host: Homo sapiens | place: USA | collected 2012 ...
CTTCAACGGCTGTTTGACTTGCTTCTTGAGTAAATTCAGTTGCACCCTGTTTAATAAGATAAGTGCTTATCTTTTTTGTGGCAGCGTTTTCAAACCATAAGTGAAGTCCAATTCTTTCTAAAGTTCCTTCTGCAATACCCAATCCTGTACTGATTGCCAAAGAACGATCAATATCAACACCACGCTCACGCAATTCCTTATTGATACTACCAAATTGAGAAGCACCAAAAGCACCGGCAACGGCTGTCGGGTTACGAGTTAAAAACGACAGCCCTAAAGCACTTACCAAACTACCACCGGCCGCACCTAGATCAGCAACGAATTGATTGTCTTTTTTATCCCTGATATATTCGTATTGCTTAAACCATTCGGCATTTTTTGCTCTTAAAGCGTTTGCTCCCTCGGCCAATCTCTTATCGAACTCAGGATCTATTCCGCCAACACTCTTAAAAGCAACGTATTCACCTGCTCCAATAACGGCATCGCCTAAACCTTTTGGCAAAGATAATAATCCGTTCCATGCGTTCCGGCTGAATGTAGATAATGGATTTCGTTTGATGTCTTGATAATGGTGTTGTATCTTTCCGAAATAATCACGATAATCCTTTTTTTCTACCTCAGTTTCATAGGAATAACGAGCATCTATTCCGTCATCAAAACCGCTGATATTGATACTATCACGTTTGTCAGACAAATAAGCCCCCATCTGTTCATCTGAAACAACTTCCCAATTATCAATATTTTCCATACTAACCTCTTACTAAAATTTTGTTTATAGGCATACCACTTGCATCTCTGTAAATTTTATAAATTTTGCCGTCAGGAGAACGCCTATACTCTCCGCCAGATCCTTTTACGTTTCTTGTACCTTTGCCTTGTGAGTATGAATAAATATTATTACCCATGACAACATTGTCAATATCTTTTCCCAATAGCATTGGATCTTTGTCAGCTAGATAATCTTGCTTAATTCTATTAGAAATATTAACAATAATATTTTTATTATCGCTATCATACCCTTCACTTGGATCTAACCCTTGTTTACTAAGCATATCATAAGCTTGGTTTAATAGATAAGCCCTTGTCTGATTGTCAAATACTCCGTTTGGATCTAATTCATTAATAACCTTTTGATAAACTTTTCCCATGTTAGGATCAGGTATTCCCTCTTCAGGATCATAACTATTCACCAAATCCAATAGCGGATTAACTGTTTCGGACATATATTTTGCGTATTCTTTGTCGGTAATAGTTCCGTCTATACGATATTGTTTGATTACATCACGATAACCCAAAACATCACTAACACTCACGCCTTTTGCAATTTTTCCTTTTTTACCTTTTTCTTGAGAAAAAATTGTAGTCTTGCGAGTGTCTAATTCGTTGATGGCCACCAAGTTTGCAATAGCCCTTTTGTTTGCCTCTTCCGGGCTTAGATAATCGTTCTCTTTTATTTTTGTCATGTAATCTTTTGTATAGCTTTTTATTTCCCTTACAGCTTCATCGTCCATAAAATCAGTAATAGGAGATAAAACAACATCCTCTTTACTGTCAGGAAATATCATAGCCGATTTTACCATAACTTTGTTTGAGGCAAGAGAATCGTTGAAATTTACTTTTTCATAATCCGGCAGATCATTGAAATAAGATTTTATGCTATCCACTTGAACTTTTTTCAAGCTATCTCTAATGCGTTCTTGTTGAAGAGGTGAATATATAAGCGTTCCATCCTCATTCCTTGCCTTGAGGATATTCTCTATACCATCACGAGAGCGTACAAAGTTTACAAGATCATCCGGCGTACTGTCAGGAGTTAGCATATTATAAAACGAATTTGAATACGACTTGCTCCAATCAAGCATCATCTGCTCGTTTTGTTCTCTTTGCTTTACTAATTGGATGCGTTTTTGATTGTTTCTTGCCCTGTTTAGATAGCTTTGAGATTGCACCAAAAAATCAGCCTTAAAGCCTATCTTAGTTTCAATATCAGGGATTTCAGCACTCATTTTGTCATTGAGGCCGTTAAACATTTCTTGAAGCTTTTGAGGATCATTCTGATTTTCGTTGAACATATCAGCCATGCTTTGAGATGCAGACAAGTGAAGCCCTTTTGCATACATATCTAAAGCTTCAGCTTTCTCTCTCTCAGCGTTGCGTTTCAGTTCGTCTGTATTATTGAAGATATTATTTGACAACTGAGTTACACGGAAGCTACTTTGAGCTACGTCAGTCTTTTCTTTTTTTTCGTATATCTGCCCCATGATTATCTCCCAGAACCTTGTCCATCCATATTTCCAATACTCGAACCCATTTTATAGGTTGCATATCCTCCGGCAATACCAGAAATTCCATTTAAGAACCCACTCACAAGAGAAGTCTTTGCATTTCTCTTTGTCAGCTTAGCTTGTAGTCTTAAATTGTCAGCTTTCATTTTGGCATTTTCTTTGTTCTTGCGAATATCCTCACTCAATTCACCAGAAGAGCGTTGAATGTTTTGCTGAAGATTTGCAGATGTTACTTTCACACCACGAGCGGCAGCGTTATAGGTTGCATCACCAACAGCACTAATAAATTGACGTCTTAAATTATTTGCCGCTTCCTGAGCTTGCAATTCAATACTGTCAGCTTGTATTTGTAAATTTCCGGCTTCTGTTTTTAATGCCCCATAGTTTATATATCCATTGGCAATATCAGCAAAGCCACTGGCCATACCTTGAACCCCAGATAGTTTCATTTGGTTTGATATAAAACCTCTTGTTTCGCTGTCAAAAAACTCCCCACTCATCAATTTGCTCCATAATTAATATTTAGAAGAATAGAAAGAACCTCAATCTTGTTAAACTCACTTTCAATTTTGAACTTTACCTTTTTACCATACGAACTTACGGCAAAAAAGTCAAAAACATTATCATCAGAATTTTTTTCAATTCCGTTGAGTTTTAATTTTGTAGTGTCTTTTGTGGTAATCACCGCTTTTGATATTCTCTTAAAAGTCGATGTACTTCTGCCGTTTATTGTTATGTCGTTACTGTCAAGCTCAGAACTAAAAGCAAAGCCAATATTACATACAGCATTAATATCATATTTAAGGCTTACAGCTCCATTATTTACGATATATTTGCCGTAATTTGTATCATCAGTATAAACATATACATACTGGCCTTCATAGTTATCTAAACCGCTGATCTCTTTTTGAACATATTTTGAGATTGTCATATCTGTTTTTACGTTGTCGTCTATGATCTCAAGAAATGTATTATCATTGATGTTTACCAAAATATACGTTTCATTGATAAGGTTACATACAGAAGTTATGCTGCCGACAGTTTCAAAAATACTTGTTGCATTGATCTCTTGTTCAAAGTTTAATGATGTGATAAGCATCCGGCCATCTTTTAATACGATATACAGATAATCTCCCTCATCAAGTGAACTATTATCATCTATATCCATATCTACCGGCTCAGAGATCAAACTACTCAAAATACCGATGTTTGAAGTCGTGTATGCTGATTGATTGTAATCATATACATAACTCAACAAAGATCTTCCGTTTTTCTCCACAAACAGAGTTACACCGCCTAAGTTCTTTGGTGTCAATCCAATATCAGAGCCGTTTGATGTATTCTTGACAACTGAAAACTCGTTAGGAGTGAGCTTACCCTCAGGAGCTGTCCATTCATCGCCGGACGTAAATATCTGAAGTCCACGATTTGAAAGCAAGTTTACGATCTGATTTTCAGTATTCAAATCTTGATTGATGCCATCGTTGTCATAGTTTCCGGCGTTGTTGAAATCGTTGTAAATTCCTACACGAGAAGCCCATACTGTACTCGGACGTTGAGCTGATCCACCAAACCATAAGCGTTGCTGATAAAATAGGCAAGATATAGGCCAACCTCTTGTATCGCTCCATACTCTTTCCCAACCAGTCAAATACGTCCATTTTGTGATCTTTTCCTTATTCAAGAAGGGGATTATCGTATAACCTAAAACTTTTCTTTTATCAACAAATTCCGTGATTTTCATTCGGCCGCCGTTACCATCAATTTGTTGACCTACCGATGCCTCTTCAAATATATCTGCATCGGCCGAAATAGTTACTGTTCCCTCTTCATAGTTTGGAGTAATGCCGGTTGTGATTTCTCTTTCGTTTGTTACAGAGAAGTTGTGAAACGGAATATTTTTAATCGGAAATTCCTTAAATTCCCAGTCGTCCGTTGTACGTCTTAATTCACGAGGTTTAACGCCTGCCTCCGTAAATACAATAACATCCTCATTTTGAGACCACTTAACCGATCGAATATCTTTGAAATACAGTTTAGGATCTATATCAATTTGCTTTACTCTCTTTGTGTTTTCATAAATAAGTATTTTCTTCTCAGAAAGAACAATGAGATTTTTTTGGCTGATATTATATACAAATGGAACAAACCGATAAAACTCATATTTTGCGTACAAGTTATCAAATCTAAGCTTTGTTTTTAACGGCATACCATAAAACTTAAACCGAATATATCTGCAATATGTAGATGCAAGCTTAATCGTTGGGATTGCTTTTGTGCTTACTGTATATTTTACTTCATCAGACCATCTGTTTTTGTCATAGGAGCTTGATATACCAATTACGCAAGTTGGTATATTTGCAGATACATTTACCTTTTGAGGGCTTTCCGGCTTATACTTGTATGTAGCACTTGTGAATTGAGTGCTTGTAATTTTTCCGAGATTGTCAGTTGTGGGGGTGATTACTGTCGCACCGCTCAGCACATCACCGCTTACGGATAACGTTCCACTGAAGCCCAAACCGCCCTTTACAATATTTACTTTCATCAGCCTTGCTTGATATTGAGTTCCTGTTTCGGTAAATTCTGCCGTTAGTTCAGGAAGCTCAAAATCAAGTCTTATATTGCTTAGGTATATATTGGCTTCTGTTTTTACGTTTGATTCGCCAATGTCGAATATAACAATATCACCCCCATCCTGTACACCAGATAAAGATCCACTCACAAAATTATGATTTGTATAGCTGCCTGATGTCTTATCGTCAGCAGTTGGAAAATATATTTTTTCAGCAAGATCCAACTTCTCCAAAAATCTTGTTCCCCTCCGTGTTCTAAAACCACCATAAGGAGTACAGATATAATTATTTATGAGTTCCGCTGAACTGTCATACATCTCCAAATCAGACCGCTCCGAAAGCGATTTTGTTATCATTCCTTTTGTGAATTTAATCTTTTTCTGTACAGTTCTAGGCATAATTATCTCCGAACATCAATGAAAACGCCTGTATTAACTTCTCTTACTCTTTGTTGACGTGCATCTATATTAGTTGAATTGATCCACTCAAATTGCTCTCTCTTGTCCAAAATCTGCAATAAATCAGTATCGCCTGTTACGTCCATGCAAAGATCAAGAGCAAGCTTATATTTGATATATTCAATGAAATAGAGAGGGAGTTTATACTCTTCAACATAACGAGTATATTCAATAAAACATTTTTCGCTATCCGTATTTATAACTTTGTCAACAACATTAAGCTCTCTATCTCTTATAACTGAGCTGTATCTGTCGTTTGAATAGCATCCTCTCAAATACAAAAAATCAGTTGGCAGAGTAAAGTTGTTTTTATAACGTCCTCCGACAACCTCAGTACTTTTTTGAAGTTCAATATATTTACGAGCAAATCCCCACCGATAGCGTTCAAGTGTATGGTACATGATTTGGGGATAAATAAAATTAATCTTTACGACATCTGTTTCCTTAGATGTAGTGAAATTCGGTTTATCTTTACGGCCTAGCAAACTTAATGCCATGTATTTTATATCATCTGAGCTGTAAGTGTCCATAATCACCACCTATAAAAAAAATAGGGAGGGGCTAACCCTCCCCATTTATTAAGCGTTATCCGGTACAGCCACCAAAGTTGCCGCTCCGTTTGTTACCGCAGATACATAGTAATCAACTACTTTGTGATCTGTCGTATTGACTACTTTTACATAGTCATTTTTAGCAATGCGGTTATCTTTGATAAAACCTGCTGAGGTTACAGTATCACCGGCAGTATTATCATACAACCACAAAGCAGGCTGGACGCCAGTACGAGCGTTATTGGCATAGCAGCAAAGTTTATCTCTTGAAAACGCCATCGTTATTCTCCTTTCTTAGAGATTACACCGACAACGCCACGATCATCAATAACCGTAGCACCTGCTGAGAAGTCGCCACCTACGAGATAAGATCTCTTTTCAGGAATCCAATCCATAGAGGTTTCTAAGTTTTGAGCTTTAGAGAAACCAACAGCTCTCTTATGCCATACAAAACCAGTTACATCATCGCCAGATACAGGCAAGCCACCCTCATCACGTTCACCGATCATTACAAACTCCAATCCCAAGAAACGTTTGAGTTCAGCATCTACAAGAGCTTGTACGCTGTTGAAGTCTTTTGATGTTGCTTCGGTTGTACCCAACAAGTCATCCAACTGTTGAGCAGTGTGAGCAAAATAACGCTCAGTTGACGGAACGCTATTAGCATTGAGTTTTCTGACAGCAGCTCTCAAAGTAGCAACAGTCAAAGCGGTGTTTGTAGTACCAACTTTCATCTTGACTGTATCATAACCGGCAGCCATTTTGTCGATGATGATTTGGTCAATACGCAAGCCCAAGCAGTCAGCTGCAACTTCAGCAAGTTCAGTTACTTCATTGTAGTTGATTTTTTTAGCATCAAACTTATCAACGTAGTCAAATGCTTCCCAATCTTCAAGTTCGCACCAGACTTGTTCATAAGTTACGTTCATTGCAGTAACATCTGCACCCGGAATATGACGAGTTGCCATACCCTTGCCTTTTTTACGGAAAGCTACTCGTTTTCCAACGATATTGCCTTTTGTGTAGACTTTATCTTGGAGTACAGAATAGTCTCCATAAGCTCTCTTGACTTCGCTATCAAAGAAGTCCTGAAAGGTTTGAGAGATTTTTCTTGACATTTCTTAATCCTCTTAAAATTAAACCAAAATAAAGACTTCAAAAAATAGAGCCTCTTTACTTAAGGGATGGCAAGCCATTAAAGCCTTGTTCGTGAGGGTTTTTCTCCATCTAATGAAATCATAAACATAATAATTCTGCACGTCAACTAGATTTTGTCAGGTTGTGGCAATCTTCCAGTGCGACCAGCTTCAAGGCGTTGTTTTACAATTTCAAAACGTCTTGATTGAGTGGTATCTTTGTTGTAATACTCACGAGCCAACTCAGTATCACTTGGCAACCCATCCGAAGCACCAGAAGCCGGAATAATATTATCTCCGGCATATTCACCGCCAAAGTCTAATCTCATTTTATTAACGATATTAACAGCGGCCGCTCCTCTTGTGTCCATAAACTCAATCAAAAGATCTTTTTCAGCTTCATTAAAGCGGTTGTCATTCTTTACAAAAGTAACGTTTGCTTTGATAATTCTGTCGGCATCAGCACCAAGTTTTTCTTTTTCAACTCGTACAAATTCCTCATTACGAGCCTTTTGAGTTTCAGGATCTTCTACCAATCCATTATCTACCATCAATTTATTGAAAGCATCCTTGACGGCTTTACATTGATCTTTTGTCATGCCATTTTCAAAAGCAAGTTTGTCAATGGCCTTCAGATTGGCAGCAATACCCTCTTTGTATTCCTCGTTTTCATAAAACGCCTTATATTCCTCAGAAGGTTCATACTCAGCATAATCCTCTTCTTTTTCAGGAACAGTGCCTTTAGTTGAGAGTTTTTTACGCATATTGTTTTCGTTTGTTTTTGCGGTTGCAACCTCAGACTTCAACGCTTCAATACGTTCTTTTACTTTGTCGGCACTCAAAGCACCGTTATCATACAATTCGGCCTCCATACCCTCAGGAGGAGTGAATTGTTGCTCTTCTCCGTCAACGTATGCATCGTTTTCAATAGCTTCGTCAGCGGCTTCGCCTGTTAATTCAATTTCACTCATCGTTTTTACCTTTCTTTAGTTGTTTGTTAAGTACAGCTTTTATTTCCTGTACAACCTTATACTTTCCTAAATTGTAATAGTCAGCATAAGGATTGCAGCTTGGCTGAGCAGGGGCATAAATTCTTTCCATAAAGTCTAAAAGCAATTTACCCTCGTCAGATTCAAAAACTTTTTTATAGATGGATATTCTAAACTGCATATCGTTATCCATCGTTATTACCTTATCCTGCTTGGAGTTTGGCATCAGCTTTTCCTTTCTCTATTGCGTTTGATACAGCGATTTGTCTTTCAGCCTCAGCATCTTGGGCATCAGTTATATTTTGAGCCTCTTGTTGTTGAAGTGCCTGAATTTGTTGCGGAGAATTAATATAACTCTTTGGCACGCCCATTTTCTCAAGCATGAATGGTATAAGTTTGTTCATGTCAACACACTTAGCCGCAAACATTCCTTGAGGATCGAACTGCATCAATAGGCTCAAAGCGTTGATTGTGTTTTGAACTTCTGTCATTGATTGCTGATTAGCCAACTGAGTATTAACTACGATTGTATAACCAAAGCCGTTGAAATCACGGACGTCAATATCTCTCTTGATATAGCCAAAGTGTTGCAATACTTCCACAATACGCCTAATCATCGGGTACATCAATTCTGTCATAATCCGGCCAAAAGAGTTTGATAAAATTGATTTCAACTCATTGGCACGCTCAGCAATTTCCGTGGCGGTTAAATCACGGCTTGGATCGTTCGGGATTGTGCTGTCCATCATGTTACGCTTGATATTCATTTCCATTCGTTCGGTTTGGTATGCTTGAATATCGTGAGTTACATTAACCGGGAGCTGAGTTATTGTCGGATTGTTTGTTGCTGTTGACGGCACCATATTAATTGCACCGGGCTTCAATACAAATTCGTCAGGATCAAAAGAAGCATCTTGTTGAGCCAAGAAACAAGGTATTGTAAACGCCAAAGCACGCAAAGAATATTCAATAATTTTGTTTAGAGTTTGAACGTCTTTAATACTCTTCAAGCCTAAGCCACGGCCATATACTTCACCACTGCACTTTGTCCATCTCAAAATGATAAACGGATTGGCCAGATATTCTTTTTCAACAAGGATCTTTTCGCCATCTTTGAGAATAACTGTATAACGCCATACCTTGTCATCGTAGTCGTAATATGTACTCTCAACAAGCTCAATTTCACCTTTATTTTCATCTTTTTCTTCGAACTTTGCAGATGGCCATTGTCTTTTAATAAGCTCAGATTTCATTTTGAACTTACGATATACTTCACCAACTTCCCCGAATATACCTTCAGCAATAGCAAGCTCTTTAATTGGTACAGATACAAACCGCAACGGATTTTCCTGAGTTCCTTCCAATAACAGGAGGCAAGCTGTTCCGGCAATAAGATCATAATAGAACTCAGTCATAACAACGTCAAAGTTTGATGTATTCTTAAATACGTTGCAGATTTCAGCAACCTTATCAAGCTCTTTATTTATGTCGGTTACATTGCCTTGATATTGTTGCTTCATAAAATAACCGGCTTCCAATTTGATCCAATCAACTGTTACCGGCGTTAAAATATTCTGAACTCTATCAACAAAGCGATCAGCCACTTGTTCACCTATTGAACTGTAAATTCCATCATGAACGTCATCACCCTGAGTTTTTTCCATATCACGGGCAGGCATCATAAATTCGAATACATTCTCGTATAAGTTATCCCACTTGGCTTTTTTTTCGTACGCTTTGCCGCAATCTTTGATTATTTGTTTAGCTGTTTTTCTCATCCCAAAACATCCCCTACGCTTCTGACTAATCCCCGACCGCTTTTCGGTGTCAGTTTTGATACTTTTTGAAACGTTTTGTTTTTCCCTCCGCCAAGTTTATTGGCTTCATGGATGGCTTGAGCGTCCTTGTTAATTGTCGGTTCAACAGTTTTGGTATTGTTTACTGTATCCTTCAACACTCCCAGACGGCTTTTGCCTTTAAGTCTACTTAAATCTCTCATCCCAACGTACTTTCACCAGTTGTTAATCCACGACCAATAGATGAAGTGCTTGAGGTTGAATATTCATTGTCAAGCCCCATCTGATAACGCTGTTGAGAAATCAAACCTTTGCGTTCGTTCTCAGCTTTTTGTTTTTCAGCGTTAATCGTTGCTTGTTGTTGTCTTTGTTGCTTCTTAGCATCCTTAGCTTGTTTTCGGCCTTGATACATTGAATAACCTGTCGAGGCTACACCTGCAACCGCTGAAGCAACCAAAGCACCTGTTACGATACTTGAAACTGCTGCCATTATGAAATATCCTTCTTTACAGTGTCCACCTTATACCCAAAATGAGATAACAATTTCAAAAGCTTGTCATCCCTATATCCTATATTAGAACCAATCGACACATATTTGCAATTATTTTCTTTTCCGGCCTGCTCCATTATGTCAATAACTTGCTTGAAAGTCTTTACACTTCCACGGTATTCAGGCCTTACATACATAAACATTTCGCTACATATCATATTACCTCTAAAGTCAGGGCAAAACAGATAAGAAACAACGCCTTTGTCGTCCGGCAATTCCTCAATATGTAACATTCCACAGTTTAGAAGTTCAGTTGCTCTCTTTACTGTATCATCAAGATCATCAAAACAATTCAGTTCATCTTGTGCCTCTTTCAGCCATTTCAAAATCTTCCGTTCCATTCCTTGCTCCTTTTAACTGTTACACCCTTTATCTTTCTTTCGATGTATGGAATACCACGGAAAGCATCAGCTCCATGAGATGTCCAATCGTGAAGCGGTGTGTTTTTGAAACATTTACGATTCTCATCATACTCTCTTCGATATTGTTTCAGAGCCATTACACCATCTTTGCAATGCTCCATATCAAATTTACAACGGCTTAAAATACTTCTCACGTTCTGAATGTCTGCATAAACATCACTTGTCCGTGGTATAACGTCAACGTTTCTTAGGCCAAGCTGCATGAGTTGATTTTGGATTGTCATAGCTTTTTCGGTTGATGTTAGTTGTCTTTGTGTTCCGTCATGAGGCAAGTGATGGCCAATGTAATTATATGGTTTTCCGAGTACGACTGAAGCATAATGCCCCAGACTGTAAGTGTGATTTTCGTAGTAGTCGATGACGTGTATATTACCGTCTACGAATTGCACAAACCAAATCGCCATACTATCTGACACACCCAAATCCCAGAATGTATGCACAAGATGATTGTCATTGTATGGTACTGATCCTTGATTGGCTTCAAATTTCGTAAGCATATCTGCATAGTATGCACCATAAATAGCACCGGCAAACGATACATAATACTCTTGTTGTATGATTTCCTCAGGCTTGCCACGTTCTCTCTCTTCATCTAAGTCGGCAGGATCTACAACGCCAGTGTCCTCAATCGTCTTTTTAGATACATAATACTCCGGCCGCTTTTCAAGAAAATCCCACATATCTTTTGCATGATTTTCTCCACGAGGCGTAGTATTAAACATAACCCAACCTTTTGTTTCCTTAAGCATAGGCTCAAGAATAAGATCGTATAGATTCGGTTTTTGAAGAGCCAACTCAGACACTACGCATCCGGCAATACCACTTCCGGCCAAAGCATCATAATTATCACCACCCAAAAAAGATATAATTGATCCCGGTTCGCTTGGATTTTTAGGATTGCGTAAAACTATTTTCATTTCAGAGTTGTTTATTTTATATATAATCTCTTTCGGTATCATATCCAAGTATTTGACACCTTTTGAAGTGATTCCCTCCCATATAGCACGGCGTACCTGATTTTGTTGTGGCAATAAATACCAATAGTTACCAACACGCTCCATCCCCTTTGCCGTTATCCATTGAAGAGCAAACAAGTCTTTTCCGGCTCGTCTATGCCAGAGCATAAAGCTTTTCTTTGTATCGTGTTCCATCAAATAATCCCAAGCTTCAGCTTGGTAAGGTCTTAATGGTAATGTCGGCAGTTCAATCTTCATTTTTGTCTAAGCCTTGTTTTTTGAAAAAGTATTTCCTCGGTAATTTTTGATACCAAAATTTTATAAGTTATTGAAAAACATAATTTCTCATTTTTGTCTAAACCTTGTTTTTTCCATCTTGATCATCATATCTTGATTGATTTTGTTCCGTACTTTCTTCTCAATTTCACAATCAAAAGAACGATGAAACTTGATTTTTGGGTAAGCTTCCCTCAATCCTCTTATGAAATTACTAAACTCTTTTCTCTCTCCGTATGAAAGTAAAGGACATTTTCCCGGAGAATATGCTCCAACCTTATCATCAAATAATACTATAAAAAAATTTCTAGACATCAGGAACTTCCACCATTGAACTTTTTATTTTAACCTTAACAATTTTCTCAAGAGGATGCTTTTCTTTTTTCTCATCTTTCTCAAGAACATTCTTTCCCCTTGCATCAAATACATACTGAGGATTAACTCTTGGATGATACGCCCACGGCTTATAATACCAAATTTTAATCATTAGCCTCTCGTAAGATAATGTATCTTTTATAACGGACTTTTTCGCCATATCTGTTTATATCATCAATCCATCTGTCGGCAATTTCAAAACCCATAGATTTTAATTCAAATATTCTTGCCTCAAGCCTCATAACTCCTAAATTTCTCATAGCCTCCCAAGAGGTTATACCATCAAACTCTTTACAATATTTTACGATTCGTCTTTGTTGGTTACTCAGTTTCATCTTCTTTATGCCCCCTAATCACAATCTCAAGCGGAACGGCTTTGTTGTCATCGTCCTTGCCATTCTCAAGCTGTTGTACTACCTTGTCAACAAAACCATACTTTGCCTTGAGTAAAAATATACCGGCCGGAGCAGAATATCGTCCGGTCAGCGTTCTTGTTACAATACGACTTTCAAGCTCATCCTCAACCTTTTTTACCGATCTAATTATCTCTGCATTTTTTGAGTATCTTCTCTTAATGTAAGCCCACCAGTCAAAGTATATTCTCTCTCCACTCAAGAGCTGTTTAATGTAACATATACTCTCATCGGATTGGAGCTTGTCATACATCTTGTTGACGTAGTGCAGCACCACCTCCGGCAAGTAAATGATTGGCTTTGTCTTTGCGTTTGTTTTACGTTTAACAGCCTTTTTCGTTTTTGCCATGACAAGCTCCTCCCTAATTATTTATTCTTAAACTCTTCAATTCTTGCTTTGAGCTTCTTAGCACCAATAGTAGGATTGTATTGAATACCAAGAGCATCAGCCTCAGCTTTCAAAGCATCAATTTCAGAAATTTCAGGCTCATCATCTGACTCTCCGTTATCAGATTCTTCCTGTTCGGGTTCTCCATCTTCAGTCTGTTCAGGATCGTTTTCAGGATCGTTTTCAGGTTCTTTATCAAAAATAGCATCACCAAAACGCTTGCGGAGCTTTTTGTTTAAGAGTTCATCTCTGCTCATAACTTCTAAAAGCTCTTCCATGCTAATTTCAGCTTCTTCCATCATCTGAGAAATACCATAGCCGGTATCTACCAAATCGTTAATTGTTTCCACAATCTTGCTTTTCATCTTCTTTCTCCACAAATTCAGGAAATTCAGGTTCACCCAAAAGATCATCACGAATCGCATCGCACTCTTTGCGAGCGTTGCTCAAAATCTCGTAAATCTTTTTAGCCTTTGGCCACATAGCATCAAAAGCGGCTTTTGCCAATTCTTTATCAGCATACACATAAGCACTTTCTTTTTCAATCAGGCCATCTTTGGTTTTGATAGAATACGAACGATAGCCGTCATCCGTGATACTCTCAGCAATTACTACGCCATCATATACATTCGCATCCTTTTCAGTCATCTTAAGATAATATACTTTTTGTCCGAGCATAAATATCTCCCTTGAATACCGGGCATATAATACCCATAGATTACGTTTTTCTTGTTTCAGAGCCTTATATAAGCCTTGCCTAGACATACCTAAATAACGAGCAAACCCCGATACTTGGCTTCTCTTTGATAATCTTGTATGTAGTCGCTTGTTTCTCATATAATCTCCTTAAATAAAATATAGGAGCTTGGTTTACACTTGTCAAATAAAAAAACCGCCCTATTAATAGGGCGGCAAAATAAGGAGTGATCTTATAACATCTCTTCAATTCTTATTCACACTTTTTTTAATGTCAATACCCTTGTCGCCATTGTTCATAAGTTAATCCTTTCTTTTCCAAAAATTTAATAAATTCAATCTTAAAACTCGGCATCTCTTTATCTCCCCCTATTAAATTCTTTCATAGCCTTGAGTTTGGCAATTTGTTTTTCGAACTCCACATCACGAGCCACCGGCCGCCAATGTATTTCATCATCATCAAAGTTGAAGTTATCTTCACGATCTATAGCTTCATAAGCCTTACGATTCATTTCTTCCAAATTTGACATTCTTTTTTTCTCCTCAAATATTCCCAATCGGGATTATTTCACCTCAAACAGTTGTTTAATGTCGGCTTTGCTCTTGCCGAGATATATACCCACAGATTTTATATAGCTTACAGAATAACACTCGACGGCTAAAACTTGCTCACGAAGTTTCATAAAGGCGTAAACATATTCTGTGTCATATTCTCTTCCCACTCTCATGATTCTAATTAAATTTCCATGCAACGCCCACACATCGCCCACTTCCGGCATCTGTTCACTCATCTAAAACCTCCTCAATATCCCAACCAACAGCATTTAGAGCAGCATCTACACTTTTTCGGATAAACTTACTCCAAAAAAACAATAAAGCCACGCAACAAAGAATAAAGCACAAAGAAAATAACAAAATTAATTTCATTATTTTGTATATTGCAATCCAATATTTCATTTCCGAACCTCACTTCCATTTAATGCTTGTTTAGCGTAGTTCTTACAATCTTTCAACTCGCCCCATTGCATTGTGGCTATAAACTCAAGCCAACATTTAAGCCTTGCGTTTTCAGATTGCAAAACTTTAATCATTGTTTCTTTAACTTCAAGCTGATCAAGATACATCTTTTCGCTAATGCCGGTTGTAAAATCTTTCTTACTCATTTATAGCCTCGTTAATTTTTGTTAAAAGTCCCATTGTTTTTTTGCGAGAATAACGAAAACATAGATATTCGCTACACTCTTTCAAAAGTTCCCTAAACTTTTTTATCTTTCTTTCATAACTACCTATTACCATAAGATTTAGCTTAAATTTAACAGAATAATTTTGCAATTCTACTAAGCTTGGCACCGGGGCAATAACTTCTTTAATGTTTTGTGGCAAATAATTAGCAAATAAAAGCTCTTTTCCGTTGTTATAATACTGATCTATTACAATATTGCCGCTTGCCATTTTCAAATAATAAAAACCCTCTTCAAGCTCTCCGGCTTTCCATCTCTCAGTTAATTCTTTACTCATCTACAATCCCCCAGTGTTCTGACAAAACATCTCCTGTCGTTATTTGATAATTAAATATGCCTCGCTTATCTTTATACCAGATATCATTATCCTCTAACCATATAACTGGAGAAAATATATCTTTAACTTTCTTTCCCTCACGCATAGCCTTTAATGCTTCTTCAAATCTCATCGTTTTATCTTTCCTAATATTAAAAAAATGGATCACCAATATCTATACCATAACCCTCATTTTTTGGTTTTGGTTTTTCTTCCCAATCCAAATTTTTGATTATATCGGCAACCAACAAATTTAAATAAGCAAGTTTCATAGCATCACTTTCAGTACCTTTGCATATACTTTCAGCCATTTTAATACATTTTCTAAGGTAACATACAACATCCGAACTTCCATAATAAAATTTTTCATGAAAATGCCAACCTGATAAAGCATTACCAAAAATTTCTCTTATTTTCTTCAAAAGTTCGGCATCAACCTTTTGAGATAATTCTTTTTCTATTTTTCCCCACTCGTTTTCGGCAATACCAACATTAGTTTCGGGATATGGTTTATCTTTACGTTTTTCATATTTTGGAAAATTAAGCATCGTCATCTTCATCGCTCCACTCTGAGATTAGGTCTAAAGGATGCCCGTTCGTTGAATAATCGTGCTTTCCGTTTTCTTGCCAAGAAATATATTCAAAATCACCAACGACAGTCCCTCTAAAATAAGCATCACTATTTTTGAAACTAACAAAAGACTTTCTACCATCTCTTGTCTTATAGCATTTACCAACCTCTAGCTTGAGTTCGTCTGGGGTTTCGAAGTAAAATCCGTTATCTTGTGAAACGGAAATTCCTGAACCATAAAGTATATCTCCGTCTTCAAAAAATCCACAAATAACACCATCAATCATCTTATATTGACCTTCCATTGGTTCGCATTCATCTGTTTCGCATTTAACAACTTCCCCTGCTTTTAATCTTCTAATAACTTCCTCAGGTGTTAAGTCTTTTAAGTATGTTTTCATAACTTAATCCTTCCCAAAATAAAATAATTTACTTGCGGCCAAAATAGTTTTTCTCAAACTATCCTTTAATTCTGAGCTTTTTATCTTGTTCAAAGCTGTAATAATTTCAATATTCTCAGCCTTACTCATAGGATCAACAGACGGCTTGTTTGCAATAAACTTTTTCCCTCCATTTACAGATGCCGGACTGTTCTCGTCCGTTGAAAAATCCATCTCTTCAAAAAAGA
>ERZ1027176.651-NODE-651-length-16008-cov-7.226227_pt1 | contig 16008 bp, 9 predicted proteins | sample MGYA00519248_ERZ1027176 | MGnify/ENA primary metagenome ERZ1027176 (study PRJEB26926, sample SAMN06164413) | human gut metagenome | biome: ENVO:00009003; feature: ENVO:2100002; material: ENVO:00002003 | host: Homo sapiens | place: USA | collected 2012 ...
AGATGCTCAGGAGTCTCGTGGGCTCGGAGATGTGTATAAGAGACAGGCATGGGCTGCGGCGTCTGCATCGGCCAGTGCCCGGTCGGCGCGCTGACCATGGTCCCGCAGGAGGGCGAGCTCAAGCAGCAGGAGGTCTTCGACTACTGCGTCGACGAGGTCGCGCCCAAGGCCGATATGCAGGATACCACCGTCAAGGGCAGCCAGTTCAAGCAGCCCATGCTCGAGTTCTCCGGCTCCTGCGCTGGCTGCGCCGAGACGAGCTACGCGCGTCTCATCACCCAGCTCTTCGGCGACCGTATGTACATCTCCAACGCCACCGGCTGCTCGTCCATCTGGGGCGGCCCCGGCGCTACCTCCCCGTACTGCACGGATAAGAACGGCCACGGTCCCGCGTGGTGCAACTCCCTGTTTGAGGACAACGCAGAGCACGGCTTCGGTATGTTCATCGGTCAGGAGAAGCTCCGTGAGGACCTTGCCGACAAGACCCGCGAGCTGATCGCTGTCGAGTGGGCGCGTCCCGAGCTCAAGGAAGCCGCGCAGAAGTGGCTCGACACCTTCACCGACGGCAAGGCCAACGCGGAGGCGACCAAGGCTTATGTTGCCGCGCTGATGGCGAGCATCGCCACCGTCGACGAGCTGGCCGCTGTGCCCAAGTTCGCTGAGCACGCCGCCGAGCTCAAGGCCAAGGGCGAGAAGTTCTGCGACTGCGATGCCTGCAAGCTCGTTGCTGAGATCCTCGACAAGAAGGATTACCTCTCCAAGAAGTCCGTTTGGATCTTCGGCGGCGACGGTTGGGCTTACGATATCGGCTTCGGCGGCGTCGACCACGTCCTTGCTCAGAACAAGAACGTCAACGTCTTCGTCTTCGATACCGAGGTCTACTCCAACACCGGCGGACAGGCTTCCAAGGCTTCCAACATCGGTCAGGTTGCACAGTTCGCGGCTGCCGGTAAGGAAACCAAGTCCAAGTCTCTGGCGGAGATCGCCATGTCCTACGGTTATGTCTACGTTGCACAGGTCGCCATGGGTGCCAACGCTGCGCAGACGCTGAAAGCTATTCAAGAGGCCGAGGCTTACCATGGCCCGTCCCTCATCATCGGCTATGCACCGTGCGAGATGCACTCCATCAAGGGCGGCATGCAGAACTGCCAGAAGGAAATGAAGAAGGCTGTTGACTGCGGGTACTGGAACATGTTCCGCTTCAACCCGGCTGCAGAGAAGAAGTTCACGCTGGACTCCAAGGCTCCCGCCGGCGGCTATCAGGAGTTCCTGATGAACGAAGCCCGCTACAGCCGTCTGACCCGCGAGTTCCCGGAGCGTGCAACCGTTCTGTTCGCAAAGAACGAAGCGAACGCCAAGGAGCGCTACGAGCACCTGCTCAAGCTGGTCGATATGTACGACAAATAATTATCTCCTATGCAAAACGGGCGGTACCTTCGGGTACCGCCCGCCTTTTATTATTTTTATAGTATCAGTTGTAGGTTTCTTCGAGATACAGCTGGACGCGGCGCTGGATGCGGTCTGTGATCTGTTTGGCAGTCTGCTCGTCCGCAAAATAATACGGCAGTTCATCGGCAAGAATCCCATCAACAGCTGCATCATAGTCAAATGCGGACACAGCCTCCGCCTGCAGTTCGCGCAGGAGATTCTGTGCGGTGGTATCTGTCATGGTATCCGTCTTTTTCTCAAAGTCCGACTGCACCGGCAGCCAGCCGCCGCGGCTGCGTGCGGCGTAGAGCGGCTCCGTGATCAGGAGCTCCAGAAACGCCCACGCCCCTTCCTTTTCCTGCGCATTGACCGGGATGGCCATCGGGAGCGTCAGATAGAAGCTGGCGCGTCCCGCACCCGGAAAGCCAGGGATGGCAAGCCGGTTCAGACCGTCTTCGTATTCTTCTTCAAAATACTGTGCACGGCCGATCATCAGCTGCTCCAGCAGCGCCTGACCGGTCAACAGCGCTTCGCGCGGCGATTCCGCCTCCGGCTGTGTCTGGCGCTTGGCAAGCTCCAGCAGGCAGAGAAACTCTGGAGAATCGAAGCTTGCCTGTGCCGCGTCGTACTCTATAAAGGCATCCGGCGCATAGAGAAGCAGCGTCTGAATCATGGACATACCATCGTCCTGCGCAAAAACGGAGGAAATTTCAGGATGTTCCTGCATGGTATCCAGAAAGTCTGTCATGGACCAGCTCTCCCGGCCGCCGACGATCTCTGGCAGACCGGCAGCCGTTGCAAGCAGATAGGTCTGCGGCAGGCGGTACAGTGCGCCACCTGTTTCCAGTGCGTGCAGAAGATTTTGTGTGAAGTCCGTGCGCGAAAGCGTTTCGTCCGTGTCGATCCATGCGTACAGGTCTTCCAGCAGCCCCTGACGGGCATACTGCGCAAACGGCAGACCGTTTACAAACAGCAGATCGGGACAATCTCCGTACAATAGATCCATCAAAAGCTGCTGGTCGGCCTGTTCGCCGTACTGCGCCTCATAATCGACAAATTCAACCTGATATTCCGGATACAGGGACGAAAAATCACGAACAGCCATGGAGAAAATGTTGCTGCGGCTGCCTGCAATGCGGATCAGGCGCTTTTCCGAGAAATCGCCCTCCGCCGGGGTCAGCCAGATCAAACGGTACTGCGCCGCTTCGTCCTCCGACGGGTAGAACTCCAAGCCGAGATACTGCCCGTTCCCCATGCCGCAGAAGGCTTCGACATCCATGGCGTACAGGCCGACCGTATCGCAGGCAAACAGCTGCGTCACGGCGTTCTCCGCGATCTGCCAGCCGAAGCAGGCGTCGTTGGCAAAGACGAGGCAGTCATACGGCGTATTTTCGCCCGGATAGAGCATTTCAATCCCGGTGCGGAACAGATCGGGCAGCGGACACAGCGGCTGAATTTCATCATCCGCTATGGAATAAAGCATCTGTTCCCGCTGTGCCCAGCCCAGAAGCGTACCGTCCCGTGTGCGGAAAAAGCGCTTAATTTCCGCAGCAGGCTGCTTCCAGAGGCGCGTTCCATCCATGGCGCAGGAAATGACACAGGAACCGTCTGCGGCAAGAAGCAACGCTTCATCCTGCACCGCCATGGCAGTCAGGTTAGAAACGCCGGACAGCGCCTCGTCCAGTGTGCACTCCTGTCCGTCGGCGTAAAGAATCCACTGTGCATCATCCGGGCTCTCGCGCGCCTCGATATAATACAGCCGCTCCCCTTCCATTGCAGCCTGCACGGCGATGCCGCCCGGTGAAACCGGAAGCGTGTGCACAGTGCATTTGCGTTCCGGCGTATAATATGCCGCTGTTTCCGTCCGAAGCGGATCTTCTTCACCGCTGCTTGTGAACATACTGCCGGTCAGGACGGCTCCGCCGGAATACGGCAGCAGCACGCTTCCCACTGTCAGCCCTTCCAACTCCGTGCGGGCCAGCCGGTACTGCACTGCTGGAACACGGACGGAAACGCCGGAAACGGTCTGCGCCGCCTCCCCTGCCGCTGTCTGTGCACTGCCGGGCTGCGTTGCAGGCAATGTTTCTTTTTTGCAGGCAGTGCACATGAAAAGGATCAACATTGCCAATACGAACGCGCGGAATCGCTTCATTGTTCTGTCCTCCTTAGGTTTACTTTTGTAGACTTATCATAGCATGTGAGTTTACTCTTGTCAACCTTTTAAGACATATCAACTTTCAGACTGATGCAGCGCCCAATGGCTTCCACCGGTGTGCAAAAACGTATGTAGTTGGCAGGGGCGTGGCTCTTCTCCTCCCGATTGAAAACAGTTTCTTTAACGGCATTTTGGTAAATGCGAATGCAGTATCCCATTCGTTCGTATGGGCCGATGCCTATATCGCCCCGGCAGAATGCACGATTTTACGGAAAATGCAAAAAATTCATAACTTTCCAACGGGCCGATGTGGGCATCGGCCCATACAACCAAGCGAGTAAGGGCACACGAATTCGCCGAATCGCTTCTGTTTTTACAGTTACCTGCCGCTTGACCACTCAAGCACTTCGCGCCAACTCTCCCTTCAGGGGAGCCTTGGGAAGGGTGCAAAAAACAGGCGCTGCCGGAGCAGCGCCTGTCTGGGACTTGGTTGTGGAATTAGCCCAGTTCGGAGAAGTACTTGATGGTGCGGACCATCTGGCTGGTGTAGGAGTTTTCGTTGTCGTACCAGGAAACGACCTGAACCTGGGTGTCGCCGTTCGGCAGGGGCAGAACCATGGTCTGCGTTGCATCGAACAGGGAGCCGTAGCGCATGCCGATGATGTCGGAGGAAACGATCTCGTCGGTGTTGTAGCCGAAGGACTCGGTAGCTTCCGCCTTCATCTGGGCATTGACCTGCTCAACGGTGACAGCACCCTTGACAACTGCGTTCAGGATGGTGGTGGAGCCGGTCGGGGTCGGGACACGCTGTGCGGCGCCGATGAGTTTGCCGTTCAGTTCCGGGATAACGAGGCCAATGGCCTTGGCAGCACCGGTGGAGTTCGGGACGATGTTGACAGCGGCTGCACGGCTGCGGCGGAGGTCACCCTTGCGCTGCGGGCCGTCGAGCGGCATCTGGTCGCCGGTGTAGGCGTGGATGGTGCACATAATGCCGGACTCGATAGGAGCCAGATCGTTCAGAGCCTTGGCCATCGGAGCGAGGCAGTTGGTGGTGCAGGAAGCAGCGGAGATGATGGTGTCTTCCTTGGTCAGCGTCTTGTGGTTGACGTTGTAAACGATGGTGGGCAGATCGTTGCCGGCCGGAGCGGAGATAACGACCTTGCGGGCACCTGCATCGATATGGGCCTGTGCCTTGGCCTTGCTGGTATAGAAACCGGTGCACTCGAGGACGACATCAACGCCAAGCTTGCCCCAGGGCAGATCAGCTGCGTTCGGCATCTTGTAGATGACGATCTTCTTGCCGTCAACAACGATGTAGTTGTCTTCGCCTTCGCCCTCATGGTACTCAACGGTGTGGCCCTGCGCAACATAGTTGCCCTGCGTGGAGTCGTACTTCAGCAGGTGCGCGAGCATCTTCGCAGAAGTCAGGTCGTTGATGGCGACGACTTCGTAGCCCTCAGCGCCAAACATCTGACGGAACGCCAGACGGCCGATACGGCCAAAACCATTGATTGCAACTTTAACAGACATAATGAATTTCCTCCTTATTACCTGCCGGCTGGATGCCGGCCAATATACTGTGTGTTCCACAACATTCTGCTAAATTATACCGCATTATTCTTCTGCTGTCCAGTATTATTTTACCCAAAAACCAACGGTTTCTGCCTTAAAATCTTTACAATTTCGTCTGTTTGTCCAAACAATTTGTTTGGCTGGCTGAAAAAGTTTTGAAAGCAGTAAATTTTCTGTAAACATCGCAGAAATCAGTCTGTGATTCCATAGATTTGTTCATAAATCCAGTGTATTCTAATTCTGTGTATTTTGAATTGAAGGATCGTGACCCAATGCTCGAACTCAAGCAGATCTCGAAGGACTACCAAGCCGGTGACGCTGTAGTTCATGCGCTGAAAAACGTATCTATCCGCTTTCGCAGGCATGAATTTGTCGCCGTACTGGGCCCGTCCGGCTGCGGAAAAACAACGCTTCTGAACATCATCGGCGGACTGGATCAGTATACATCCGGTGATCTGATTATCAGCGGACGCTCAACGAGGGATTATTCTGCGCGGGACTGGGATACCTACCGCAACCATTCTATTGGCTTTGTTTTTCAAAGCTATAACTTGATTCCGCATCAGACGGTATTGCAGAACGTGGAACTTGCACTGACGCTCTCGGGCGTAAGCAAGGCCGAGCGGAAAAAGCGCGCCGTGCAGGCGCTGGAAAAAGTCGGGCTGGGCGACCAGCTGCACAAGAAGCCAAACCAGATGTCCGGCGGACAGATGCAGCGCGTTGCGATTGCGCGTGCACTGGTCAACGACCCAGAAATTTTGCTGGCCGACGAGCCGACTGGCGCGCTCGACAGTGAGACGTCGGTGCAGGTCATGGAACTTCTAAAGCAGATTGCGGACGAGAAACTCATTATTATGGTCACGCACAATCCGGAGCTTGCCGCGCGCTACGCCACGCGGACGGTGCGGCTGCTCGACGGAAGCATTCTGGCGGACAGCGCGCCGTATGAAGACGCGGCGGAGCCGCCGGTGCAGCCGGAATCCGGTAAGCGGCGCACGTCCATGTCGTTTTTTACGGCGCTGGGTCTGAGCCTCAATAACCTGATGACAAAGAAGACCCGCACGATCCTGACCGCCTTCGCGGGCTCCATCGGCATCATTGGCATTGCGCTGATCCTGTCCCTCTCCAATGGCATTCAGACGTATATCAACGACGTGCAGGAGGACACGCTTTCGTCCTATCCGGTGACGATCGAGGCGGAAAGCGCGGATATGTCCGGCATGGTGACAGCGCTGATGGGCGTACACAGCGAAGAGGCCGGAAAAACGCATACGGACGGGCGCGTCTACGCGTCCAACGTCATGTATGATCTGATGCAGAGCCTGAACAAGAACGGCACGCAGACGAACGATCTGGAAGCCTTCAAGCGCTATCTGGATAACCCGGACAGCGAGATCCACCAGTATCTGACCTCGATCCAGTACGCCTACGACCTGTCTCTGCCGGTTTACACAAAGGATGCCGACGGGAATATCGTCAAGGCCGACGTGATGGAGCTGCTGCAGAACATGATGAGCAGCATGTACGGCGGCGATTATTCCACCATGGACGTCTGGGAGGAATTGCTTCCGGATGAAGACGGAACAGGGATATCCCCGCTTTTAAAGTTGCAATACGACGTGCTCTACGGCAGATGGCCGGAGTCTTACGACGAGGTTGTGCTGATTGTGAGCGAAAACAATGAGATCTCCGATCTGGTTATGTACGCAATGGGTCTTAAAACCGAACAAGAAATGACAGACGCCATGCAGGCGGCCATGAATCAGGAAACGATTGAAAAATCGGACGCAAACTGGAGTTATGAAGAACTTTGCGGGCAGAGCTTCCAGCTGATTCTTCCGTTTGAGACCTACTCCAAAGATGCGGACGGCAGTTGGACGGATTTGAGTCAGACCGAGGCCGGAATGGATTATCTCTACGGCTCTGACGAAGTCGGCACAACGCTGAAAATCGTCGGTGTCCTGCGCCCGAACCCGAACGCAGCCAACAGCATGGTACGCGGATCGCTGGGGTATACAAGTGCACTAACACAGTACGTTATTGACGCAGCCGCGCAAAGCACAATCATCCAGCAGCAGCTGGATGATCCGGAAACCGATGTTTTAAGCGGTCTTCCGTTCAAGACCGGCGAAGAAGAAACGCCGGATGCAGCGCAGATGCGCGAAGCGGTCGAAACCGTTCTGGCAGATGCAGACACGCAGCGCAAAGCGCAGATGTATACGGATCTGTCGGAGCAGGCGCCAGACGCGTATCTGGACGGCGCCGTACAGCAGGCCATGGACGGCATGACACGCGAAAAAATCGAAGCGCAGATGACGGACTCTTATGCGGAGCAGATGGGAACCGATCCGGAAACCGTACGCGGGTACATTGCGCAGATGGACGACGAGACGCTGTTCGATTATGTTGCTCAGATGCTGCGTGAGCAGATCGCCGCACAGTATGCCGAAACCGTCTCTGCACAGCTGGCCGGCCTTTCATCCGAACAGCTGGCCGCCGCAATGGATACGGCAGAACTGACAGATGAACAGTTTTCGTATCTCTATGACACATATGTTCCCGCCGCTTATTCGGAATCGACCTATGAAGATATGTTGGAAGCGCTTGGGTATGTAGAACGTTCCAATCCGTCCAAGATCAATCTGTACACCTCCACATTTTCAGGCAAGGACGCCATCGGCGATTGCATCGAGCACTACAACAGCGCGCTGCCGGAGGAAGAGCAGATCACATATACGGACTATGTTGCATTGCTGATGCGTTCAGTCACGACGATTATCAACGCCATTTCGTATGTCTTGATTGCATTTGTCTCGATCTCTTTGGTTGTTTCGTCGATTATGATCGGCATTATCACATATATTTCCGTGTTGGAACGCACGAAAGAAATTGGCATTCTGCGCGCAATCGGCGCGTCAAAGCACGATGTTTCACGCGTATTCAATGCAGAAACGCTGATTGAAGGTCTGATTGCAGGTCTGCTCGGCGTGGGACTGACGCTGGTGCTGATTCTGCCGATCAACGCAGTCGTTCAGCATTTGACCGGTATTGCCTCGCTCGGCGCCAAGCTGCCGTGGCAGGCCGGTGTGGCACTGATCGCCATTTCGATGCTGCTGACATTCCTCGCCGGGCTCATCCCGTCGTCGCTGGCGGCAAAGAAAGATCCGGTCGTTGCACTGCGGACAGAGTAAAAAAAGAGCCTGCCGAACCCATTCAAACTGGTCGGCGGGCTTCTTTTCTATTTCTCCATGAAAAAACCGTGCGGTTAGAGAAATTCCTCATTCATAAAGGTAGACGCGGGCTTCGTACGGACGCGTGAGAAAGCTGTTCTCCTCACAGGTATCGTCGTAATTTGTCAGAAGCAGCTTCATATCGCTGAGGGAGAAGTTATAAGGTGCCTGAAAGCGCACAGGCTTGTCGGTGAACGAACAGATCACCAGCAGCTTCTGCTCCTTTGTTTCGCGTGCGTAGACATAAAGCTTGTCAGAACCCTTATAATACTCCTGATAACTCCCGTCACGCACAACGGGCAGGCTCTTGCGCAGGGCAATCGCTTTCTTGTAAAAATTCAGGATCGAATCCGGGTCATTCAGCGCCTGTTCCACATTGATGCTCTTGTAATTCTCATTGATATAAAACCACGGCGTACCGGTCGTGAACCCGGCGTTTTCGCTGTCTGTCCACTGCATGGGCGTGCGGGCAGAGTCGCGGGACGCACGGTGGTAGAGCGCGAGACGTTTTTCCTCCGGCCAGTCCGGGTGTTGATTGCGGGTCTGTACGTCCTCGTACATGCTGGTGCTCTCCGGTCGCCAGTTCGTCATGCCAATCTCCTGCCCCTGATAGATGAACGGCGTGCCCTTCAAAAACAGATAGCTGACGGCCAGCATTTTGCCGCTCTCCACGCGATACTGCTCGCTGCCGTAGCGCGAAATGACGCGCGGGTGATCGTGATTTTCGAGATACAGGGCATTCCAGCCGCGTCCATCCAGCTGCGTCTGCCAGCTGGAAAAGGCACGGCGCAGGCGCTTTAAGGAGAATTTTCGCGGCATGTAATCTGTAAAGAAACAGTCAGCGCACATGCACTGGAACTGAATCATCATGTCGATCTCATTGGTGTCCGACTCTTCAATGTAATCCAGCGCACGCTGCGGCGTGACGAGCGGTGCTTCGGCGATGGTCATGCAGTCGTAATTTTCCAGCACGTCGCGGCGGAATTCCTGCAAATACTCATGGATGTGCGGGCCGTGATTATAAAACCGGATGCCCTTGAAAACCGGGAACAGGTAATCGTCCGGCAGGCCCTCCTTTTTTGAAATAAAGGTGATGACATCCTCACGGAAGCCGTCAACACCGAGCTCGAGCCAGAACTTGAGAATCTTCTTAACCTCCGTTCTGACAAGCGGATTATCCATGTTGAGATCCGGCTGCTTGACGGCAAACAGGTGCAGATAATACTCCTGCCGCAGATCATCCCATTGCCATGCCTTGCCCTCAAAATGGCTGTCCCAGTTATTGGGCAACTTTCCGTTTGGTTTGGCGGACCGCCAAATGTAATAATCGGTATACGGCGCAATGCGCCGCCGGGATTTCTGGAACCATTCATGCTCGTCGCTCGTATGATTAACGACCAGGTCCATGACAAGTTTCATCCCGCGCTCGTGCAGGCCGTCCAGAACAGCCCGGAATGCCTCCATGCCGCCGTATTCCGGCGCAATGTCCATGTAATCCGAAATATCATAGCCGCAGTCCGCTCCGGGCGACGGATAGAGCGGCGAGAACCAGACACCGTCAATGCCGAGTTCCTTCAGATAGTCCAGCTTCTCTAATACTCCCCACAGATCGCCGATCCCGTCGCCGTTGCCGTCGCGGAAGCTTCGGGGCCAGATCTGATAAAAAACCTTGTCCTTAAACCATCTTGTATGACGCATATTCATTTCTCCCCCATGCCGTTTGTTGGTTTCCATAACAACAACATTATTGTAACATAACATCGGGATTTCGCTATATGGAAACCTGAACAGATTTTCAGGTCCGCTTTCGTCCAAAATTGACACTTGCAGGCGCCCTGAAAAAAACATACAATAAGTACGCGTATATGTAAATGAGAATGAAGGAGGACACCCCATGCGGCTACAGTTCCCAGAGGGATTTTTGCTCGGTGTCAGTTCCGCTTCGGCGCAGATCGAGGGCGGGGAAGTCGGCAGCAGCTGGAACGACTGGTATCATCAGGGTAAGATCAAGGACGGATCCGATCCGGCAGTCGCCAATGACCATTGGAACCGCTGGCGTGAAGACTGCGCACTGATGGCCGGGCTGCATCTGTCTATCGCCCGCATAGGCGTAGAATGGGCGCGCATCATGCCGTCCCGCGGCGAGGTCGATGAAACGGCGATCGCGCACTACCGCGCAGAGTTGGCGTACATGCACCAGCTGGGCATCCGCCCGCTGCTGACCATCCATCATTTTTCCAATCCCATGTGGTTCGAGCGTCTGGGCGGGTTTGCAAAGCGAGAAAATCTCGATGATTTTCTGTCCTTTGCTCAGCTTTGTGCCGACCGTTTCGGCGATCTGGTCAGCGACTGGATCACCATCAATGAGCCGAACGTCTATGCCACCAACGGCTATTTCTTCGGCGACTGGCCTCCCGGACATAAAAGCTTCTCCGAGACGTTCACAGTGCTGGAAAACATGGCCTACTGTCATATCCGCTGCTACCAGATGCTTCACAAGACGCGAGAGGCTATGGGCTATTCTGACACTATGGTCGGCTTTGCGAATCATCTGCGCGTATTCGAGCCGGAGAACCCCAAAAATCCCGTGCAGGCTGCCACGGCCAGAGCCGTTGAATGGCTGTTTCAGGGTGCAGTCACGGAGGCCATGTCCACAGGCGTCTTCCGTCTGCCGCTCCGGAACCACTGGAAGCTGCCGAAGGGCGAATACTGTGATTTCCACGGCGTTAACTATTACACACGTTCAACCGTCACGGGCTTTGCCGACGGTGTTCGGAAAAACAGTCCGCGCAATGATCTCGGCTGGGAGATCTATCCCGACGGTCTTCCACAGGTCGCAGAAAAGCTGGAAAAGCTTCTGAAGCGTCCCATCTGGGTCACGGAAAACGGAACCTGCGACAATCAGGACACCTTCCGTGCCCGGTATATTTACGAGCATCTGAGGGCCATGCTCCGCTCCGGTCTGCCGTTCGAGCGGTATTATCACTGGTGCTTCTGCGACAATTTTGAATGGCTTGAGGGAGAAAGCGCCCGTTTTGGCCTCATCAACGTCGATTACGCTACTCAGACGCGCACGATCAAGCGTTCCGGCGAATTCTACGCCGATATGCTCCACAGCGGCGGCGTGACAGACGAGGCCTACGACGCTTATATCAGAGGGGAGGTTTACCACATCGAATGATTACAGTCAAGCATGGCGTATTTCATCTGCAAAATGAAAAGAATTCGTATCTGTTCCGCGTCAGGGACGGATTTTTGGAGCATCTGCATTTCGGCGCACGCGTAAGCGCATCCGACGCAGACGCACTCGCTGTCCAGCCAGGCTGCGGCTGGGGAGACAGCACGCTTTACCGGGAAGATTCAAATGCCAACTGCATGGACATTTTCCCTCTCGAATGGAGCGGCTGCGGGCGTGGAGACTACCGGGAAAGCCCGCTGGAGTTGCTGCAAAACGGTACACCGATCTCTACAGATTTCCGCTATACCGGTTGTGAGGCGCTGAAGACTCCCCTGCCCTCCGTGCTGCCGGCCTCGCGCGGGCAGACGGTTCTTGCCGTCTATCTGGAGGATAAAGCGGCAAAGCTTCGGCTTACGCTTCTATACGGCGTTCTGCCCACGGTCTTCACGCGCAGGGCAATTCTAGAAAACTTCAGCGACACGCCTGTCTCTATTCAAAAGTTCATGAGCACCTGTACGGACATTCCGGGTGATTGGACAATGCACACCTTCTCCGGCGGATGGATTGCCGAGATGCAGCACACAAAAACACCTGTCACCATGGCGCGCTCCTGCTTGGAGAGCACGACCGGCGCGTCATCCAGCCGCGCAAATCCCGGCTTCCTGCTTGCCGCACCGGACGCAACAGAGACAAGCGGCACGGTCTGCGGATTCAATCTGCTCTATTCCGGCAGTCATTATCTAAGTGCGCAGAAAAGCCTGCAGGGCCTCACGCGCATAATGCAGGGTATCTCTCCCTCGAATTTCAGCTGGCAGCTTGCCCCAGGTGGCCGCTTTGAGACGCCAGAGGCTGTCATGGCGTGGTCAGATGCGGGCTTCGGCGGCGTGACCGATTGCTTCGGCCGCTATGTGAATGAAACGCTCGTTCCGCCGTATTGGAGAAACCGGCCCCGGCCCATTGTCTACAACAGCTGGGAGGGCTGCATGTTTGATTTCACAGAGGCGAAGCTTCTGCGACTTGGCAAAGCCGCAAAGCAGCTTGGCTGCGAACTGTTCGTGCTTGACGACGGTTGGTTTGGAAAACGCGACAGTGATACAAGCAGCCTCGGCGATTATTCCGTGAATCCCAAAAAACTCCCGAATGGACTGAAGGGCCTCGGCGAGAAGCTGAACGCCATCGGGCTGCAGTTCGGGCTCTGGTTTGAGCCGGAGTCCGTCAGTCCGGATTCAGACCTGTACCGCAAGCACCCGGACTGGGCGCTGCATGACAGTCTTGGCCGTGAGGATCTTCTGGGCCGCCACCAGCTGCTGCTTGACCTCACAAAGCCGGACGTGCGGGACTATATCGTCGAAAGTGTCGGCAAGGTTCTTGATTCCGCGCCAATTTCCTATGTCAAATGGGATATGAATCGACATTCCTGCGCACTTGGTGCGAAGCAGCATGAATTTGTCCTCGGTCTTTATGATGTGCTGCGCCGCATTTTTGAGCCGAGGCCGGAAATTCTGCTTGAAAGCTGCTCATCCGGCGGAAACCGGTTTGACTGCGGCATGCTGTTTTTCTCGCCGCAGATCTGGTGCTCAGACAATACTGACCCGGTTGAGCGTCTGCGTATCCAGCAGAGCCTCAGCTATCTATATCCGCCCTCCTGCTTCGGTACGCATGTATCTGCAAGTCCGCACGCACAGACGCTGCGCGCAACGCCGCTTTCCACGCGCGGAAACATCAGTATGTTCGGATGCCTGGGCTATGAACTGGATTTGACAGAGTTGCTGCCCGTTGAGTTGACGGAGATAAGGGCACAGATCGAGTTTTACAAGGCACACCGCCTTACGCTTCAATACGGTCGCTTTACAAGAGACAAAACGGACAGCGGCGGAACAATCTGGCAGGCGCAGACGGAAGAAGAGACAGTCGCAGGCGTGTTCCACGGAATCCAGAGCGCAGCGCCTGGCTACGAACGTCTGCGTGTAGCAGGGCTTGATGCACAAACGCAGTACCAGCTTGACAGCCGCCCGCAGCTGCTGCGCGTCGGCGATTTCGGTTCGCTTCTGCGCCATGTTCTGCCCGTAAAACTGAATCCAAACGGCCTTGCCGTACAGACGGCGGACAGCTATTACAAGATGTATGACGGCCAGCAGACCGTTACGGCCTCCGGCGCAGCCTATTCCGCCGGAATCATGCTTGCACCGCGTTTTTCCGGAACCGGCTATAATGCGGACGGACGCATGCAGGGCGATTTCGGCTCCAATGTTTATTTCGTTCGGGAGGTGTAGCCATGAAAAATCTTGACCGCCGCAATAAATATTTCTTCGGCCTCGGCACGATCGGCCGCGATATGTTCTATGCCTTCGAGGCAAACGCACTTTTATATTTCCTGTCCAACATTCTTTCCTTACCCATTCATGTGTTCGCAGCGGTAAGTCTTGTGCTCTCCGTCCTGCGCATCGCCGACGCGCTGAACGACCCCATCACGGGCCTTGTGATTGACAACATTCACACAAAATGGGGCAAGTTCAAGCCTGCGATTCTGGTTGGCGGCGTTGTGTCCGTAATCTTTTATCTAATTCTGTTCGGCAATGTCGGCACCGGCACGGCCTATGTCATTTTCTTTGCGGTCGCGTATGTCCTCTGGGATATCAGCTACGGCATCAACGACATTGCCTATTGGACGCTCCTGCCCGCCCTGACGCAAGATCAGAAGCAGCGCGAGAATTACGGTGCGTTCGCACGCATCTGCGCGAACATCGGCATGTACATCATCATGGTCGGCTGGCAGCCCATCACCGCCGCCCTCGGCAACACGCCCAAGGCGTGGATGACAGTTGCCGTCGCGGTGAGCATCGTTTATCTGGCTGGGCTCTGCTTCCCGCTGTTCGGCGTGAAGGAAAACCGTGAGATCAAGGAAGATGAAGAGAAATTCTCCATCCGCGATATGTGGAACGCCATCACGAAAAATGACCAACTGATGTGGACGACGCTGGCTATGGCGCTGTTCATGGTTGGTTACTGCGCAACGACCGGCTTTGCGACATATTACATGCAGTATCTCTACGGCGATATCAACATGTACGCCATTCTGGCCGCCGTCTGCGGCGTGGCGCAGCTGGCCGCGCTGATGATCTTCCCGTTGTTTTCCAAAAAACATGACCGCCGCCAGCTTTATACCGGCGCGACGGTCCTTGTGGTCGCAGGCTATCTGGCCTTCTTCTTTGCCGAACATTCCATCGTCCTGATCGCCATCTCCGCAATTTTGATGTTTGTCGGACAGGCGTTTATCCAACTGCTGATGCTCATGTTCCTCGCCGATACCATTGAATACGGCCAGTGGAAGCTGGGGCGGCGCTCAGAATCCATCACGTTCTCTATCCAGCCGCTCGTCAACAAAATCGGCGGTGCACTTTCGACCGGCCTGATCAGCATCAGCATCATGCTGGCTGGGATCAAAACAAAGGGCTCTGATACGGCAGCCGCAGCCATCGACGCATCCGGCAAGCTGACGATCAAGCTGGCCATGCTGGCCATTCCGCTGGTGCTGATCGTCGCGGGTTATGTGATTTATCTGCGTAAATACAAGATCAGCAAGGAATTCTACGACAGCATGCTTGCTGACATTAAATCACGCGAAGCAGAAGCGTCAGCTGATCGATAAAACGTATCGTTACAAACAGCCTCCGCCCCGCAGAACACTGCGTGGGCGGAGGCTGTTTGTATATAACTGTGATATCACAGGAAAAATTTTCGGTGCAGCGATTCGCGCAAAGGCTTGCAGATAGCGATGACGATGAGCATCAAGCCCAGCACAACGCCTGCGACCATCGGATAGAACGACCAGAAGAGCGTCTCGTGGATCTGGAAGGTCAGATTGATCAGGAACTCAATGAGCACGGCCAGTCCGCCGCCAAGGATCAGCATACCGCCGTAAATGTAAAGATACCCGCTGCGCAGATAGTGCGTCAGGGCAACTGCCGCGCTGATGAGAAGGCCAATCGCACCCGTGACCGGGAAAGCAAAGGACAAGAACCAGTGCCCGCCGGTAGCAAAGTTGATGTAAAGCAGATAAAGTCCCACTGCAATGAAATCAACCGGCACAAAAATGACAGGATTGGGATGGCGGAACCACATGGGCAGCAGGATGACGATATACAAAAGACCGATCGCGCCCGCCGCGTAACCGGACCAGACGAGCGTTCCGTTGATACGCCAGTCGCAGAGCAGGCACAAAAGCGCAGGCAGAAGCGCCGCGATGGTCAGCACAAATAAAATACCAGAACGATTCACGTCCTCAGGCCGGATGCGCTTGTCCGGCGGAAAGGGCGGCTCGGAGAGATTGCGCGGGATATCGGGATGAAATACCGGTGTCCCGCAAAGAGGACATTTTTTCTCGCTGTCGGCGAGTTCAACGCCGCATTTGACACAATACATGTTTCACAGCCTCCTATTCATGC
>ERZ1027176.655-NODE-655-length-15923-cov-5.683136_pt1 | contig 15923 bp, 10 predicted proteins | sample MGYA00519248_ERZ1027176 | MGnify/ENA primary metagenome ERZ1027176 (study PRJEB26926, sample SAMN06164413) | human gut metagenome | biome: ENVO:00009003; feature: ENVO:2100002; material: ENVO:00002003 | host: Homo sapiens | place: USA | collected 2012 ...
ACGCGTAAGATCGTCGGCAGCGTCAGATGTGTATAAGAGACAGATTATAAATTGAACCGTTTGCATCTGCATCTTACTGACGCTGCGGGCTGGCGTATTGAAATAAAAAAATATCCCCGTCTGACAGAATTTGCGGCATGGCGTGAGTTTCCTACATGGAAAGAATGGTGGAATAACGGACGACGGTATGAAGAAGAAGGTAGTAAAGATGCTCACGGAGGTTATTATACTCAAGATGATATCCGTGAACTGGTGGCATACGCTCAGGAACGTTTTATTACTGTTATTCCTGAGATAGAGATGCCTGCACATTCGGAAGAAGTACTGACTGCTTATCCCGAGTTGTCTTGTACACACGAACCTTACAAACAAGCCGATTTTTGTGTCGGTAATGAAAAGACTTTTGAGTTTCTGGAAAATGTGCTGACAGAGGTGATGGAACTTTTCCCGTCCGAATATATTCATATAGGAGGGGATGAGGCCGGTAAAGCCTCATGGCCCACTTGCAAACTGTGCCAGGCACGTATGAAAAAAGAGGGCTTGAAAGATGTGAACGAGTTACAGAGTTATCTGATTCATCGTATCGAGGTCTTTTTGAATGCCCACGGACGTAAATTATTGGGTTGGGATGAAATATTGGAAGGTGGTTTGGCGCCTAATGCTACTGTCATGTCATGGCGTGGCACGGAAGGGGGAATGAAAGCGGTTGATTCCGGCCACATGGCTATTATGAGTCCGGGTGAGTTCTGCTATTTTGATTCTTATCAGGATGCTCCTGATTCCCAGCCGGAAGCAATAGGAGGGTATCTGCCTTTGGCCAAAGTTTATTCATTTAATCCTGTACCCGATACTTTGAGTGCGGATAAAGTCCAGTTAGTGTATGGAGTACAAGCTAATTTATTCACAGAATATATTCCGACTCCGGAACATGCGGAAATGATGATTTATCCTCGTATTCTTGCGTTGGCGGAAGTTGCTTGGAGTGATCCTTCTGTGAAGAACTATGATGATTTTCATGCTCGCGCATTGAAAGAGGTAGAGGCATTGAAAGCTGAAGGATACCATCCTTTCGATTTGAAAAATGAGATAGGAAATCGTCCGGGAGCGGATCAGCCCATACAACACTTGGCAGTAGGTAAGAAAGTGACTTACGGACCGGATGCCGCTTATTATCCCGGCTATTCGGCTGGTGGTGATAGTGCCTTGGTAGATGGGGTGATTGGAGGCTGGACTTATGGTGACAAGCGCTGGCAAGGTTTCATAGACAAAAAAAGAATGGATGTGACCATTGATATGGAAAAAGAAACAGAAATTCATTCTGTTGGAGCAGACTTTATGCAGGTGTGTGGACCTGAAGTCTTTATGCCTTCAGAAGTAATCATTTCCGTTTCTAATGATGGTAAGGAGTTTACGGAACTGAAGCGCATGGAACACAAAGTAGTGAAGGATGACAAGGTGACTTTCACCAACTTTGGTTGGGAAGGAAATGCCAAAGCACGTTACATACGTTATCAGGCATCTTCGGGTGAATTCGGAGGTTTCTTGTTTACAGATGAAATTGTAGTGAAATAATAGAACCTATATAAACAACAAATAGCATGAAGAAACAAATTTTGTTATCGGCTGTTCTGATTTGTATCTCAGTTTTTTCTGCGGCAGCACAGAAAGAGCCGGTAGATTATGTAAACCCTTTTGTGGGTACTACTAATTACGGTACGACAAATCCCGGAGCATTAACTCCTCATGGAATGATGTCGGTGACTCCTTTCAATGTGATGGGAGTTCCCGAAGGGGATAAGGATAAAGATAAGCAATGGTGGTCCACTCCATACGAATTCAATAATAAATATCTTACCGGTTTTGCGCACGTTAACCTTAGCGGGGTAGGCTGTCCGGAATTGGGGTCATTGTTATTGATGCCTACCACCGGCAAACTGGATGTGGATTATCATAATTATGGAAGTTTCTATCAAGGTGAGACTGCAAATCCGGGTTATTATACCAATATACTGGATAAATACAATGTGAAATGTGAACTGACTGCCACCCCACGTACCAGTATGGCACGCTTTACTTTTCCTGCCGGACAAAGCAATATCTTGTTGAATCTGGGAGAGGGATTGACCAATGAGAGTGGTGCTACCGTTCGTTTTGTAAACGACCGTGAGATTGAAGGTACCAAGTTGTTGGGAACTTTCTGTTACAATCCTCAGGCAGTATTTCCCATCTATTTTGTAATGCGTATCAACAAAGTACCGGCAAAACGCGGTTATTGGAAAATGATGCGTCCGATGGGTGTGGAGGCGCAATGGGACGATACAGCCGGTAAATACAAACTCTATACTGCTTATACAAAAGAAATAAGCGGAGATGATATAGGAGTGTGGTTTACTTACGATACTACGGCGGAAGAAGTGATTGAGGTCAGTATGGGCGTATCTTTTGTCAGCATTGAGAATGCTCGTCTGAATTTGGAAAAAGAACAGCCTTTCGGCACAACATTCGACAAACTGCGTGCGGAGGCCCGTAAGAGATGGAACGATGATCTTTCCCGTATCAAGGTAGAAGGTGGCACGGAAGAACAAAAGGGAGTATTCTATACCGCTATGTATCATACCATGATTCATCCTAATATTTTGCAGGATGTAAGCGGACAATATCCACAAATGGAGGGAGACAAGATTCTGACCACCAACCGTAACCGTTATACGGTGTTCTCATTGTGGGATACTTATCGTAACTACCATCAGTTGATGACTTTGGTCTATCCGGAACGTCAGATGGATATGATACATACTATGATGGGTATGTATAAGGAACACGGATGGTTCCCGAAATGGGAATTATATGGTCGTGAAACATTGACTATGGAAGGTGACCCCTCTATTCCTGTTCTGGTAGACAGTTGGATGAAGGGATTGCAAGACTTTGACATTGACGAAGCTTATAAGGGAATGTATAAGTCGGCCACTACTCCGGGCAAGGATAATCTGATGCGTCCGGATAATGACGATTATATGTCCAAAGGGTATGTGCCGATGGAAAGCCAGTATGACAACTCGGTTTCTCATGCTTTGGAATATTATGTTGCCGACTATGCGCTGTCCACTTTGGCAGAGGCTCTAGGTAAAAAGGAAGATGCGAAACTGTTCCGCAAACGTTCTATGGGGTATAAGAATTATTATAGCAAGGATTTCGGAACTTTGCGTCCTATCACCAAGGAAGGTAAGTTCTATGAACCGTTTGACCCGAAAGAAGGAGCGAATTTTGCACCTAGTCCCGGTTTCCACGAAGGTAACGCATGGAATTACACTTTCTTTGTTCCTCATGATATCAATGGACTGGTGAAACTGATGGGAGGTGATAAGAAATTTGTCGATAAGCTGCAAAGCGTGTTCGATGAAGGAAATTATGATCCGGCTAATGAACCCGATATAGCTTATCCTTACCTGTTCAGTCGTTTCAAGGGTGAAGAATGGCGTACACAGAAATTGGTGAAGGAATTGCTGGCTAAGTATTTCACAACTAAGCCGGATGGAATTCCTGGCAATGATGATACGGGTACGATGTCTGCATGGGCTATATTCAGTATGATGGGATTCTATCCGGATTGTCCGGGTGTGCCCGAATATACATTGACTACTCCTACTTTTGATAAAGTGACCGTTCAGCTTGATCCTAACTATTGGGGCAAGAAAGAATTGGTTATCAAGAAAGAAGGACAAGGGGATTATATAAAGGAAATCAGATTGGGCAATAAGAAAATTAATAAATATTTGATTTCGCATGATGATTTGATCAAGGCAGGTGAAATTACTTTTATAGTAACAGAAAATCCTAATAAGAAATAACTATGAATACGAAACGATTTTTGTGTGCTGCGTTAGGAGCTGTTTGTTGTTTTGCTTTTATGCAAGCGCAGGTACGTACAGAGCAGACTTTCGAAAAAGGGTGGAAATTTACGCGTGAAGATAATGCGGAATTTGCCAATCCCGGTTATAATGACAGTAAATGGCAGAACGTCACCGTTCCTCATGATTGGGCGATTTATGGTCCGTTCAGTATCAATAACGACAAGCAGGAAATGGCTATCACTCAGGATGGACAGACAGAGGCTCTGGAACATGCCGGCCGTACCGGAGGTCTTCCATTTGTAGGAACCGGATGGTATCGCCTGAACTTTGATGCTCCCGGTTTTGAAAAAGGCAAGAAGGCTACTTTGATATTTGACGGAGCAATGAGCCATGCCCGTGTCTATATGAACGGGCAGGAGGCAGGCTATTGGCCATACGGTTATAATTCCTTTTATGTGGATGCGACCCCTTATCTGAAACCGGGTGAGAAGAACGAGCTGGCAGTCCGTTTGGAAAACGAGCCTGAATCATCACGTTGGTATCCGGGGGCCGGTTTGTACCGCAATGTTCATCTGGTAATCAATGAAGATGCGCATATCCCGACATGGGGGACGTATGCTACCACTCCCGTGGTGACAGACAAATATGCAAAAGTGTCTTTGAAAACTTCTTTGGTTAGTCCCGAAGGAGCCAATAAGGATAATTACCGTATTGTGACGCAGATTAAGGATAAAAACGGCAAAGTGGTTGCTACCGGGGAAAACAAGTTGAGTGTTTTTGACAATACTTTGTTTGAACAGGAGTTTGCAGTAGCCAATCCTGAGTTATGGAGTCCTGAAACTCCGGTTCTTTATACGGCTGAATCCAAAGTATATGAAGGGAATACCTTGAAAGACGAATATACCACTCGTTTTGGTATCCGTACCTTGGAGATTATCCCCGACAAGGGTTTCTTTCTGAATGGAAAATTGACCAAATTCAAAGGAGTATGTAACCATCATGACTTAGGCCCGTTGGGAGGTGCTGTAAATGATGCCGCTATCCGTCGTCAGATTCGTATTCTGAAAGATATGGGCTGTAATGCAATCCGTACTTCTCATAATATGCCGGCTCCCGAACTGGTGGAGGCTTGTGACGAGATGGGTATGATGGTGATGGCGGAATCCTTTGACGAATGGAAATCGGCAAAGATGGCCAATGGATATCATAAAGTATTTGATGAATGGGTGGATAAGGATTTGACGAATCTGATTCGTCACTATCGTAATAACCCAAGTATTGTGATGTGGTGTACAGGTAATGAAGTACCTGATCAGTGGAGCGGCAGTAACGGTCCGAAACTCTCGCGTATGTTGCAGGATATTTGCCATCGTGAAGATCCCACTCGTCCTGTAACACAAGGTATGGATGCGCCCGACGCCGTGGTAAACAATAATATGGCTGCCGTTATGGATGTGGCCGGTTTCAATTATCGTCCCCATAAATATCCTGAAAACTATAAGAAGTTGCCTCAGCAGATTATTTTAGGTAGTGAAACAGCTTCTACAGTAAGTTCGCGTGGTGTCTATAAATTCCCCGTTGTCCGTCAGGCTATGAAGAAATATGACGATCATCAGTCTTCTTCTTACGATGTGGAACATTGTGGTTGGTCCAATTTGCCGGAAGACGACTGGATTTGGCACGAGGATAACGCATGGGGGATCGGAGAGTTCGTATGGACGGGCTTCGATTATCTGGGCGAACCGACTCCTTATTATACTGACTGGCCCAGCCATTCTTCTTTGTTCGGTATAATCGACTTGGCCGGATTGCCCAAAGACCGTTACTATTTGTACCGCAGCCATTGGAACAAAGATGAAGAGACACTGCACATCCTTCCTCATTGGACATGGCCGGGACGTGAAGGAGAAGTGACCCCGATCTTTGTCTATACCAATTATCCGTCTGCAGAAGTGTTTATCAATGGCAAGAGCCAGGGTAAGCGTACCAAGGATTTGACTGTAACGGCTGAAAATAGTGCGGATTCTGCTTCCATAGCAGATTTCAAGCGCCAGAAACGCTACCGTTTGATGTGGATGGATACAAAGTATGAGCCGGGAACCGTGAAAGTGGTTGCATACAATGAGAAAGGGGATGCTGTAGCCGAAAAGGAAATCCATACGGCAGGTAAGCCCGACCATATAGAATTGGTTGCAGATCGCAATGAAATAAAGGCTGATGGCAAGGATTTGTCATTTGTCACAGTGAGAGTGGTGGATAAAGAAGGTAACCTTTGTCCCGACGCACAGCATCTCATCAAGTATGCTGTAAAAGGTGCGGGAACCTATCGTGCCGGTGCAAACGGAGACCCCACTTCATTGGAACTTTTCCATGTTCCGCAAATGAAAGTGTTTAACGGAATGATGACTGCTGTTGTGCAAAGCACTGATAAACCGGGAGAAATTACACTGACCGCAACAGGTAAAGGACTTAAATCAGGTAGGCTAGTTTTAATAAGTAAGTAAAAAGATTTGTTTCAATTTCCACTATCTGTGCCCCGCTTGATTTTATTAAGCGGGGCTTATTTATTTAAAAAAGTTAGAAAATAATTGGGGAAACCTGCTTCTAAAAATGAAAAAGTTGCTATTTTTGTTGTCAAATGTAATATGCCAATTAAAAATCCTAACTTATCATAGTATCATGTTGACCCAAATCATTAACGCAAAGATTCTTACCCCACAGGGCTGGTTGAAGGACGGGTCTGTCCTTATGCGCGACAATAAGATTTTAGAAGTTACCAATTGTGATTTAGCTGTTATCGGAGCCGAGCTGATTGACGCTAAAGGTATGTATGTTGTTCCCGGTGGTGTGGAAATCCATTGTCATGGTGGTGGTGGCGGTGATTTTATGGAAGGTACGGAAGAGGCTTTCCGTACAGCCATTAATGCTCACATGAAACATGGTACTACCAGTATTTTTCCAACATTGTCTTCTTCTACCGTACCGATGATTGAGGCGGCTGCCGAAACTTGTACCAAGTTGATGGCGGAACCGGACAGTCCGGTATTGGGATTGCACCTGGAAGGTCATTATCTGAACATCAAGATGGCTGGTGGACAAATGCCTGAGAATATTAAAGATCCGGACCCTAATGAGTATATTCCTATTGTAGAGAAATGGAATTGTATCAAGCGTTGGGATGCAGCTCCCGAATTGCCGGGGGCTATGCAGTTCGGAAAATACATTACGGGAAAAGGGATTGTGGCATCTGTGGCCCATACTCAGGCTGAATATGAAGACATTCGTTCTGCATGGGATTCAGGTTATACGCTGGCCACGCATTTCTATAATGCAATGCCCGGTTTTCACAAGCGTCGTGAGTATAAATATGAAGGAACAGTAGAGAGTATTTATCTGATAGACGATATGAATGTGGAAGTGGTGGCCGATGGCATTCATGTACCACCTACCATTTTACGGTTGGTTTATAAGATAAAGGGTGTAGAACGTGCTTGTGTCATTACAGATGCTTTGGCATGTGCGGCCAGTGACAGTAACGTGGCTTTCGATCCTCGTGTCATCATAGAGGATGGTGTGTGCAAACTGGCAGACCGTTCAGCATTGGCAGGCAGTGTGGCTACCATGGACCGTTTGATCCGTACCTTGGTGCAGAAGGCGGAAATTCCTTTGGAGGATGCTGTCCGTATGGCTTCCGAAACTCCTTCGAAATTTATGGGAGTATATGACCGTAAAGGTTCCTTGCAGAAAGGAAAAGATGCCGATATCTTGATTCTTGACCAGGATTTGAACATCCGTGCCGTATGGGCGATGGGCAAGCTGGTCGAAGGAACTTGTACATTATAAAAAAGAGTGCTTTCAGCAATTTGATACTCTTTATAGTTCGTCATTCTGAATGAAATGAAGAATGACGAACTATAAAGAGTTTTCTTATCCTTTTTCTATGTGTAACACATATCCTTTCTTCATCAGTGATTCTATCTTCACACTGGAGTCATTGCGCAACGCTTTTCGTAAATAGGTTATTTGTACATTCAATGCCAGCGAATTGGCATAGGATGAAGCTCCCCATACATGTTTCAACAGTATTTCCCGATCTACGGGAACATGGAGGTTTTTAGCTAATATTCGGAGTATCTTAGCCTGTCGGGAAGTAATCAGTACCTTGTTATTTCCTGTCCTTATTTCATTGGTGGTATAGTTGAATGTACTTTTCCCGAATGTATAGCTTTCTGTTTCAATTCTGTTGTCTACACATTGAAACCGTTCACGGATACGTGCCAACAGCTCTTCGGGATAAAAAGGCTTTGCTAGATAATCATTGGCCTGCAGATCAAAACCTTTCAGACGGTCGGCTTTATCGCTACGGTCTGAAAGAAAGAAAATAAGTACCTGATGATTTTGTTTCCGTATTTTTGCCGCTACCTCAAAGCCGTTCAGTTCGGGCATATTGATATCAAGCAATACCAAATCGGGCTTTATTAAGGGAAATTGCTGTAAAGCAATGTTTCCGTTCCCTGCGTAAGTAACTTCATAGCCTTCTGCTTCCAAAAAACGTTTTAAGAGCATGGAGTATTTTAAATCATCATCTGCGAAAAGTATTTTGATTGTTTTCATCTTATATGAATTGTTGAAATGATTATTGAGGTAATACAATACTGAAAGTCGTTCCTTTCCCCGGCTGGCTGGTCAAGGATACGTATCCGTGGTGTGCTTCGGTGAGAAGTTTTACGTAACTTAGCCCTAGTCCGATACCCGGTATATTTCGGTCTGGTATATGGCTGCCGCGATAAAACTTATCAAAAACCTTGCTTTGCTCTGCTGGCGGAATTCCAATTCCGTTATCTGTTATTTGTATAGTAAGGGTGTGTCCTTTCTGTATACAGGATAAATCAATCCGGACTTCTTTACCGGAGTACTTGATGGCGTTCTCTATCAGGTTGCTGATGATGTTGGCAATATGTACCGGGTCGGCGATGACCAAAGTGGATTCCATTTTATAGTGCGGATGAACCGTAACCTGTTTATCGGCAGGTATATTGGTAAGCCGGATTAATTTATTTACGGTTTCCCGTAAATCAAAAGTACGGATGTGGAGAGGCGTGTGTTCATAGTCAGCCCGTGTCATATCCCTTACTTTGGCTAGGTAGGCAGAAAGATTGTCCAGTTCAAACATGGAATCCTTTACTACTTCATCCATTGCTCTTTCGTCTGTACGCATGGACTTGTTGTTGAGAAAGGCAATACACATTTTCAAGGTTTGTACGGGGCGTTTCAGCTCATGTATCATGGTATTTACAAAGCTTTTTCTCATTTCGTCTATTTTCCGTTGTTTCAAAATGGTCTTGATCTGGTAGATAAGGCAGAATACCAAGAGCAGAACTAATATCAGGCTACCCAACAGCTGCCATGCCATTTGTTGGAGAAGGGAGGGGAAAGGTATCTGTATGGATGCCGTCAATGCCTGTTTAAGTAAAGGATTATAAGGATAAACAATATACATTTCAGGTTTGAACAATCGGGTGGAAAAGGTATAGCTTCCATGCCACAGGATAGAATCAGTCTGCATCAGTCTGATATTTGTCAGTTTTATCTGGTTGGCTTGTAATAGTGAATCAAAAATTTCAGCTCGAAAGGGGTGGGTCATCTCGGCTCCATAACGTGTGGCTGCATCAAATAGAATTTCATTGGAAATGTTCTCTACCCGAAAACTGTCGCGGACTATAACACTTTCCTCATTCAACAATGCATTCTGTTTTATCAATGAATCCAGATTATTAATTTCACTTTTTTGTCTATAAAAACTAATGACACAGGTTGTTTTGCCGTTTTGGTTCACCGAATCCGGCATTTCTATTTTGTAGCTCAGTGTATATTTGTGGTTGTTAGTCCGTTTGTCATAGCGTGTATTCATTTCTTCTTTTTCCAGTTGCAGTATTTGTTTATGCAGTTCCTGCATGAACGTTCTCGTTGAATAGCAATATTGGTGGTGAAGCCAATAGCCTTGACCGCCTATTATCAGTATAGCTGTAATGATAGTCAGTATCCATACTGTTTTTATTCTTTTTTCCATCTTTTCTTTTTTCCATCTTTTCTTTTTTTCGTTAAAGCAAAGGTACGGGCTATCCTTAGATATGCAATGTACACGAGGGTTGTTTTTTCATCGGCGTAATATTTCAGTAATAATTTTGTGGTATCGGGAAGGAGAGAAGGACCTAGCTTTGCAGTATAAAATTCATCACTTAAAAACAATTCGGATTATGAAAAAGAAACTGGCAAACCTGTTATTTTTGGCAATCATGGCATTGCCGGCTACGGCGCAGATAACCATTCTCGCTATGGATGATGTGAAGAAAAGCGAACCCATAGATGAATTGGTTTTCCGTGCCCAGTATGAGTTGAAGATGGTAGAGGACACAACTAAGGCCGACCGTCAGCCCAATTCGGAAACGATGATGCTGGAAGTGGGAAAGAAATGTTCGCAATTTTATAGTTACACTACTTATCTTCGGGATTCTACTTTGATCGCCGACTATGCTAATAAAGTGTCCCAAGATGTCTTGCAGCAACATGCCAAGGCTTATGGAAACGGGCGTATTACATATCGGATTTATAAGAACTATCCTACGGGAAAGGTGACAACGCTTGACCGGTTGGCTACCAGTAATTTCCGTTGCGAGGAAAAGAATGAAAAACCGGTATGGACCTTATTACCCGATACGGCTACTATTCTGACTTATCATTGCCGGAAAGCAACTGGTCACTTCCGGGGAAGAAGTTATACGGCATGGTTCACGATGGAAATTCCTGTAAGTGAAGGGCCTTGGAAACTTTGTGGATTGCCAGGTCTCATCATAAAGGCTGAGGATGACCGCCGACATTATTCATTTGAATGTACAGGTATCGAGCAATTCCGTGGACCGAAACCACTTCTTTTCAATGGAAAAGGTTTTGAATCCATCAGTCGTAGAGATTTGAATAAGGTATATGAGCGTTATGCCAAGGACCCGGTAGGCTTTATCACTTCTACAGCCCCCAATGTAAAATTGACGATAAAAGATGAGCAAGGTAACACGTTGAAAAACTTTGAGTTACCTTATAATCCGATAGAATTATCTGAAAAATAACAAGATGAAAACAGCAATCATTCTCTCTTTGTTGAGCTTTTTGCTTCATATTCACACAAACGCACAAAACACGATAAAGGGACGGGTAACGGACAAAGTTACCCGTCAGCCTTTGGAATCCGCTACCGTCACTTTGCAACAGGGAGGGGATGGCAATATCATCAACTATACTTTGACAGATGCTGACGGACGTTTTCAACTTTCCTCTTCATCCTTGAAAGACAGGACAATAACGGTGTTTTATATGGGTTACAGGAAAAAGGCCATACCGGTACTTATCAGTCGTCCGTTAACTATCGAACTGGAGCAGGAAACTGTCTTGCTGAAAGAAGTACAGATTCGTCCGGGGCGCGTATGGGGAAGGCAGGATACCTTGAAATATGACCTCACCCGTTTTACATCTTCCAAAGATCGGAATGTAAGTGATGTGTTGAAAAAACTTCCCGGCATCAATGTGGAAGAGAATGGAACTATAAAATATAATGGAAAAGTGATCAGTAATCTCTATGTGGAAGGTATGGATGTGAGTGGCGGTCGTTATAATCAAATTAATAATAATCTGAAAGCGGATGCCGTACAGGCAGCGGAGGTCATTGAAGGACACCAACCCATTAAGTCCTTGCGTGGCAAGACCTTTACGGATGACGTTGCCTTGAATTTGAAATTGAAACCCGAAGTCCGTTCCCAATGGATTTATACCGTTATGGCAGGGGGAGGTTATGGAGAGAAAGCACTTTACGACGCTTCGTTCAATGTACTGCAATTGAGTCGTAACCGGCAGACTGTCTATACTTACAAGGCAAATAATATAGGCCGGAATCTGTTTTCCGACCAACAGAAACTGGCATCCGGCAATAGCTTTGACCGGGTGACGGACAGCAATCCTCCCATTTTTCTTCCTTTACCCGAACCGGCCATGCCCTTGTCGCAAAAAAGGCTGTTATTCAATGAAACGCATACAGCCTCTGCCAACCGCCTGTACCGATTGGATGAAGAAAAGCAATTACGATTTCAGTTAGGGTATATTCATGACCGCACAACCCGGCAATATGGAAGTGAGGAAATCTATTATTTTGCACAAGATACGGTGCATACGGCTACCAACCGGCATGACCGTTTAAAAACCGATTGTCTGAATGGTGAAGTAAATTATGAAGATAATGCTGCAAGTCGGTACACTCGTGAGAATTTTTCGTTTGCAGGAACATGGAAATCAGGAGTTTCGGATATAACGGGTGATAATGTTATTTTCCAAAAGATAAAAAATTCACAATGGGAATTGAAGAATTATTTCAATCAACTTTACACCAAAGAAAAATACACCTGGGGAATCCGGTCGTATATCCGTTACACCCATCTTCCTGCTTTACTGACAGTGATTCACCGCAACCTGCCCGTGTCATCTGCCGATAACAGACTGATTGCCACCTGCATCCACCGTAGGGACGAATTGAATTTGCCTGATAACATCAACGAAAACACATATCGAACTGTCACCGGACAGACATATGAGTCTATCCCTACGGAATATGAAGAAATGAACATCGACAATGCCTACACGGATAACGCTCTTTATGGGATGCGGAAAAAGAATGGAGTGAATTACCAGCTTACAGGTGGTTTTCGTGGCGGACTTTCTTCGGTGAGACAGGAGAATAGTTACTCTGTTCCTCGTTATTCCTTCTATACTATTCCCCGTATAGAATGGGAGAGGACTGATTTTTTACTCACCGCTGCTGCCACTGTCTGGTGGAATCGTCTTCCAAAGCAATCTTATTCCCGTTTTTATGCCGCTCCCTCCCTTTATTTTCGCTATAAGTTTAGTCCCCGTTGGAAAATGTCCTTATCAGGCAGTCTGGACGAGAGTGAAGGAGGAATACAGGATATCTATCCTTTCCATTATCGTGAAGATTATCGTACTGTGGTGAAACACACGGGAAAAGTAGCTGTAACCGTCCGGCAACTTTATACCTGCTATCTGGAATACAAAAATACTGTCAAGGAATTTTTCTGGACTTTATCAGCTTCCTATTCCCACAATCGTTATAATCTGATGGCAGAACGTAATTATAAGGACGGTAATTTTTATCTTTCGTCTGTGGAAAGAAATCATTCCTCTTATAGTTACGCCTTGAATACCATAGGGTCGAAAGGGGTATATGACTGGAATTTGAAGACTTCTCTGGAACTGACTTTAGCACGCAATGAAGGTAAACAGTTGAATGAAAATATCGTTCAGAATTACAGGTATGACTATCTGCGCGTCGAACCTAAAATTGTGTGGGCCCCTTCTGCACTTTTTGAGGTTGAATACAAAGCGACGGTCAGTTGTGGGGGTTCCGGAATAGGAAAGGATACCCGTTTAGACCCTTTATGGGATGTAGCTCAACGGCTGACTCTCAGTTTGGGATTTCATGATACAGACTTCCGGTTATCCGGAGAGCATTTTTATAATGATTTAAGCAAGGACCAGCATCTGAATACTTGGCTTGCAGATGTTTCATTGATACATAAATCCGGAAAATGGAGGTTTACCGCTTCTGCTATGAATCTGTTTAATAAGGAACAATATCGTTATACTCTTTATTCTGCTGTGCAGAGTTATACTTCTTGGGTAAAACTTCGTCCCCGCGAATTTATGGTATCTGTGCAATATCAGTGGTGAAAAAGAATTGGGATGGAGTTAAACTTGTAGCTTTCATGTAAGGACAGTGCTGTGTGTTTTACTGAAAGTATGAGGTGGACTGTATCTTTTTAGTGTTGCATAATATATCCTCTTCTATCTCTTCTGTTGTTTCTTCATGGTATTCTTTGTAGATAACCCCTTCATTCAGATAGTGGATAATATCACATATTTCCCTTAACGAGGCAATGAGATGTGATGAAATTATCACCGTCTTTTCTTTTGCTTTCAGTTGCCGGATGAGTCTTTTCATCAGGATACACCCCTTCAAGTCCACCCCATTGAACGGCTCGTCAAGAATAAATACGTCATTTTCTTGCAATAATAATGCCATAAATCCCAGTTTCTTTTTCATTCCGGTAGAATATTCGGCAGCATACCTGTCAAGGGGCAGTTGGAAAATTTCATTTAAATGTTGAATGGTGAGTGTACTGACCGGCAGACCTTTGGCTTTCATACAGAATTCCAAGTATTCAAGACCCGTGATTTGGGAATAAAAGAAGTTGGATGCAGACAGATAACCTGCTTTTAAAGTTTTGCTTTTGGTTATGCTTCCGGTATAATTATAGATTCCCGTCATGCAGTTGAATAAAGTAGTCTTTCCGGCACCATTCTCACCCACCAAACCATATATTTTTCCAGGGTGATATTCTAAATGAATCCCGTTTAATACTTTGACTTTACCGAATTTTTTATGTAAATCATTCACTTCTATCATAGTAATCTTTTTAAATGTTTGCGTGTCTGGCAGCTCAACAATGTGGTAAGAGCCATGCCGGGTATTAAAAGAAACGGACCAAAAAGAGAACCTAAATAAAAAGGCATCAATATACTTAATTGCACAATAAACAGCAATAGGGGGGATGGGATGATATGGCGCAACATACTGATGCCAATGGCATAAATCAAGGTGGCGATATAATAAGATAAGAAAAAGAGGATTTCATCTTGGTCATAGGTAGATGCTATAAGTGCTAAGCCGAAAGGAATGGAGGTGATGAAAACATTCCATGCGATACTTTTCGATTGGAAACGGCATAAAGTCTTGAAATTTTTGAAATGAAGAAGATATCCGGTGTCCATTGGTTGCAGATAGCCTGACGCCTGTATCAATCCCCATAGAACGACACACACTTTGTCTATTTTTATATTTCCGTGTACGGTTCCTGCTATGGAAAAAAGCAAGAGTAGGGCATATATCCAGAAAGATTGGCGGAACATCCGTATATATTCATAACTTCCTTTGTAGAGAAAAGGTAAGCGGATAGGTTTGTGTTCCAGCTTAATTTCTTTCAGGAAAGGCAATAACGTGGCGAACAGCCATAAACCGATAGCTTCTGTAAATCGCCCTTTTATCATTTCCATTCCCGCAAATGGCAATGTGATTAAAGTATACTCTTTGATCAGGAAGACTGGAAGATGGGACGTTAAAGTGTGTAGAAACTCTTTATCTTTTCTATAATTATGATAGCTGGCCAATAAGAGAACGCATACCACAGGAATAACGAAACGGTTTTCTGCCAAGAACAATATCATGATGGCAGCCACCGTTAAGATGGTAAGGAAGACTATTCTGAAGATGCCCAGTTCTATGACTATCCTTCCAAAATTTTTTAAACGAAGCAGCAGATACAGCTGAAACATAAAGTGCTTTTTTATTCTAGTTGAGGGTACAAAGGAATAAAATATCCGGTTAAGTACCCTCATAATGGAGTGAAAAATTATTCTTTATGCTCCTCTTTCAGTTCTGCCAACTCTTTGTTCACCCGTGTCATCTCTTTAATTCTGTCGGATACATAATGGAAGAGGAAATAGTCAGTCAGAATAGCCATCAGCATCAAGATAGATATGGTCAATACCATCCACCATTGATGGTAATTATAAAAAAATACACCGAGGAATATGGTAACAATTGGGTATCCTGTAATATAGCCCCAATGAAATAACTTTTTGTATTGGAGTACATTCTTTATTTGTTCTTCCAAATTTCTTTCTGTCTTTATTTTTTCCAGTTTTATAATTCCGATAAAGTTTAGAGTCAAAACATAAAGCAAGATTCCAAAGGTAGCTTGCCAAAAAACTAATTGTCCTTTTAGATAGATAAAATCCATCAAGATCAGTAAGGTTATTCCCAAAAGGAAACAAAATCCTCCTTTTTCAAGTCTGAGCATTCTTTGCAGGCAACTTTCTTTCTGCCGTGACAACATCTCTATCTGTCTCTTATACACATCTCCGAGCCCACGAGACTCCTGAGCATCTCGT
>ERZ1027176.667-NODE-667-length-15706-cov-5.760207_pt1 | contig 15706 bp, 14 predicted proteins | sample MGYA00519248_ERZ1027176 | MGnify/ENA primary metagenome ERZ1027176 (study PRJEB26926, sample SAMN06164413) | human gut metagenome | biome: ENVO:00009003; feature: ENVO:2100002; material: ENVO:00002003 | host: Homo sapiens | place: USA | collected 2012 ...
GATCTACACGCGTAAGATCGTCGGCAGCGTCAGATGTGTATAAGAGACAGACAAAGCGCCGACAATTTTTTTTGCCAAGTCGCTCATCGTGCCAAGCCCCGTAGCAAGCGTCACCGCGCCGAACACAGCCGACAAAACTCCGAAAACCAACCACACAATCGCTCCGCCTATACGCCTTTTTGCGATTACCTGCATAAAAAATCCTCCTTGGCTTCATTTTATCACACATTTTCCTGCAAGGCAATTATTATGTCGTATTTTGTCGTTTTTCGTGCAGTGCGGTGCAGTCGGCAGGCGGGGTTTGCTTGAAGGAATTTTTTTATTTCTCCCGCAACGATTGAACTTTTATTCTGTTTTTGCTATAATTTCAATAGACTATATGCGGAGGTTTCTTCACAGATGGAAAAACTCAAAGGCTCGTTGCTTTTCGGTCAGTCCGGCGGCCCCACTTCGGTAATAAACGCCAGCGCCTACGGCGTTTTCAGCGAAGCGTTCAATCACGATTGCATTACGCGCGTACTCGGCGCGCACTACGGCATAAAGGGCATACTCGACGACGACCTGTTCGACATAAACTCCGAGAGCCGCGAGGAGCTTGAACTGCTCAAAACAATGCCCTCTTCCGCCTTGGGCTCGGTACGCTACAAGTTAAAGCCTTTTGAAGAGGACGAAACGGATTATAAACGGGTGTTGGAAATTTTCCGCAAGTACAACGTGAGATATTTTCTCTACAACGGCGGAAACGACTCCATGGACACGGTGTGCAAAATCGGCGCGTACCTCAAAGCCCACGGCTACAAATGCAACGTAGTCGGCGTGCCCAAAACCATTGACAACGACCTTGCCCTCACCGACCACTGTCCCGGCTTCGGCTCAGCGGCAAAATATATCGCCGCAAGCTGCATGGAGCTTTCCTTGGATTCGAGCGTATATTTCAACGGCGCAATCACCGTTGTGGAAATCATGGGACGCAACGCGGGTTGGCTGACTGCGGCAAGCGCAATCGCCGCTTTCAACGGTCACGGTCCCGATTTGATTTACGTGCCGGAAATCCCCTTTGACATCTCCGCGTTTATGGACGACGTGAGCGCGGTCTACAACCGCAAGGGCGATTGCTTTGTCGCCGTTTCGGAAGGCATAAAGGACAAGGACGGCAAATATATAAGCGAATACGCGAGCGGGCTTGCGACGGAGCAGGACAGCTTCAACCACAAACAGTTGGGCGGCGTGGGCGCATTTTTGGCTTCCTACGTAAAGGTGCACACCAAAGCCAAGGTAAGAGCCATAGAATTCAGTCTCTTGCAGCGCTGCGCAAGCCACATAGCCAGCAAAACCGACGTGGAGGAAGCCTGTCTTGCAGGCACGGAAGCGGTGCGGGCGGCAGTTGACGGAGAGTCGGAGGTCATGATATGTTTTAAGCGTGCGGCGGACAAAAACGGAAATTATTTGTGCGAAACGTCCCGCGTTCCGCTTTGCGAGGTGGCAAACGAGGAAAAGACTCTGCCCATGGAGTTTATTTCCCCGACAAACAACTTTATATCCGAAAAATATCTCGGCTATGTGCTGCCGCTTATTCAGGGAGAATCCGCGCCGCCCTTTGAAAACGGGACGCCGCGTTACGCAAAGCTGAAACGAATCAAGCCGGAGCCTAAGCTGTGCAAATAAAAAAGCGTCCCGAAAGGGACGCTTTTGATTTAAATATTCAAAGCAGCAGACTGACCAGAGCGAACAGTCCGTTTGCCAACAGCCCCGCGACCAAGCCGCCGACGGTGTGCAGCATGATTGACCAACCGGTAAGGCTTCTGAAATTGAGCGCGTCCATCATGGACACGTGGGTTGACAGGTAACCGCTCCAAAACATACACATAGCCGTCAGCACGGCGACATTGCTTGCGGTAATAATCCCTCTCGACATCATTTCGGGGACAAGACCTATTGCCGCGCCCGCGCTGCCGAGAGCAGTCAAGGGGACGGCAATTATTTCCGGAGAACCGAACCCGAACAGCGGCTTTAAGACGGGGCTTAAAAAGCTGCCTATCATGGGAATAAGCCCCACTCCCTCGCCGACGCCGCCCGTATAGCCGCCTTCGGGCTTGCCGTTGGTGAGCATGAGCACCAGCGTAGCGATAATAAGCACTCCCGGAATAATGGAAACTCCCACCTTGACTCCGCCAGCGCCGCCGTCCAGCAGGCTTGAAATCAGCCGCTGAAAAACGCCGCCTTCGCGCACCTCGCGCATTTTCAGCACATCGTACTCCGCGCTTCCCGCATCCTTCAAAGCAGGCTCGTCCTTGCCGAACACTTTTTTGGTTTTCAAAAGCATAAGTCTTGTCACAAGTATGCTCGTCAAAAACACGGACAACAGTCCCACAACAACGGCAATCCCGAAATGCTCGCCGTTTAAGCTGAGCATTGAAACGACGACTATCAGTCCCATTCCGAATGCAGTGCCGATGTTGGTGAGCGCGCCAAGCTGATATTTTTTGAAATATCTGATGTAATTTCTGTCGTTTGCGAGAGTGAGCACGGCGGGATTGTCGGACAGAAAGGACGTAAACAGTGAAATCGAGGTTGCGCCCGGCATACCGTACAACGGTCCCATGAGGGGCGCAAACGCTTTGTTGAGCAAAGACACCACTCCGAACTCGCTGAGCACGGCAGATATGGCGCCCATAAGCACTGCCAAAGCCAAAAGATAAAACACCGTGTCCTTCAAAAGCATGAACGCCGTGTTGAACATGGTGTTGATTGCGTTGGAAAAGCCCATAACGCAGCCGAAAGCGACAAAAAAGCCCGCCACAAGGACAAGGCAGACAAAGCCTTCCGCGCCGACGGCCTTTTTCAGTTTTTTTCCGCCGCAAGCGTCTTTTACGCCGCGCGGCGGCTCGTTTTCAAAGACTTGCGCCACGGCGCCTGCTGCGACAGCCGCATCCGCGGCGGCTACGTCGTAAGAATCGTTCTTTTTTCCCGTTTCGGGAGGAATATCTTCCGCCCTCTCGGGCGGTGCCGGCGTTGCGCCGTCGTTTTGCTGCATTTCTCTTTTCTCCAAGTTTTTAAACCACAAAAAGAATAACAGTTAAGCCATTGTATGTCAACGGTTTAATACAAATTTCCGTCAACATGAATATAGTTCATAAAACGCAACGACGCCTATATTTTCACTAGCACGGCGCGCACGGGCGACGCTTCCGCGCCCTCCGCTTTGAGAGGCAGGGCGCAAAGAAAATATTTACCCTCGTCGACATTTTTAAGCACGAGGTTTTCCAGCAGATACACCCCCGCCCGCGCAAAAATTCCGTGAACCGCAAGAGTATCCTTTCCGTCAAAGGACTGCTGCTGCGTGCCTGCAAGCTTTATACCCATATCCGCAAGTTTTTGCGCCAGCGCGACGTCGGGCGGCGCGCCCTTGAACAGCATACGACGGCAAAAATTTTTCTCGGCGTTTTCGGCGGTACACACGACGCACTCTCCCAAAAAAACCGAAAGCTCGGCGGCGCAAACGTCCTTTCCGCCCGAAAACGTGTGCGAGGGCGCGTCAACGTGGGTGCCGTTGTGCAAACACACAGTCAAATCGCTGACCGCAAAGCCGTCCCTTTCCACTGTTTTAATCGCCGTCAATCGGGGCGCCGTGTCCCCCTCGAACACGCTCCCGCTCAAAAGCTCCTGAGAAATATCGATAATTTCCATAAAATCTCCTCAAAAACAAAAGCAAGTCGTCTGCGACCTGCTTTCCTGCTTTAATCCGCAAAACGGACGGATTTTATTTTCTGTTCCTTTTTCGGACGGTCGTTTGCGTCCGTAGGCACGGCGGCAATCCTGTCCACGACATCAAGCCCGCTTTCCGCAATGCCGAAGGCGGCGTATTGCCCGTCAAGAAAGGTCGCGTCCTTGTGGCAGATGAAAAATTGACTTGACGCCGAATCGAAATCGTTTGCGCGCGCCATGGAGATGACTCCGCGTCTGTGCGAGAGATTGTTTTTTACGCCGTTGGCGTAAAACTCTCCCTTTATATTTTTTTCGGAGCCGCCGCAGCCTGTTCCCGTGGGGTCTCCCCCCTGAATCATAAAGCCGTCTATTACGCGGTGAAAAATCAAGCCGTCGTAAAACCTTCTCTCCACCAGCGCTCTGAAATTCTCCACCGAAAGGGGCGCGTTTTTTTCGTCGAGAACGACGACTATCTCTCCGCCGTCCTCCATGGTGATTTTAACCTTGTTTTTGTCCATATCTCTCCTCAGTCGTTTTTAAGCTCCGCTTTGATTCTTCTCACGCCGCTGCTGCTGGACTGCTCCTTTGTAATCGTGAAGCGTCCCAGTTCTCCCGTGTTGGAGGCATGAGGACCTCCGCAGATTTCCATGGAAAAATCGCCCATGGAGTAAACCTTGACAACCTCTCCGTATCTGTCGCCGAAAAGCCCGATTGCGCCCTTCTGCCGCGCCGCTTCGACGCTCATTTCCTCACACGTCACGGGAAGTTTTCTGTTTATCGCCTCGTTTACAAGCTCTTCCGTCCTTTTAATTTCTTCGGGAGTCATAGGTCTGCCGAAGGAAAAATCGAACCGCAGCCTTTCGGGCGTTATGTTGCTGCCCTTTTGCGCCACCTCGTCTCCAAGCACCTGCCTCAACGCCGCCTGCAAAAGATGTGTCGCCGTGTGCAGCCGCGTGGTGGCTTCTCCGCTGTCCGCAAGCCCGCCCTTGAATCTTTGACCGCTTGCGTCGTGCGACTTCTGCTGATGCTCGGCGAACTTCGCTTTAAAGCCCTCCGTGTCCACCTTAAGCCCGCGTTCCGCAGCCAGCTCTTCGGTTATTTCGATAGGAAAGCCGTAAGTATCGTAAAGCCTGAACGCGGACGCGCCGTCTATGACATCTCCCGACAGCTTTTCGACAAGACGGTTGAACTCCCTCTCTCCTCCAATCAGCGTTTTGAGAAACTTTTCCTCCTCCTTGGCAAGCTCCTCCGTTATTTTTGAGGAGTTGCGCTTTATTTCCGGATATACGTCGCCGTACAACCCGACGTAAACCTCCGCTATCCTGATTATGTCTCCCTTTTGCATACCGAGAGCGTTGGCGAATCTTACCGCCCGCCGGATAAGTCTGCGCAGCACGTAGCCTTGGTCCACGTTGCTCGGCACGACGCCTATTTCGTCGCCCAAAAGAAACACCGCAGTCCGCACATGGTCGGCAATTATTCTCACCGCACGCAAGACGTCGGGGCTGCCGTCGCTTTCTTTGCCCGAAAGACGTCTGATTTCTGCGATTGCGGGCGCGAAGACATCCGTTTCATACACGCTGTCAAAGCCGTTAAGGACGCAAACCGTGCGTTCGAGTCCCATGCCCGTATCGACGTTTTTTCTGCCCAGCGGTTCGTATACGCCGTCCGCCCTCTTGTTGTACTGCATGAAAACATTGTTCCATATTTCAAGATATTTTCCGCAGTCGCAGGCGGGAGAACAGTCGGCGCAGCATTTTTCCTTGCCCGTATCCCAGAAAATTTCAGTATCGGGGCCGCAAGGTCCCGTAGTACCCGCAATCCACCAATTGTTTTTCTTCGGCAGGAAAAAAATCTGCCCGTCCTTCAAACCGCATTCGCGCCATATCTTTGCCGACTCCTCGTCGCGCGGCGCGTCGGCGTCTCCCTCGAAAACGGAAACTGCAAGCCTGTTTGCGTCAAGCCCGAGATACTCGTCCGACGTTAAAAACTCAAAGCTCCACTTGATTGACTGCTCCTTGAAATAGTCTCCGAGAGACCAGTTTCCCAGCATCTCGAAAAAAGTGCAGTGCGAAGCGTCTCCCACCTCGTCTATGTCGCCCGTCCTTACGCACTTCTGAACGTCGGCAAGCCGCGTACCCGAAGGATGGCTCTGCCCCAAAAGATAAGGAATGAGCGGGTGCATACCGGCCGTGGTAAAAAGCACCGAAGGGTCGTTCTCCGGAATCAGGCTTGCGCTTTTTATAACGGCGTGTCCTCTGTTTTCAAAAAATTCAAGAAATTTTTTTCTTAAAAAGCGGGATGTAATTTTTTCCATACGAACCTCTTTGAAGCGTTTAAAATCAAAATCAAAGACCGAAAAATTCGGTCTTTGAATGCTTTTTCCTTTATGTTTTTTCAGATTCTTACTGCCTTTTTCTGCGGGCGCCGAAGCTGAACAAATAAATCAAAAAGAAGAATGCGGGAGCAAACCAGAGCGTCCAGCCGCCGTCGAAATCGCTGTTTTCGCCGAACAGGCCTTTTTCAACCGTGTTGAAAAGTCCCATGTCGATTTTGCCGATTAACGCAATCAGCCCCACGACGACAACGCCCAGCACGAAAACGAAAAGACACCATTTGCTCGCTTTTTTGGAGCCTTTGCCCGTGCAGAGTTTGATTAGACCGAACAAAAACATTGCAACGCCCGAAATCGCAAACAGCGCCGCAAGTATGCCGAGCGTCCACTCTCCGACGGAAAAGCTTTTGAGAGAATTGAAATTGTCCGCAAAGCTCCACAACAGCTGTCCCGCCGTACTGAAATTTCCTCCTTCCACGGAATAATATCCGAGCATTTCGCCGCCAAGCAGATTTTGGGGCATGATTGCGGGATACCCGACGAAAGCGTACAGAAATGCGAGCGACAAAATCATGATGATTGCACCCCAAGTCCTCACTCTTGCTTCGGACTTCTTTTCCGAGCCGACTGTCGAGGCTGCCGCCGCGGGCAGATATACCGTCTGCTGCGGCTGTGCGTAAACGGGCTGAGCGGGAGGAGCGTAATAGGTCTGCTGCTGCGCCGCCTGCTGTTTTCTCAGTTCTTTTTTGTTGGGCTTGCGGTTTTCGGCGGAACCGCCCGCGTTTTGCGGAAGCTGCGGTATGTTCTGCACCACGGGACGCATGGCTACAAACTCGAAACCGCACCTTTCGCAGATGTAAGCGTCGCCGTTTACCGTGTGATTGCACCTTGGGCAAATTTTGACGGTGGAGCCGCGAAACAGCTTGTTGCCGCAATGCTTGCAGTACCTTGCAGAGCCGCTGTTGACCGTGTTGCAGTTGTTGCAGACAATGGGGTCCTCGGGCGTTTTCAGGTGCGCGCCGCACTGATAACAGTATTTTGCTATAAGCGGGTTGGCGGTGCCGCACTTTTCGCATACGTTGAAATTGTTGGAATTTTTCATATTAAATCCTCACATCGCCGTCAGTCGGCTTAGGTCTGCCGCAGCCGGTACAGAATTTGTCGTCTCTTTCGTTGAACTCTCCGCACTCGCATTTCCACCCCTTTGCCACCTCGTCGTGATTTTTGTTGCCCAAAGGATAACGGCAGGAGGTGCAGAACGCGGCGTCGGCGAGGTTTTCCGCGCCGCACACGAAGCAATAAACCTTGGGAGTTTCCGTCACCAGCCTGAGTCCGCAGGAAAAGCAAAATTTCGAGTCGAAATTGTTTAGCGCGCCGCAGTTGGGACAAATTTTGAGCTTTTCGGTAGTGGGCGCTTGGAGCACCGCCTGCTTTATTTTGGGATTTTTATCCTGAGCGTCGGCATAGTCCAACTGAAATTCGACCGTTTCGCCGTCTCTCAGGTCGAAAAAGCAATACTTGCAGAATTTGTCCTCCGGCTTGTTGGGCTTGCCGCAAAAACGGCATATTTTGCGCCTGACAACCCTGTGTCTGTTCATTGCGGTCACGTCGTGTCCGCAGCCCGCGCAAAAAACCGTATGAAGCGAAATTTCCGCGCCGCAATAGGGGCAAACCGCCGTTTCGTCGGGATTTTCGGAATCCCGCGAAACAGTTCCGCCACTCTGAATGGAAGCGACGCCGCTCACGTTTGCGTCTCCCAAAGCCGCGCCGCAGTTCACGCAATGGGTAAACTGCGGTTCGCAGACGCTGCCGCATTCGGGACAAATTTTCTGTTTTACGTCGCTGACCTCGAAGCTCTCGCTGCCGCAGTTGATACAAAACCTGCTTTCCGACGCATTCGGCTCTCCGCAAACCTTACATATCTTCATTTCTCTTTCCAAAAGACAAACCGACTTTGAAATATGATACCATACGCGCCCTGTCTTGTCAAGATTTGGCGTTAAAACTGTCTTTCAAGCCCACTATCTCGTTGAATACCGCCGTTTCACCCTCTTTTCCGTCCGCGGCAAAGTAGCCTATGCGCATAAACTGAAACCTGTCGGGACGTTTCGCGTCCTTCAAAAGACTCTCGCCGAAGCCGTTTATTTCCGTTCTGCTGTCGCGGTTGAGGCGCTCGGTAAAATCCGTTTCTCCGTTTTCGGGAGGGTTGAGCAGCGATTTGAACCGATAAGCCTTGACAGGCACGCAGTCTGCGGCGTTTACCCACTGTATAACGCCCTTGACCTTCATACCGCTTTCGTCGCTTCCGCTTTTGCTGTTGTCTACGACGGAGGCGAACACGGTTTTTACCGTGCCGTCGCTATTGTATTCCACTCTGTCGCAATGTATGATATACGCGCCTTTGAGTCTTACGTACCCGTCGGGTTTCAGCCTGTGATACTTGGGAGGAGGATTGCTTTCAAAGTCGCTGCCGTCTATGTACAGCTCGTTTGAAAAGCTTACCTTGCGCGTAGTTATCGCTTCCGCGTTGGGATTGTTTTCGACCTCGGCAAATTCCGTCCTTTTGCCGAAATTGGTGAGCACGACCTTGACGGGGTTGAAAACCGCCATTACCCTGTCGGCGTTTTTGTTGAGAAAATCCCTCACGCAAGCGTCGAGATACCCGCTTTCCACCTCGCTGTTGGACTTAGCCACGCCAATCCGCTCGCAAAAGTCCCTGATTGCCTCGGGCGGATAACCGCGTCTGCGCATACCGCAAAGCGTAGGCATACGCGGGTCGTCCCATCCGTCCACTATTTTCTCGTCCACAAGTCGTTTGAGAAAGCGCTTGGACATAATGGTGTTTGTTATATTCAGCCGCGCGAACTCTATCTGTCTCGGCCTTTTTTCAAAGCCGCAGTTTTCCACCACCCAGTCGTAAAGCGGTCTGTGGTCCTCGAATTCAAGCGTGCAGACGGAGTGGGTTATGCCCTCCAAAGCGTCCTCGATGGGATGCGCAAAGTCGTACATCGGATAAACGCACCACTTGTCGCCCGTGTTGTGATGTCTTGCGTGCACGACGCGGTATATGACGGGGTCGCGCATATTGAGATTGCTTGACGCCATGTCGATTTTTGCGCGGAGCACCTTTTCGCCGTCGGCAAATTCACCCGCCTTCATTCTCATGAACAAATCGAGGTTTTCTTCGACCGACCTGTTTCTGAAAGGACTGTTCTGCCCGGGCGACGTAAGAGTGCCTCTTGTTTCTCTGATTTGTTCGGCTGAAAGGTCGCATACGTAAGCCAAACCTTTCTTGATTAGCCCGACGGCGCACTCGAACATCCTGTCGAAATAATCGCTTGCAAACAGCTTTTCGTCCCACTCGAAGCCCAGCCACCTTATGTCCTCTTCAATCGCGTTGACGTACTCCTCGTCCTCCTTGACGGGATTGGTGTCGTCGTAACGCAGATTGCAGGTGCCGCCGTATTTTTGTTTAAGCCCGAAATTGACGCACAGGGCTTTGGCGTGTCCTATGTGCAGATAACCGTTGGGCTCGGGCGGAAACCGTGTTATGACGCAGCTTATTTTTCCGCTTTCGAGGTCTTTGTTGATAATCTCTTCGATAAAATTTTTTGCTTCCATTTCCTTCCCCGCGACTAATCGTTAAAATCCGTTTCGCTCAAACCGTCGGCTTCCTCCGGCGGCGCGTCGTCGAAGTCGGGCAGCGGCGCGTCCGCGGCAAGACGCTCCAAATCGCGTTGCTCCCGCCTCGCGTTTTCCTCCGACGTCTCCCGACCGTCCTCCGTTCTCACAAACGTGTCGGGGTCGGTGAATCTGACGTACTCGCCTATCCAATTGAGAGTCAGCTTGCCCGTCTCGCCGTTTCTGTGCTTTGCGATAATCAGCTCCACGGGCTGCACGGCTTCCCCCTCGGCTTCCTTGTTTTTGTTGATGAACAGCACCATATCCGCGTCCTGCTCGATAGCGCCCGATTCTCTCAGGTCGGAAAGCTGAGGCTCCTTGTCGTCGCGCCGCTCCACGAGCCGCGACATCTGACTCAACGCCAATATAGGCACGTCGAGCTCTTTGGCTATGATTTTAAGCGTCCTCGTAATCTTGCTGATTTCCTGCTGACGGTTTTCCGACCTGTCGCCGCCTTCCATAAGCTGTATGTAGTCGATAACGATGAAATCAAGTCCCTCTCTGTTTTTGAGACGCCTGCACTTTGACAAAATCTGAGCCGGAGTAATGAGAGACGAGTCGTCGATAAAAATTTTCATCCGACTTATTGCCTCGTTGGCTTTCCACAGCTCGGCAAAATCCCGACTCGTCAGTTTGCCTGTCTTTGCGCGCGTCATGCTTACGCTTGCCATGGAACACAGCAGTCTCTGCGCAAGCTGAACCTTGGGCATTTCCAACGAAAAAATCGCGCAGCTTTTTCTGTTTTTCGCCGCGCTTTCCACCATGTTGAGCGCAAGCGAGCTTTTTCCGCAGCCGGGACGCGCCGCAAGCACGATCAGGTCGCCGCCGTGCAATCCGTTGGTCTTGCTGTCAAAAAGCTTGAAGCCGGTGGGAATCCCCTTGAAAGCCCCCTGATTTTTGTACAGCTCGTCAAATATCGTCAACACCTCGCCCGTAGACTCTCCGACAGGCGTAAGGTCGCCGCTCTGCTTTTTGTCGCTTATGTCGTAAACCGCCTTTTCGGCAAAGGCTACGCTTCTCTCCTCGTCGTCAGAATTTCTGCATTCCTCTATTATGCTTGTGCCCGCCCTTATCAACGCGCGCAGCACGGAATTGCGCTCCACGATTTTAAGATAGACTCGGTAGTTTGCAGAGCTTGGCACGACGGTGTTTAACGTGGTGAGATAGTTTATGCCGCCTGCGGCAGCCAGCTGCCCGCTTCTGTCCAAAGCGTCCGCGACGGTAACGAAATCTATCGGTTTGCTCTCGTTCAAAACCTTCTGCATTGCCGACAGCAAAATTCTGTGCGACGGGGCGTAAAAATCCTCCGCTTTGAGAGTGGGAACAAGCTCCTGAGCGAGATTGTCATCCAAAAGTATACAGCCCAAAAGACACTGCTCCGCTTCAAGATTCTGCGGAACCGCGTTTACATTGACGTCGCGTGCGGGTTTGTCTGCCATAAAAACTCCTGTTGCGTCATATTTTACAGCAACCGCGCATTTTTTTCAACTGTTTGCGCAGCCTTGTATGTTTTTAATCCGCCGTCGTACTTTGATTTTCCTCCTTTTGCGGCTGTGCGGGAGTGTCGCCGCCCGCGCCGCTCTCCTCTCCCTCCTGCGGACGGGCTTTTACGCCCTTAACCACCACTCTTTCGGTGGGGAGATAAGTGTTGGTTCTGATTTTTCTAGATTTGACAAGCTTTCCGCCCTGATAATAATCCAGCCACCCCTCGGAGGTCAATCCGTCGGCGCCGTTGGACAAAACAAACGTATCGGTATCGAAAACAACCTTGTCGGAGTACCTGCCCTCCCTGTCCTCTATTGTGCGCGTCGAAAAAGGCTTGCGCGCAATTTCCACGCTGCGCCGCCTGATTTCGTACTCGTTTGGCAGGCCGTAAATTTCAACCGTCGCCTCGCTGTCCGTGCCGTAAGCCGCGATAAAAATTCTGCCGCCCGTTTCATTGGTGAACACAAGGTCGCTGACCGACGACACCATTGCGTCGAAGCTCGGAGCCACATAGGAGGACGCCAAAGAATGCTGATGCACCTTGTTTACGGTGACTCCCGACATAATCAGAGCGTTGAACAGCGTCGTCGAAGCCTGACATACGCCTCCGCCCACTCCCTGCACGTACTTGCCGTCCATAATGATTTTGGCCTCAAAAAAGCCGTTCTGTTTGGTGCGCGGACCTACCGCCTCATTGAAGGAAACTCTTTCGCCGTTTTCCACTGTCATGCCCTGAAAGGCTTTTAACGCTCTTTTGACGTTGGATTTTCTCGCGGCGGTGCTGTTGCCGTACCGGGTAGAAAACCTGCATTTCAACGTCGTCTGCCGTTTCAGCTGCTCCAACGACACCTCGGGAAGCACGGTCTTGCCTCGCGCCGTTATCGCGCCGCCCTCCGAAACCGCCTTTGACAGCGATTCCGCAAAGGCTTTTTTGTCAAGCTCCACGCCCGCTACCTCCTTTTTGTAAACAAACCGCGATTTGGTCTCGGGCGCAAAGCTAACCGAAGCGTCCTGCGCCCGCTTGTACAATGCGCTTTCCGCCTGCTTGACCAATTCTTTCAGCCCGGGCAGAAGATAACACCATGCTTCGACCTCGTCGAAGCCCATATCGGCCGCCTGCTTTATCCAGCGCTTTTTCAGCCTGACGGAGCGGTATACAAGCCTGTCCTCTTTTTCCTCCTCCGAAAGAGCTTGGATATTCTCGGACAGCGAGTAAGCCAAACGCTTGTCAAACACGACAATCTCGAAAGAAACGTCCCAAGGTCTTAAAACTCCGTCCGCTGCGGAAAACGCAGGAGACACTGTCTGCGCGGCGCACGCGCCGCCCTCCGTATCAAACGTAAAAAAAACTCCCGCCGCACCAAGCAGCGAGAGCGCAATCACAAACAACCCTGTTTTAAATCTTTTTAAACGCATATTCACCTCTCAAAGTCCCAGCGCGGCAAGCGTTTTTTCGTCGGGCAGGAAAAATTTGTCTCCGAGATTCACGCCGTAATCGGCGTTGTGAAAATCGCTTCCTCCCGTCACGAAAAGCCCGTACTTGTCCGCCAGATACCTGAAAAAATCTCGCTCGACGTTAGTATGCGCAAAGTAATCCGCTTCAATTCCGTCAAGCCCCACGCGTTTGAGATAAGCCACAAAGCCCTCTGCCTGAGTGGCGTTCATGCGCAGCTTTGCGGGATGCGCGAGCACGGCCTTGCCGCCGTAGCGGTGGGAAAGCTCTATCGCCTGCTCCACCGAAAGACGTCTTGATTTTACGTAAGCTTTGCCCTCGGGCGCAAGATACTCGGAAAACGCCGATTTGAAATCGGCGGCATACCCCTTTTCAACCATAATCCGCGCTATATGCGAGCGACCGTGCACTTCAAAAGGAAACTCCTTTTCAAGCTCGTCGAAGGAAACAAAGATATTCAGCTCCGCAAGCCTTTGCAGAAGCAGACGATTGCGCTCGTGACGCAGCGCCTGAATCCTCGACATGGACTCCTTAAAGCGCTCGCCCGCGTAGTCTATGCCAAGCCCCAAAACATGGGTTTCCATATCCCTGTCGTAAGCGGAAAGCTCAATGCCCGCAACTACTTTAAGCGGCTTTCCGCGCGCGGCAAGAACAGCGCGCTCCACTCCGTTGGCGTTGTCGTGGTCGGTGACGGCTATGGCGTCAAGCCCCGCCCCGCAAGCCCTTTCCACTATTTGTTCGGGAGACAGGCTGCCGTCCGAGCAATTTGTGTGAATATGCAAATCGGTTTTCATATTTTAAAATTATACTCCGTTTTTCAAAATACGTCAATAATAAAAAAATCAAGGCTTGTCCCACAAACGCTGCAATTCGTTTGAAAAAAAATATCAAATATGTTATCATATAAGTCAAAGCAAAATCAGGAATTTATGCGGGAGGAAAGGCAAATGCAATATTCGCACGAAGTCAAAGAAATGTGCTGCGTAAAAAAAGGCTGCAACCACGGACCTGCGCCCATACCTCAGGAGGGGCAATGGACACAATCCAAAGAAATCAAGGATATAAGCGGTTTAACGCACGGCGTAGGCTGCTGCGCGCCTCAGCAAGGCGCCTGCAAGCTGACGCTCAACGTCAAAAACGGCGTCATAGAGGAGGCCTTGGTGGAAACTCTCGGCTGCTCGGGCATGACGCATTCGGCTGCCATGGCGGGAGAAATTCTGCCCGGAAAAACACTGCTCGAAGCATTGAACACCGACCTTGTGTGCGACGCGATAAACGTCGCAATGCGCGAGCTTTTTCTGCAAATCGTTTACGGACGCACGCAGTCCGCTTTCAGCGACGACGGACTTCCCGTGGGCGCGGGACTCGAGGACCTCGGAAAGGGGCTGCGCAGTCAGGTGGGCACAATATATTCCACCAATCTCAAAGGCGTGAGATACCTCGACATGTCCGAGGGCTACATCACTCAAATGGCGTTGAAGGACGGAGAGGTCATAGGATACGAATACGTGCATATCGGAAAAATGATGCAGCTGATTACCGACGGTTTATCCGCGGACGAGGCGCTGAAAAAAGCCAAATCCCGTTACGGCAGATTCGACGAGGCGGACAGCTACGTCAATCCGCGAAAGGCATAAAAGGAGGTTGTGATTTATGGCTCTGTTTGAAGGCTATGAAAGAAGAATAGACAAAATAAACGGCGTGCTGCGCGAATACGGTCTCGAAAACATTGAGCAGGCGAAAACCGTCTGCGAACAGCACGGCATAAACGTGGATTCCATAGTAAAAGGCATTCAGCCGATTGCCTTTGAAAACGCGGTGTGGGCTTATACCCTCGGCTGCGCCATAGCGCTCAAAAAAGGCGCAAAGACGGCAGCGGACGCCGCCGCCGACATAGGAATAGGATTGCAGGCGTTCTGCATTTCCGGCTCCGTGGCGGACCAGCGTCAGGTAGGTCTCGGACACGGCAACCTCGGCAAAATGCTGCTCTCGGAGGAAACGGAGTGCTTTGCCTTCCTCGCGGGTCACGAAAGCTTTGCCGCCGCCGAAGGCGCCATAGGCATAGCGCGCACCGCCAACAAAGTACGCAAAAAGCCTCTCCGCGTCATTCTCAACGGTCTCGGAAAGGACGCGGCGTACATCATCTCCCGTATAAACGGCTTTACTTACGTGCAGACAAAGTACGATTACTGCACGGGAGAACTGAAAATCGTAAACGAAACAGCGTTTTCCAACGGAGAAAAGGCAAAGGTTCGCTGCTACGGCGCGGACGACGTAAGCGAGGGCGTGGCAATCATGCGGCATGAAAAGGTAGACGTTTCAATAACGGGAAATTCCACCAACCCCACGCGCTTCCAGCACCCCGTGGCAGGCACCTACAAAAAATGGGCGGGCGAAAACGGAAAGAAATATTTTTCCGTCGCAAGCGGCGGAGGTACGGGACGCACCCTTCACCCCGACAACGTGGCGGCAGGTCCCGCTTCCTACGGCATGACGGACACTATGGGACGAATGCACGGAGACGCGCAGTTTGCAGGCTCCTCCTCCGTCCCCGCGCACGTGGAAATGATGGGACTTATCGGCATGGGCAACAACCCCATGGTGGGAGCTACGGTTGCCTGCGCGGTTGCCGTGAGCGAGGCTTTGAAATAACGACTCTTAAAAAAAGGGAGCTTTTTAGCTCCCTTTAATAAAATACCGATTGCTTCAAACAGGGAGCTTACGATGACGACAAAAAACAAAATCCTTTTGCAGGCGGCAAATGTACTTCTGTGCGCCGCAATAATTTTGCTTACCGCCTTTTTCATGTCTGGCTGGAGCGTGCTCGTGCAAGCGGCTTTTTACGCCATTGCAGCTGCGGGGCTTGCGGCGGAAGCGGTATTTTTGTTTATTAAAAAGGAATTTCTGATAAAACTGACGTTTATTGCGGAGCTGATTGCCGTCGTGCTGCTTTCCGTTTTCGTTTTGCTCGGAGTGTTCGCCGACTTAAACGCCTACCCCACCGACCGCGAAAAAATCGAGGCGGTGATAACTCTCGTCCGCTCCAC
>ERZ1027176.670-NODE-670-length-15690-cov-4.797314_pt1 | contig 15690 bp, 16 predicted proteins | sample MGYA00519248_ERZ1027176 | MGnify/ENA primary metagenome ERZ1027176 (study PRJEB26926, sample SAMN06164413) | human gut metagenome | biome: ENVO:00009003; feature: ENVO:2100002; material: ENVO:00002003 | host: Homo sapiens | place: USA | collected 2012 ...
GGCTCGGAGATGTGTATAAGAGACAGCCCCCACTATAACAGGCACCCTTTTGTTGGCCGCTTTCAGTATCGTTTCAACGGCCTGTTTACGCTCCCCATCTCCAAGTGAAAAATGCTCCCCTTGCAGTTCCATTACGATAAGGCCGTGTGCACCTGCGGCAATAGCATAGTCAACCACTCGCGCCAAAGAACCGTGATCCACTTCAAGATCTGGTGTAAAAGGGGTGGGAAGGGATGGATAACGCCTTTAATCATTTGTTGCATTTGAAATCTCCTCTCAATTCAAAATGACATTAATAATCAGCATGTTGTAGTGATGTAGATCTAACAATTAGATTAATTGCAATAAAACGCCCCCAATTGTATGAGTCTTGAATGGATTTCACACAGTTAGAAATAATTATGAGTCTGGGCCAATGCCTGCTGAGCAATCAATACGAACTGGGCAAAAAGCCCACAAAGGCTGCGCCGGGTACGTCCACTTCGCAGATGACATCGCCTAAAGCGCCGGTGGCAGCATCCCGCCGCAAAACCACTACCTTGCCGTTGCCCTGCCCGGCTACCACCAAGTGAGCATCGTTCATCACAAAGGTACGCGGCATGTCGCAGTGTGCATCATACCTTTCACAAAAAGCGATGTTTCCAGTGTCGGCATCCACCGAAAAGCAGACCACCTCGTTACGGCCGCGGTTAGCGGCGTAAAGAAAGCGCCCATCCGGCGACAGTTGGATATCCGAGGCGATATTGAATCCGTCAAAACCTTGAGGCAGCATGGGCTGGTTGCCGATAGGGCGGCTGCGGCCCGTAGCTTTGTCATAGCTATAAACGAACACACGGTTGTCCAGTTCCGTTACCAGATACCAAAACTGACCGTCGGCGGAGAAAGCCAAGTGACGCGGACCTGCCCCAAGGGGGGTGTACACCTGGTTTTCATCGACATCCTGCACCAGGGTACCCGCATGATTGTCTATACGGTATACGCTAACCCAGTCCAAGCCAAGATCTGTGACAAAAAGGCGGTCATTGCCGGGGGCAACCGCGCTGAAGTGAGTATGAGGGCCTTCCTGCCGACCAGCACTGTCATAACCAACTCCCTTATGCTGTTCAAACGCCGCCAAGGATTCCGGTATACCGTTGTTGTCCAGTTTGCACACAACCAGGCTTCCGGTGTTATAGTTGGCGGCAGAGAGATGGCGACCATCAGGCCACAACGCAACATGACACATGCCGTTTCCTGGCAGATCGCAGCCGCCTGCATGCTCTAGCTTTTCTCCTCCGTTCCAGGTGTACGCGTCCAGACCGCCCCCCTCGTCCTGCTCGTCCACCGCATAAATGAAGCCGTTGCCGAACACGGCAAAAGTGGGGCTGCGTCCCTGTGCCCCATTTGCTAACAATGTCAGCTGACCGGTTTCCTTGTCGAAGGAAAAAAGCCTAAGCCCAAAATCCTTGGGCCTATTTTTTGTGGAGGAACCAACACATAATACCATTAACTATCCCTCTTTCCATCTTTACTATGCCTTAAATGCGAATTAGTTCATCTGACGTACTTAAAAACAAGAAACCAGGCCAAGATTACGATTTTTGAATATATTGAGGCCGACTACAATTCTTTCCGCCCCCCACTAAGCCATCGGTTGGATTTCTCCAAACGAATGTGCACAGCATTTCCATCTCGTTGCTTGTTGATTTTGTTATCCACTTTTTCGAGAAGGACTCAATGTTTACTGTACCACTTTGCATCACCATCATGTCATTGCGGAGCAAGTGGATGACAAAGCCCGCGATTCCTCCGGCAAACATGCCGACGTCACTTCGCCTTCAGTGCTTCTTTTGGAGGTAGCCCAGTCAGGCGAGCAGCCCTGTTCCTCCATGTGCCGCGCTGCGGCGGGGATGTCCGTCGTGTAGATGGCGATGTGCTCCTTATCCCTGAGAAATGGGGGCTTCATGACCTCAATCTTCCGGCCCGTAAAGGCGGAACTGTTACCTTCCTTTACCGGAAAGCCCAAAAGAGCCTCAAACCGCCTGGCCACGGCCAGTGCCTGGTCTGCCGTGTCCAGGTTCAAACCAAATATGCGGCAGGGCGAACCCGTATTGATCCATACTAACCGACCCCATTCAGCTGCACGCTTGATGCTTGGCGGACGCTCGCGAGGTAGGCGCCCGTGAGTCTGGTGATTTCAATCAAGCGGATCCCGCCCCTCACCAGTGCTTCCACCACGGGAGCAAGATTCCCTTTTTCCAGCCCCCTGATGATCGCGATGATTTTATCCTTCCGGATCATGCCAACTATCTCGTGCATAAAATACCTCCGTCTTCATACCCCCGAGCCGCTGTCACATTTCCTCCAGTTCGATCCCCGAAAATCGTGTGGCATACTCTAGTTGTCTCGCTGCATTCTGTTCGGATATAAACACATAATTCGTAAACATGAATTCAATTATAATATATCACAATTATTTTGCAAGTCAATTGTCAGTGTTCACTATTTTTTTCATAAGTCGCCATAATTCGTTCAACGTGCCTTACTTATCGACCCAACCAAAATGTATTCGCAATTAATCGTATATATCATAGTTTTAGCTGTCGGCTCATCCTTACAAAAGTAAATTAACGCCTACACTTTATCAATCTGCATATACGCCGCAAATTTGGGTATTGCAAAAGCATTTCGAATTTGCTATACTGAAATCAGCAATCAGCACATCGTTCGTATTTCGGAATAACTTTGTTTTGGAGGTTAGCTTTGATGAAAAGAACAGTGTGCTTCGGCGAGATCATGATGCGCTTGAACCCAGATGGGCACCTGCGTTTTGTGCAGGCCGACAGGTTTATGGTCTCCTACGCGGGAGGCGAGGCCAGCGTGGCGGTGTCTCTCGCCAACTTCGGCTTGGACTCTTCCTTTGTGACAAAGCTGCCCACCCATGAGCTGGGTCAGGCAGCAGTAAACGCCTTGCGTAAACAAGGCGTCGTTACAAAACATATTTTGCGGGGGGGATCGCCTCGGCGTGTATTTCCTGGAAAAGGGTGCCTCCCAGCGCGCTTCAAAAGTGATCTATGATCGTACCGATTCGGCTGTGGCCCTGGCGCAGCCTGAAGAGTATCCTTGGGATGTCGTGATGGAAAACGCTGACTGGTTCCATTTCAGCGGCATCACCCCCGCTTTGGGAGAACGGGCCGCCGCCGCCTGCCTTGAGGCATGCAAGGCCGCCAAGAAAGCAGGGGCGTCGGTGAGTTGTGACCTTAATTACCGCAAAAAGCTATGGAGCCGGGAAGACGCCCGTCGCGTCATGACCGGGCTAATGCCCTATGTGGACGTTCTCATCGCCAACGAAGAGGACGCATCAGACGTGTTTGGCATCGCGCCGGAGGACACAGACATCGAAAGTGGCAAGCTGTCCCAGGAGGGATATGTCAGCGTGGCGAAGCAACTGGTGGAGCGCTTTGGATTCCACTATGTGGCTATTACCTTACGGGGGAGCATTTCTGCCAGTGACAACCATTTGGCAGGCATGCTCTATGATGGGAAAAACGCCCATTTCTCCCGGAACTATTTAATTCATATTGTGGACCGAGTAGGCGGTGGCGACTCCTTCGCGGGAGGCCTAATTTACGCCTTGCTGGAGGAGATGCCCTTGCAGAAGGCCATTTCCTTCGCCGCCGCATCCTGCCTCAAACAAACCATAGAGTATGATTTTAACCAGGTGAGTGTCGCGGAAGTGGAAGCGCTGATGCAGGGCAACGACTCGGGGCGCGTACAGCGATAACAGGATGACGGAGGTATTGGAGTAATGAAACTGGCAGAGCAACATCGGTCAACGGAACGGGTCCTCGACATATTGGAGTTGGTTGCACAGGATGGGCGGCCGCACTACACACTGACCCAAATATCTCAGCGGCTGGACGCACCCAAAAGCAGCCTACTTCCTATCCTGCGTACCCTTCACCAGCGCGGGTACCTGTTTTTCGAGGAGAGCAGTGCCACCTATTCCATCGGCTTCAAGGCCTACGAGATCGGGACAGGCTACATCCGCAACGGTAGCATCGATGATGACATCATCCTCCTTCTGCGGGACATTACCCGCGGGTGCGCTGAGGCAAGCCATTTCGCCAAGCTGAACGAGGGCGACGTATTCTACCTGTTCAAGGAGGATTCGTCGGAATCCATTCGGATGTTCTCCTCCCCCGGCAAGCGCCTGCCTGCCTATTCCACGGGGCTTGGAAAGGCGCTTCTCTGCGAGAAAGCCCCGGAGGAGCTGCATGCGCTGTACCCCAACGGGTTGTACGCCGTCACGGAACACACCATCACGGACATGGACCGGCTACTCGGCCAGTTGGCGGAGGTGCGCCAGACCGGGTTCGCCTATGAAATCGAGGAATCGACAGATTTTATCCGGTGCATTGCCGTTCCTATCCGAGTGGACGGTTGTATCCGCGCGGCCTTGAGCGTTGCCGTGCCGGTTTTCCGATACACCAGGGAAAAAGAAATAAAGATCAAGGAATTGCTGGAGAACGCGCGGGGCAAGCTGGAGTCGCTCTTCGAAAAATTTCCTTGGCCATATAATTAGGGAAACACCGCACAGAGCGTGGCAGAGCAAAATGTGGTAAATTAACGTATGAATAGACAATCAGCAATGTCGGTTGAGCGACGAATTGGCGCAGGCCAAGATAAAGAAGAAAGAGTTTTTAGAGCAGATAGACTGCATCATTCCATAGAGGCAGTGGATAGGGATTATCAAGCCGTACTACTATTTGGGAGAACGCGGCAACAAACCCTTTGAACTTGAACTTATGCTGCGGATACATATGATTCAAAATCTATACGACCTGTCGGATATGGGCGCAACGGGCGAGGTCATTGATATCCGTGCCTTTTCAGCATTTTGCGGGATGGACTCCAGCAATCAGGTGCCGGATGGGGATATCGGACGGTTCCATGCGTTACTGGTGGAGCATGGCATGAGCTGCAGCAGAAGCTGTTTGCGCAGGTGGTTGAATTGCTCGAGGCCAAAGGGATGATTCTGAAAAAGGGAACGATAGTGGTTCCACCATCATCTCGGCGCCAGTTCGACCAAAAACAAAGAGAAGGAAGGTGATGCGGATGACGAATATGAAGCGTTTTCTTGGTGCAACTTGTCGCTTGAATTGTACACTAATGCCTATATTTGTTTATACATGAACTGCGTGGCAAGGTGTTGGAGGAAGTACATAAGCGTAGTCGCCAGTTACGTCATCGGAGTGCCCTTGTACACATGGCGGGGAGGGATGCATAAAAATAAAATAACTATAATGTGCTGATTTATTGGTAGTGTTGGTCTTGCTTTTTAACCTGACCGTCCTTCGGTAGCAAAGATACAGTAGACTTCCCCGGCGGGTAATAAGGGGAATCCGGTTCATGTGAATCTGAAGAAGTATACTGGAAAAATAGCATATACAGAGAAATTATTGACTGTTGGGAGATTGCAATATTGACTTGTGGCAATATTAGCTGCAAAAAGTGATAAAAATGCTGTATGACATCAAATAACAAACGGAACGAAAGACATCCATCAATAGGAGGAATGAAAAAATGAAAATGAGTAAGCGTTTATTTGTTATCCTTTTCACTGGGATTCTAATCCTTTCTTTGGCTGCCTGCGGCGGTACTTCAAAAAACAGGGCAACTGCGGACGCTTCCGCCAATGGAACAACTGTGGATTCTGGAACTGACGTCTCGGACCAGTTATATGTATTTGTGGCTGGTCAGACAAAGCTGGAGTACATGCAAAAACACAAAGCAGGTTTCGAGGCGGCCTGTGCGGCACTGGGTGTACAAGGCAAGTTCTTTGGCCCCGACGACTCCAACATTGAGGAGATGACCAACGCTTTTGAACAGGCCATTGCCATGAAGCCCAATGGTATTATCATATGCCCCCTTTCTGATTTTGGCGGCATGACAACCAAAGCTTTGGAGGCGGGTATTCCCGTTGTCTATGTAGATATCGATTATGCCGATAATGACCGCATCAGCTATGCCGGCACGGGTGACGAAGCACTTGCGGAGATGGGCGGCGAATATTTGATGGATATTTTGAACGGCGAGGGTAAGATAGCCGAGCTGTATATACCTGACACTGAAACAGGCATTAGGCGTTCAGCGGCCTATGAGGCAGTTTTCGCACGTTACCCCGGCGTTGAAGTAGTTGCCCGTGGCAACACAAAAGCTGATTACGAAATCGCTGCTCAGGCGGCTGCAGCTATTCTTCAGGCCAATCCCGACTTGGATGCATTTGTGTGCATCGATTCTACCGGCGGCATTGGCGCGGCAACTGCCTTGAGGGAGGCCGGCATGGAGGGCCAGGTGAAAATCATTTCTATGGACACAGATCAAGAAACCCTGAGCTTAATAAAGGATGGAGTCATTGATGCAACATTGGCCCAGAATACGCAGCTTATGAGTTATTACGGTGTACAAGTCCTCTACAGTGTGAACAACGCCTCGGAAGCCATGGGCTATACGGACGCAATGGGTATATGGCCGGCTCCCTATTTTATTGATACCGGCTGCTTCATCGTTGATTCATCCAATATCGACAACTTCATCGACTGATATTGATATGCGGCTGCCTGCAGTAACCGCAGACAGCCGTATCCATCCACTCATTGAGTGAAGGTGCAAGAATCAGCAAAGCGAAGAATGTGAGGGCACGTTGAATGTGTCTGGTTGCTTTTGGTATGATTTTTGATCACAAACAATTGGAGGAAGTAGCTTATGTCGACCTATAGACTTGAAACCCGGGGGCTCAGTAAAATTTTTCCCGGTGTGGTTGCCCTGAACAATGTGAGCATTGGCTTTGGCAGTGGTGAAGTGCACGGCATCGTTGGAGAAAATGGCGCCGGAAAGAGTACCTTGATTATGACGCTTGCCGGCCAATATAAACCCGACGAGGGCGAAATACGGATAGATGGTGAAAAAATTGTATTTAAAAACGCCCAAGAAGCCCAAGCCAATGGAATAAGTGTCGTGTTTCAGGAATTGAGCTTGGTACCCAACCTCAGCATTGCGGAAAACATATTTGCGAACAACCAACCGATGACAAAGCTCGGTATGGTGGATTGGAAAAAGCTTTGGAAAATGGGAGAGGAACTTTTACAGTCACTCCAATTGGATCTGAACCCCCACACGCCGGTGCAGATGCTCTCTTCAGCTAAACAGCAACTCGTTGAGATTCTAAAGGCTGTATCTTTGAAACCCAGAGTGCTTGTTTTGGATGAACCAACGTCATCGATGACTGAGTTTGAAATCGAGAAGCTATTTAGCTTGATTCGCCAGTTGAAGGATGAAGGCTGCACCATCATTTACATATCACACCATCTTAAAGAAATCCTCACCCTTTGCGATACAGTGAGCATTTTAAAGGATGGTTGCCATGTGTGCGACGCCAAGGTTGAGGACATAGACGAAAACTTTCTGATAAGCAAGATGGTGGGACGGACGGTTGACAATATCTATGGGGTTCGCCATTCCGGGCGAATTGTGCCGGATGAGCCAATCCTCCGGCTCGAAAACTTATCCTGCATGGGAAAATTCCACAATGTGAATCTGAATGTATATGAAGGACAGATTACCACCCTTTCGGGGCTGGTTGGTTCTGGCCGTACCGAGGTATGCCAATGTATTTTCGGTCTTGAACAACCCTTTGAAGGGAAGATATACTACCAGGGCAAAGAGCGCATCATAAAAAATCCGCAAGATGCCATTACCCTTGGGATCAGCTATATGACAGAAGATCGAAAAAACGAAGGGTTGTATCTGCATGAGAGCATTGCTTTCAATCTATCTGCCAACCGACTTCGGACGCTTTCAAAGTTTGGTTTCATACGGGAGGCTGATAACCAAAAACTAGCCGAAAATATCATCAAAAAGTATAACGTCAGTTGCAGGGGACCCCAACAGGCCGTTGAGACTCTCTCGGGTGGCAACCAGCAAAAGGTGATGCTGGCCGAGTGGGTGGAGATTATGCCCAAGTTGTTGATTGTGGATGAACCCACCCGCGGAATTGATGTGGGAGCCAAGAGTGAAATCTACAACAACCTACATGCTTTAGCCAATCAGGGTATGGCCATTTTGGTAGTTTCTTCCGATCTGTTGGAGGTGCTGAACATCAGTGATAAGATTGTCGTTATGAATACGGGTACGGTGGCCGGCGTGCTGGATGCAGCCGAAGCAACCGAAGAGAGTGTGTTGCGGCTGTCAGCCGGTACTTTGCAGGCAAATCAGCAAAAGGTAGGAGTGATATAATGAGCAAGACAAAACTTTTGGATGGTGTAAAAAAGGTTACTAATCAGAGAGAATTTTTCATTATTGCGTTGGTTGCCGTTGTGTACATTGTTGCAGGAAGTTTCAATGAGAATTTTTTATCAAAAGGCAATCAACTTGCCCTTCTGATGAGTGTGGCTACCCTTCTGGTTCTCGGCGTGGGTGTGACGCCGCTGATGATTGCGGGATGCTTTGACATGTCTATAGCATCCATTCTTGCACTATCGGGGGGGTTAGCCTCATCGGCGGCCATATCGGGCTGGCCTACTTGGGCCTGTATTGCGCTGGGCCTTACGGCAGGCGCGTTGATGGGTGCGTTCAATGGCTTTTTCGTTTCTTATGGTGAAATGCCTGCCTTTGTGGTGACGCTAGCCACTAAAAATATGTTTCGGGGCTTGCTCTTGGCCGTCACCCAAGGACACAGTCTCGTGGGCTTCCCTGCAAACTACACCGCTATTGGGCAAAGCCAAATTCTCGGTATCCAGTTACCCATTTTGTTTGCTGCTTTTTTTGTCATTATTGGTGCCATGCTTCTCAAGCGTCTGCGGTTTTTTAGGCAGTGTTTCTTCATCGGGGGAAATGAGAAGGCGGCCAAACTGTCAGGTATCCGGGTCAAGCGTACCAAGTTTTTACTATACGTTTTTCTTGGCATAATGGCAGGCTTTGCCGGCATTATCACCACGGCTCGCTATGGTTCATGTATGACCACCACGGGAGAAAACATGGAACTGAGCGTTATCACTGGCACCATCATTGGCGGAGCCAGCATGAGCGGTGGCTCGGGCAGCATTGTGGGGATGTTTTTCGGTGTCCTTCTAATGACATCTGTCACCAACATCATGAACCTTTTTGGCGCCGATATCTTCTGGCAAACCTTTATCGAAGGCATTGCACTTTTTGGAGCCATCTGTCTGGATCAGGTCACCAAGATGAACAGAAACCGGTCGGTGCGTCGAGAGGCCGAGGCATTGCTGCGCAAGCAGCGTTAATTCGCAGCCATGCTGTCTGACATAGCCTATTCGGTGAGATATATAGCAACCATAAAAAGATAAGGAAGTGACAGTGTGTTTTTTCAGTTTAGCGGCAAGGTAGCGCTGGTAACCGGCGGCAGTTCAGGAATGGGCCGGGCTACTGCCATCGCTTATGCCAAAGAAGGCATCAAAGTTGTTGTGGCCGACCGTAACGTTCAAGGTGGTGAAGAAACGGTATCCCTGATCAAAGCCAACGGTGGTGAAGCAATATTCATCCAGTGCGATGTCTCTAAGGAAGATCAGGTGGAGAATCTTGTCAAAAAAACAATAGAAGCCTATGGTCGGTTAGATTACGCTTTCAACAATGCCGGTATTCCTGCCCCGCAGATTGAGTTCGTTGATTTTGACGCAGAAACGTACGACAAAATATCCGATGTGGATTTGAAGGGTTATTGGCTGTGCATGAAGTACGAGATATCGCAGATGCTTAGCCAAGGTGGCGGCGTTATCGTCAACACGGCATCTGTGGTGGGCATCCGCGGGGGCAGAAGGGGCGCTCCCTACGTCGCATTCAAGCATGGCGTAGTGGGTCTTTCTAAAAGTGCTGCACTGGAATATGCTCTTCAGAACATCCGCGTCAACTGTGTGTGCCCAGGGGAAATTGATACCGCCATGAATCCCTTGGCCGACGCACCTCCAGGCGCCGTGGAGGCTGTGCCAATGCATCGGTTCGGAACTCCGGAAGACATAGCACCTGCTGTTCTGTTTTTGTGCTGCGATGGCGCCTCTTACATTACCGGCCAAAACCTGGTGGTGGACGGCGGCCAGTCATGCGGTATCTGAGGCGGAGGAATCGCGATGGACACTACTTACCGCAACCCATACATTGGACACCCATCACAACTTTTACGTATCAACGATTATGTTATGGTGAGTGGTTTTGCTCATGGCATCCGCGCCACTGATATCCACAACGGCCCGCTTTCCCTCACTGTCTGTGCTGACAAGGGCATGGACTTCCCTTACCTAAGCTACAAGGGAATGAATATTGGCTACATTTCCCCGAGCGGTCTGGTGGGTTCGACCTATTATGATGGTGAAGGGAAAGGTTTCCTTCAGGGCTTTTTTGCAGGATTCCTCACTACCTGCGGTTTGGTTAACACCGGTGTGGCCTATGACGAGAATGGCAGGCACTATGGCCTGCACGGTCGGGTCAATAACATCCCTGCCGAAGAATATGCCGCGAAGGTAGTGGAAGAGAATGACCGTAGCTATTCGGTGGTATCAGGAAAGATGCGAGAAGCTGTGCTTTATGGGGAGTACATGACTCTGGAACGTCAAATAGTCACAGAATGCGGAAAAAGTGAATTTAGCTTTGTTGATCATGTCGTCAACCGGAGCTTCCACAGTCAGCAACATATGATACTGTACCATTTCAATTTTGGATATCCCTTGCTGGACGAAAATGTTGAGCTATTGATTCCGCATATTTCCGTTAAACCACAAGATGGTCATTCACGTGAGAAGTTGGATGAGCGCTTAGAATTTTCAAAGCCGACAGCCGGTTCGCGAGAATTAAGTTATTTCTATAAACTTTGCAAAGATCAAAATGGCCAGACATTCGCTGGAATTTATAACCATAAGTTAGGATTCGGTGTTGTGTTGGAGTTTGACGGTAATGTCCTTGATCATTTTCTTCAGTGGAAGTTGATGAAAGAGGGTGAATATGTCCTCGGCCTGGAGCCCGCAAATGCCACGACATTGGGTGCTGTGCAAGAAAGGAACCTTGGGCATGTAAAATATCTGGAGCCAGGAGAAACCCGTGACTACAGGTTTACCGTGCGGATTTTGGAGGGCTGCGAAGATCTTAACAGGATGAGGAAACGCGTGGAAGACCTACAGGGGGAGGCAAGTCGATATTCCAATGTGGAGACATGATAAAAAGCAAGCGTAGCTAAAGTTTTTTTACGCTAGGCAATACCACTCGCGGATTGATTGCTCGCACAGGCCTCACTGAAATCTTTTGAAGGGGCTCATCCGCATATTGTTATAGCCTTTATCGAAGAGGAGGCACCCTTTCTAACGGGCATCCAAACCCGAGGAGAAATGCTCCGACCTCTATCCGCTACTTGCAGTGCTTTTTATCTGCACCCTTCCGGGCAACCGGAATCTAAACATTATTATATGAGGAGAAACAACGAATGGGCCCCGTTATGAAAAACACATTGAAAGAAACCATGAAAAAGCGTCCTGTTTTTGGAGCGACAGTGTTAAGCGGTTCACCTATGATGGTGGAGGCACTGGGACATTTTGGATATGATTTCGTCTTTATTGATGCTGAGCACACTCCGCTGGAAGTAACTCAGTTGAAAGAATTGATTCTGGCAGCACGTTTTACAGGGATTAGCCCACTGGTACGTGTAACCCGTCCAGAACCGGTAGAAATACGCAAAGCGTTTGAAATGGGCGCCGAGGGCGTGGTAGTGCCGCATATCAAAACAAAAGCGGAAATGGAACTGTGCATTCAGGCCGCCAAGTTCCCGCCCAAAGGCCGCCGTGGATACGACCCTAGCGTGCGCAGTGCCGGATATGGCGCTGGCGATTACGATGCCGCCGCATATATTGAACACAGCAACGAAACTGAATTGGTTATCCCTCTTGCGGAAGACTTTGAGTTTATCGAAAATATCGACGAGATATTGTCGGTAGAGGGGCTTGAAATAGTAAACTTTGGCCCCGTGGATTTTGCGTTATCTAAAAATAAAGTGTTTTGCGGGATGGATATGCCAGAAATTGTGGACGCGTTAACTACCATCATTGAAAAATGTCGAGCCAAAAATATCAGTGTTATGGTTCCGGGTATACCACCCACATACGAGTCGGTAAAAAGCATAATTGACATGGGCGCTAATATGCTGGCGGTTGGTACCGATATTATGCATTTTAACAACGGTCTACGCACAGTGAAAGAAAACGTTGTCAGCAAATTTCAAAGTTGATTTCATTGTATAGCCCCCGGATTGGCCGCAATGTCAGTAAGTTAAGCTGACAAATCCTCCTACCCTCAGAAATGAGAGGGTAGGAGGATTTTTTTGTATAAAGAAAACCACCGGCAATGCCGGTGGTTCCAAAAAGCTTTAGCTAATGTGCACTGAATAATAGAAAAAGCCTTATATTTCAATCCATAGAGGCCAATCTGTGGTATAATTGGAGCAAGAGAACTGGCAAAAATCCAGCAAAAACCTTGCACCTGGAGGGCAACTATGTATCGTTACAGCAATGGCCAGATCAGCTTGGCGGATTTCAAACAGCCGGTGGGCATGAATCTGAAGGAAAGCAACCGTTGGGTAAAGAAAGCCCAGACGATCCCCTGGCCGGAGATCGAGAAGCGCTACGCCGCCCTATTCACCAACCGGAAAGGCAATGTGGCCAAGCCGCTGCGTCTGGCCTTGGGCGCCTGCATCATTCAGGCGGAGTATGGTTTCTCAGATGAAGAAACTGCCCTTATGATCCAAGAGAACCCGTATCTGCAGTATTTCTGCGGGTATCCTGGCTATGATGACGAAAAGCTGCCCTTTGACCCGTCTTTGATGGTGTATTTCCGCAAGCGTTTGACGCCGGAAGTGCTGGGTGAGATCAATGAGATGATCGTGCGGGACGCAAAGGAGCGTCAGGTCAAAGAAGCCGAATCCAAGGATGACGATGATGATTCTGACGGCTAGCCGGGAACTGGCGGAAACAGCGGCACTATGATCGTGGACGCCACCTGCGCGCCGTCCAATATCCGTTATCCTCAGGATGTTTCCCTGCTCAACGAGGCCAGGGAGAACGCCGAAACGCTTTTGGACGTTCTTCACGATCCCGCGGACGGAAAGAAGCCTCGAACCTACCGCAAACGCGCCCGGAAAGATTACCTGAAATACACAAGATGCCGTAAACACACCGCGAAAATGACCCGCAAAGCCATTGGGAAGCAGCTGGCTTACCTCCGGCGCGACCTGGATGCCATCGATAGCAAACTGTCCCTCGGAAAAAATCTGCCCCCTCGCCAGGCGGAGCGTTTGGACACGATCCGCGCCGTCTATGAGCAGCAGAAGTACATGTACGATAACCGTACCCACAGCGTACCTGACCGGATCGTCAGCGTGAGCCAGCCCTTCGTTCGGCCCATTGTGCGGGGAAAAGCGGGAAAGCCGGTGGAGTTTGGCGCGAAGCTGGACATCAGTGTCGTTGACGGATGGACGCGGCTGGAGTGCTGTTCTTTTGACGCCTACAATGAGGCGGGAAATCTGCAGGAAATGACAGAGCGGTTCCGAGCGCGAGAGGGGCATTACCCCAGCCGGATCCTGACGGACAAAATCTACCGAAACCGGGAGAATCTCAGCTATTGCAAGGCGCATGGGATCCGTCTTTCCGGTCCGGCTCTGGGGCGCCCTAAGAAGGGTGAAACCAGAGACAAAGCTCAGGACTATCGGGATGAGTGCGAGCGCGTGGAAGTGGAGCGCAGATTCAGTCTGGCGAAGCGTAAATGTGGCATGGGGCTGGTCACCGCAAAGCTGCGGGAGACTGCGGCCCATGTGATCGCCATGTCCGTTCTGGTGCTGAATCTCCGCAAGATTCAGCGCGCTCTTTTGAGAATGCTCGCATATCTTCTGGAGATTCTCGCTCAGAACAAAAATTGGGCACTTGTTCAGTGGACATTAATTTAGAAGCCATTTTTAGGATTGATGTTTCTATATGATGTGCAGGCTTGCCATAGTAACAGCCCTCTGCCAGGGAAAAGGCAGAGGGCTGAAATTTAATCTATGGGTTTATATTTCGTCACAGTTTTCAAATAGGTTTTGGGGTTTCCGTTCAAACAAGGCCTGCATATCCATTTGGCCCAAGATTTTATCCGTATCTCCGTTTGGTTTCCCCCGGTTTTTGTGATACTGTTTCCGTCAATAAGCGGAAAGGCGGCGAGTGAGCTATGGCAGCGCAATACGGCTACATCCGGGTAGCGAGGATTGCTTAAAGGGCAGCCATCGCTATCATTTTCTACAAACATATCACCTGATCGACACCCATAGCGTTGATCTCCGTGGGGTCGTGGGTGACCAGCAGCACTGTGCACCCTTGGCACCTTCTGCGTGTCTCGTAGATCGTGGCCGTCTTTGTCTCCTCGTCCAGCCCTTTGAACGGCTCGTCAAGAAAAAGGATATCATAGTTGGCCATCAGTGCCCGCAGGAGCGCCACCCGCCGTCGCATTCCGCCGGAGAGTTCCCGGCAGGGCTGTTTTTCACAGCCGCGCAGACCAACGGCTTGCATGGCAGAGAGCACCTGCTCCTCATCGAGGGATGGAGTAACCAGCCGAATATTGGATACCGGCGTGAGCGCATCACACAGCCTGTCCTCCTGAAATACCATGCTGATCGTTTCGCCGTTCCTTTGTATGCTGCCCCGGTCGGGCTTATAAAGCCCCGCGATGAGGTACAGCAGGGTAGTCTTGCCCCGGCCTGAGCGGCCGGTTATGGCGCAGAAGCCCTTTTCAGGCAGGGCGAGGGATATATCCTCCAGCACCGCATTGCCGTTAAAGCCCTTGTAAACGTGATCAAGGCGTATCATATATCCTCCTCAAAAGCCTTACAAACAGCCGCTCAAGGGTGATGCTTATAAGTATTATCACGGCGGTCCATGCGAAAAGGTCTACCGTCTCAAGGTATATCTTTGCGTTATAAAGCTCTGTGCCTATGCTGAGGGAGGGGGAGGCCAGCACCTCTGCGGCTATCCCCGCCTTCCACGCGAGGCCCATGCCCGCCTTGGCCGCCGCCATGAAAAAGGGCATTATGCCGGGCAGGTATACGTGGCGAAGAGTATCCGAAAAGCTCAGCCTGAATACCCTTGCCATTTCCAGAAGCTTTACGTCGGTTCCGGTTATGCCCTCGTATACGTTGGACCACACCACCGGCATGACCATCAGAAAGGACGTCACAATGGGTATGTGTTCCTTGGTGAGAAACAGGAACAGCAGCATTATAAACGAGGCCACAGGGGTGGCCCGGACTATTCTGGAAATGGGGGAAAGGAATGCGTCCATTACCTTTGACTTGGCGGTAAGTATGCCAATGGCTACGCCTGTTACGAGGGCCGAAAGGTAGCCTATGAGTATGCGTATAAGAGATGCGGCGATATCCCGCCAGAAGGGCAGCGTTATTATAAGCTCCGCCATGCGCCGGGCAACCGAAAGAGGAGAGGGCAGTATTATTGCCCTCCCCAGCGTAAGATACAGTATTTGCCAGAGCGCCAGCCATGCGGCGGCTACGGCGGAGTGCTTCAGTAAGTCCTTCATGTATCTCCTTGAGGATCAGGTATTATCCGAGATAGAACATATCGTCCTGTCTCTTATACACATCTCCGAGCCCACGAGACTCCTGAGCATCTCGTA
>ERZ1027176.686-NODE-686-length-15430-cov-5.217431_pt1 | contig 15430 bp, 10 predicted proteins | sample MGYA00519248_ERZ1027176 | MGnify/ENA primary metagenome ERZ1027176 (study PRJEB26926, sample SAMN06164413) | human gut metagenome | biome: ENVO:00009003; feature: ENVO:2100002; material: ENVO:00002003 | host: Homo sapiens | place: USA | collected 2012 ...
GTGTATAAGAGACAGAGTTCACGTGCTTATCAAAAATCATCAAGGAACTCTTGCCTTTCAGATACCCCATAAAATCTGATACTCTGAGTTTTGGTGGAATTGCTACGCTTAAATGTACATGATCTATACATACCGCTCCTGCAATTATCTCTACATTTTTATACTGGCATAAAGTTGCTATTATCTCTCGGACATCTCTGCGTATTCTCCCATACAATACCTTCTTTCGGTATTTAGGAATAAACACAATGTGATACTGGCATTTCCAACGAGTATGTGATAAACTTTTATTGTCCATATGGACCACCTCCTGTGATTAAGTTTGGCTTGCGACACCATTCTCAATATATCACAGGAGGTTTTGTATTGATATCCTCACCGTTTCCAACTATTCCATTCTCCCCAGCATAGCTGGGGGATTAGACTTTTCATTTATACGGATATTCGCAAACTACAAGATAAAGCCAAAACTTCATATACTCTAAGCACAAGGAGGTTGAGGTTTGGCTATGAATAACAGTTTAGCAGAAGTACACCCGGAGCTTGTTTCGGAGTGGTCGGAAAAGAATTTAACGCTTACGCCTGATGACATTACTTTCGGTTCAAATAAAAAAGTATGGTGGAGAGGTGCTTGCGGTCATGAATGGCAGGCAAGCGTTAAGGCTCGTTCTAATGGAGAGAAATGTCCGATATGTTCCGGTGCGAGAGTGATTGCAGGTATTAACGATTTGGCGACATTAGAGCCACTATTGGTAAAGCAGTGGTCGAAAAAGAATAAGATAAAACCGATAGAGGTTTCTATTGGTTCTCATAAGAAAGTGATATGGAGATGTAAAAAAGGTCACGAGTGGGAAGCTGCCGTTAAGAGCAGGACAATAAATAAAACAGGTTGTCCGTACTGCTCTCATAATAAAGTGTTGGCAGGATTTAATGACCTTGCAACACTTCTGCCGGATATAGCTGCCGAGTGGTCGGATAGAAATTATCCGTTACTTCCAACTCAGGTTACGGTCTTTGCCAATCGTAAGGCTTGGTGGAAGTGTAAGGATTGCGGCAGAGAGTGGAACACCCTTATTTCTACTCGTTCCGGTGGGAGCAAATGCCCGTATTGCAGTGGGTACATATTCCTGAAAGGGTTTAATGATTTGCAGACAACACACCCTGAAATTGCTTCGGAGTGGTCGGAGAAGAACTTGACATTGCAACCTGATGAAGTAAATGCAAAGTCGAGGAAAAATGTCTGGTGGAAGTGCAGAAAATGCGGTAACGAGTGGAAATCAGTTATCAATGCCCGTGTGAAAGGTACGGTATGCCCCGTTTGTGCGGAGAGAGAAGTCCTTGCCGGATATAATGATTTGGCGACAACAGACAGTCAGCTTCTTAGCGAATGGGATTATGAACAGAATAAACTGAAACCTACAGAGGTATCACGAACTTCGGCAAAGAGAGCGTGGTGGAAATGCAGGCACGGTCATTCGTGGAGTATGAAGATAAATGAAAGAACGATATTGAATAAAGGCTGCCGAATTTGTGAGCAGGAGTATTTGTCATTGTTTCCTGCTTTGGCTGTCAGCTATTATTCTAATAAGAAAGGCTTGAAAGCAGAACTTGGTTCTGACCGATTGCTTGGAGTTCCGCTTGAAACATACATAGCTTCAGAGAAGTTGGCTATTGAGTCAGAAAGTGCTGACGAGAATATAGAAATAATGAAAGCATATATGTGCAAGCAAAGAGGAATAAGGCTGATTAAGTTGCCGATGAAAGGCACAGAACTGGATTATGCCAATAATTTAAAGAAAGCTTTTCAGAGCGTACATATATTTATTTCTTCTGATACCGAGGAAGATGTGGAGATAATCAAGAATACATTTGAAAGATGGAGGGACAGCCAATGAGAGAGAAAACTTATCATCTATACTTAAATGAAGAAGAACGAAGCCAAGTGATACAATCACTCATTGCACTGAAGAACAATTTAGCAGCTCAGGGACGATACACCGACGCAGTAGATGATGTTCTATGTAAAGTGCTTGAAGCAAAGAAAAAGAAATTGAAAATGGAATACATTTAGAACGTGTTTTGCCGTCTGTTTCTTAACCAGAGCAGGCGGCTTTTTTTATTTCAAAATTTTTTTTGAAAAATTTTCGGAAAAGCGGCGATTTTGGGTGTGCATTTTATACCCCTTTGTCCAAATGAGTGAAGGGGTTCATTCCGGATAGCAAAAACGGAAGCCTTTTCGCTTGAAAATTGAATAAGTCATTCACTAAGACTTTATTTCTGATGATAGCCACTTTAGCAGGTACGCCGTGATTTCTGTATTTCAGAATAGCGAGAACTCCGGCTAAGAGTATCAGGTTGCCCCTGATATGGCGATGACAGTCAGAATGATAATGATACTTCTCTACGGAGCTGGCGGAGTACCCGGCAGAGGTTAGAACCCTATGATACAGATAAGCAGTCTGTTCCTTAGTGATTTCCCATAAGCATTTTGCTTGGCAAGGGGTGTTGAGAACAAATATTGCTATGACCGATTAGGAAATGAGTCGGTCAGGTACATAGCCATAATGCGGTGGCTATGAATTTTCAGAAAGGAGGGCAAAAAGAAGTGTCAAACTGTAAAACGATTTCCGTATGTAACCAGAAAGGCGGAGTCGGAAAGACCACCACAACAGTTAATCTCGGAGTCGGGCTTGCAATGCAGGGCAAGAAAGTATTGCTCATAGACGCAGACCCGCAGGGAGATTTAACGACTTGTCTTGGTTGGCAGGATACAGACAGTTTGGGTATCACGCTTGCAACGAAACTCACAGATGTAATCAATGAAACGATGACAGACCCTATGGTTGGTATCCTGCATCACGAAGAAGGTGTTGACCTTGTTCCGGCAAACCTTGAGCTTTCAGCAATGGAATTTAACCTTGTAAACGCAATGAGCAGAGAAACTACACTCAAGAATTATCTGAGTCAAGTGAAGAACAGATATGATTATGTAATTATAGACTGTATGCCTTCACTTGGTATGGTTACTCTCAATGCTTTATCGGCGGCAGACAGTGTTATCATTCCGGTTCAGGCTCAGTATTTGCCTGCAAAGGGTATGACACAGCTTGTGCAGACCATTTCAAAAGTAAAGAAGTATATCAATCCGGATATTAAGATAGACGGTATGCTACTTACTTTGGTGGATAGCCGAACAAACCTTGCAAAGAGTACGGTGGAAGCACTCAGGGCAAACTTCGGTAATCAGATAAGAATGTATCGAACACAAATCCCGATTGCCGTAAAAGCCGCAGAAACTTCTTCCAAAGGCAAGAGCATTTATGCTTATGAGCCAAACAGCACAGTGTCTAAGGCATACGCTGAATTTACAAAGGAGGTGTTAGCCGATGGCAGGAAGAAAGAGCGACTTCACTCTCACGAAGCTCGATGATTTATTTACCACTCAGGCACAGAGAGATGAAGAACAGCTTTCAAAAATCCGAGATATTCCATTGGAGCTGATTGATGATTTTCCCGACCACCCGTTTAAGGTCAGGGACGATGAAGATATGATGCAGCTTGTGGAGAGTGTCAAGGAAAGAGGGGTTATTACTCCGGCAACGGTAAGGCAGAAAGAGGACGGCAGATATGAACTTGTTTCAGGACACAGACGAAAGCGAGCGTGTGAACTGGCAGGATTTGAAACACTGAGAAGTGAGATTGTAGACCTGAACAGAGATGAAGCGACCATTTTAATGGTTGAGAGTAATTTCCAGAGGTCAGAGATATTGCCAAGTGAAAAAGCCTTTGCCTATAAAATGCGTTTGGAAGCAATGAAAAGACAAGCAGGCAGACCAAGAAAAGAAAATGTGTCCCCAGTGGGGACGAATTTACGAACCGATGAACAAATTGCACAGGAAACAGGGGACAGCAGAAATCAGATACACCGATATGTTCGTCTGACAAACCTTGTTCCTGAACTGCTTGAATTTGTTGATGAGGGGCGTATTAAAATGCGTCCTGCCGTAGAACTTTCCTACCTTGATGAAGATTGTCAGCGTGATGTGGTTGACGAAATCGACCTGAATGACGCTACCCCGTCACACGACCAGACAATCCGTATGCGAAAGTTATTCAACGAGGGCAACCTTACAACCGAAGCAATCCACGCTGTTATGTCTGAGGAAAAGCCGAACCAAAAGGAAAAAATCGTGTTGAGGGGCGACAGAGTAAGACAGCTTATCCCGAAAAATATTTCCGTCAGTCAGACGGAGGATTTTGTCTGCAAAGCATTGGAGCATTACAACAAGTTCTTGCGTAACCGTGCAGAGCGTGACAGCAGATAGCCTGTTTTACAGTTCCCCTTTCTCACACTCTAACCTCTTAGTTATACTTTTACCTACCGAAAATGATATATACTATCTCACTTGAATATAACTATCTCAAAGTATATGTCTATCTCTAAGGGGCAATCGCACAGTATGAACGGACTGGAGGTGTATGGTAAAATGAAAAATTAACGAAAAATCCGCATTTGTTTTTCGGCAGGTAAATCTTGTCGTAAGAGAAAATCCACAAAGGCACATCGTAGCGATACGGTGTGTTTTTCAATTTTTACAGGAGGAAACGCAATGATAAAGTCAAAATTCAAAAGAGTCACGTCGCTTTTCTTGGCGACCCTTATGTGTGTGACCACTTTTGCAGGCATTGGCTCGACAACAGCATATGCTGCTTCGGGAGAAAAAGCCGATGTTTATATGGTCGATTTCCCTCGTGATGGCGATGCTAATTACGATGGGGTATGGGGACACAGCAATTTGACCTTGAAAAATGGTTGGCATACCGGACGTTCCAATTTTACCAATCTTAAGGCTATTGGCTCATACTCAGGCAATGTTGCTTATTGTATTGAGCCGGGAATTTCGCTCAAGGTCGGTCAGACAATGAATAAGTATGACGAAAATTATTTTAATAACCTTGCAGCCAATGGGGTTATTTCCGGAGATGAAATCCGTCTTTTCGTTGGTCGTATTTTACAGTATGGCTATCGTGGGACAATCTCGACATCTTGGAGGTCACAGAATGAAGCGGCAGCAAACAGCATTGCACAGGCTTATGCCACACAGCTTCTTATCTGGGAAACTGTTATCGGAGAGCGTGATGCAAACTTCAATCATGTAGCAGCCAGTGGTTGCAGCAATGTGAAAGATGTCATCAATGCAAAGCATCCGCTCCGCAATAAGATTTTCAGTTATTACAACAGTATGGTGCAGAGTGTACAGAACCATGCGACCATACCGAGCTTTTGTAATAAATCATCCGGTTCGGCAAAGACAATAGAACTTGAGTGGAACGGAAGTAAGTACACAACTACTCTGACAGACTCCAATAATGTGCTGTCCAAATATAATTTCAAGGCAAGTATCAGTGGAGTAAGTTTTTCAGTGAATGGTAACAAACTTACTGTTTCTATGGATACTGCACCGAGTAAGGAATTTACGATTACCGCAACCAAGAAAAATGCAGTCCGCAGAGGTGTGGTTGTATGGTCAGAGGGCAAACACGGTCAGAACTCCAGTGTGCAGGATGTTGTCAGCTATGCTCAGGAAGTAAGCGACAGTATCAACGGTTATGTGAAGATGAAAGTCAGCTATGGTTCTTGTCAGATTGTAAAGACCAGTGAGGACGGCAAGGTTGACGGTATCAACTTCACGATTACCGGAAACGGTATCAATCAGACAGTTACAACAGCTAATGGCGGTAAGTTCCAAATTGATAATCTTATGCCGGGTATCTATACTGTAACCGAGCAGGTATACGATAAGTACGAGCCGCAGGAAACACATAGAGTTACCGTTGTAGCAGGACAGGTTGCAAAGGTCAATTTCAATAACAAACTGAAGCGTGGCGACCTTCAGGTAGTGAAGTCCTCAGAAGATAACCTTGTTGAAGGTGTGAAGTTCCATCTTTTCGGTACTTCTCTTTCCGGTGATGCTGTTGACCAGTATGCAGTTACGGACAAAGACGGTGTGGCAACTTTCAAAGATGTGCTTATCAGTGGTTCTGAACCATATACTCTTGAGGAAGTGGACACAGCTATCCGTTATGTTGTGCCAAAAAATCAGACTGCACCAGTGAAGTGGAAAGAAGTAACCACAAGAAACTTCAATAACATTTTGAAGAAATTTACTGTAACAGTAACAAAGAGCGACGCTGAGAAAGGCGAAGCACAGGGCAATGCCAAACTTTCGGGAGCAGTTTACGGTATCTATAAGGGAGAAACGCTTATAGATAAGTATGTTACTGATGAAAACGGTCAGTTCACTACCAAAGAATATGTTTGTGATACCGACTGGACAATCCGAGAAATTACACCGTCAGAGGGATATTTGCTTGATAAGACTATCCATGAAGTAGGTGCAGACCCGAAACTTTATGAGGTGGAACACAACCTTACTTCCAATGATGTGACCGAGCAGGTAATCAAAGGTAACGTGGCTATCATTAAACACACTGATGATGGAGAAACAAAGATTGAAACTCCTGAAAAGGGTGCTTCCTTTGAGATTTATTTGAAATCTGCCGGAAGCTATGACGCAGCCAATAAAGACGAGAGAGATACTATCGTTTGCGATGAAAATGGCTTCGGTCAGACAAAAGATATGCCGTATGGTATTTATACCGTACACCAGACTTCCGGTTGGGAAGGCAGAGAGATGATGGATGATTTTGATGTGTTCATTTCACAGAACGCACAGACCTACCGTTATCTTATCAATAACCGTAACTTTGAGAGCTTTGTCAATGTAGTCAAGGTGGACGCAGAAAGCGGAAAGAGTATTCCGTATGCAGGAGCAGGATTTAAGATTTACGACCCACAGGGCAATCAGGTCAAAATGACCTTTACTTATCCGACACCGACCACGATTGATGTGTTCTATACCGACGCAAATGGTTCTCTTGTCACACCTGAGAAACTGGATTACGGCAAGGGATATTCTATCGTAGAGGTACAAGCTCCATACGGATATGTACTTGATGATACTCCGGTATATTTTGATATTACCGAAGAAAATTCCACAGAGGAAGGCGGCGTAACTGTTGTGAAAGTCAATAAGCCGAATATGGCACAGAAAGGTACTATCACGGTTGAAAAGACCGGAGAAGTATTTAGCGGGGTCAATGTAAGTGGTTCTGAGGACGGTGATGTTATCTATCAGCCTGTTTATGAAGTGGCAGGACTTGAGGGTGCAGTTTATGAAGTCCGTGCTGCGGAAGATATTAGTACACCGGACGGTACACTCCGCTATTCAAAGGGCGAAGTGGTAGATACTATCACAACAAGCTCCGATGGATTTGTGAAGAGCAAAGAACTTTATCTCGGAAAATACGAGGTCAAGGAAATTACTGCACCTTACGGAATGGTAGTGAGTGGCGAAACACATACGGTTGAGCTTACTTACGCAGGTCAGAATATCTCTGTTACCGAAACTTCCACATCGTTCTATAACGAAAGACAGAAAGTGCAGGTAAGCCTTGCAAAAGCCATTGAAAAGGACGAGACATTTGGTATTGGCGACAACGGAGAAATCAAAAACATCAGCTTTGGTCTTTATGCCGCAGAAGATATTGTATCTGCAAGCGGTACAGTTATTCCGGCTGATGGACTGATTGAGATTGTCAGCATAAATGAAAATGGAACTGCTGTTATGAAGTCAGACCTTCCGTTTGGCAAATACTATGTCAAAGAGATTGCAACCGATGAGCATTATATTCTCTCTGATACGAAGTATCCGGTTGTATTTGAATACGCAGGTCAGGATACCGCAACGGTTGAAATCAAAGTAAATGACGGAAAAGAAATCAAGAATGAACTTATCTATGGTTCTGTATCAGGTAAGAAGATTGACGAGAATGGAGAAGCACTTGAGGGTGCTGTTATCGGCATCTTCAAAGCCGAAGAAACAGAATTTACAAAGGATACTGCACTTATGACGACTACCTCTGCAAAAGACGGTAGTTTCTCTTTTGCAAAAGTTCCTTATGGCAAATGGATTGTAAGAGAAATCGAGCAGCCAAAGGGATTTGTTCTTGATGAAAAAGCGTATGAGGTCAATATCAGCAAAGCCGAGCAGGTAGTTGAAATTGAGATTGTCAATGAGTATGTTCACGGCAATATCAGACTCACGAAGGTGGACGCTGAATATCCGGATAACAAGCTTACGGGTGCAACCTTTGAGGTATATAAGGACACCAATGAGAATGGAAAGATTGATGATGGCGATGAACTTATCGGAAATCTTGAAGAAACCGAAACCGGAATTTATGAGATGAAAGAGCTGCTTTACGGAAAATATATTGTCCGTGAAACAAAAGCACCGGAGGGCTTCCTGCTTGATAAGGGAGAATACTCTGTTTTCATTGAGAAAGACGAAACAACTTATTCCGTTGAGAATAAGGCTGGAGTTGGATTTATCAATGAAGCTATGCGTGGAACACTGAAAATCGTCAAGACATCTTCAGACGGTAAGGTCAAAGGTTTTGCGTTCAGAGTAACCGGAGCAAACGGGTATGATATGACATTTGAAACAGATAAGAATGGCGAAATCGTGATTGAGGGACTTCGTATTGGCGAATATACCGTATCAGAAGTGGCAAACAATGCGTCTGCCGCATATATCACACCTGCCGACCAGAATGTTACTATCAAACTTGATGAAACAGCCGTTGTAAAAATGCACAATGAGTTAAGAGATACGCCGAAAACAGGAGATGATACCAATATGAAACTTTGGTATGTCCTTGCCGGACTTTCTGCTGTCGGTATCGCCGTAACTTCTGTTGTTGCACACAAAAAGAAGAAAAAGGAGGGTAACGAGTAATGGAAGCAAAGACAATTATCGCTATCGCATTAGTCGCCGTTATTGTCGGCGGCTTTATCTTTCTTCAGGTTAAAAACCGTAAGAAGTAAGTAACAAGCGAACATTAACCAGTCGGGGCAGAGCGTAAAAAACTCTGTCCCTTTAATTTTTGGAGGAACATTATGAAACAACAGAAAACGGTGGAGAGCCGAGTGCTTGAAATCTTAAAGGAATGCCCGATGTCGAGGTATGATGATATGCTTCTTATTCTGCATTATTACAATCGGTACGGATATATACCTGCCGGAAATCTTCCGCTTGAGGATATTGTATTTAATTACCGAGCATACGGACTTCCTTGTTTTGAAACCATACGCAGGGCAAGGCAGAGAGTACAGTCCCTTTTTCCTGAGTATTCACGTAATCCGCAGAAAGAAGAACAGAGCGGCAATATTTCTATTGTAATCAACATTAGCTAAGGAGGTATTTTCGTGAAAGACAAAGCAACTTTTCAGAATAAGGTTAAGGTGCTGAATAAACTCTTTGACTCCGGTTGTGATACGGAGAAAAAGTTGCAGCAGCTTGATATGGAAGCAATCCTGAAAATCCCGAATATCACGATTCCTGATATGGGTGTGATTATGGAGCTTCAGAAGAATACAAAATCCGGTAAACTCTTTTCGTATTTGGGCGGTGGTTCTGATGAAGCAACAAAAATGAGAGGTAAGGAAAATGAAGCAACAGGAGAATAGAGCAGAGCCACAGGAAAAGCAAATTCGATTTATAGACAGTCATTACAATTTGAAATTCTATATTCCCGATGGAGGGAAAATCAGGATTACTTTTCGTGATGGACACACAGCAGACAGAGTGTGCAAGTATATTGATGACTACCATTTGTACGTCGGAAATTGCTGCTATCATATATGCGAGTTTGCTGAAAAAATGGAGCTTAGTGGAAGCAAAGTTGAACCTGTCAATCAATCCGAACCGTCAAAAAACAAGACCAGAAACAGAGAAAAACAGCGATAAGGAGGTGCAAAAGTAATGGCACGAAAATATGACCTTATTTCTGAGCTTTACAACCGCACCTGCAAAACGGTTGTGTCAAATCCTCAGAACTGGCAGGCATTCTTAGCTTCGGCTTGCCGAAATTATAAGTTACGCTATGACGAACAGCTTCTTGTATATGCACAGCGACCCGATGCAACAGCGGTTCTTGAGATAGAGCAGTGGAACAAAATTTTTGGCAGATGGGTCAACCGAGGTGCTAGAGGTATTGCTGTTTTTGCTGATGAGAACCGTTCACGGCAAAGACTGACACATTACTTTGATATTTCAGATACTCACGAAAGCAGATATTCAAGAACAGTCCCGATTTGGGATATGCGTCAGGAATACGAAGCTGATGTGATTGAAACATTGGAAAGCACTTTCGGAGAGATTGAGAATAAGAGCAGTCTTGCCGAAGCAATTATGGGAGCAGCAAGAAATGCGGCAGAGGATAATATCCCTGATTATCTGCAAGACCTTTACTATGCAACCGAGGGCAGTTCCTTTGAGGAAGTGGAAGAGGATATTGTGGCTTTCATTTATAAAAATGTCGTGACAAATAGTGTGGCATATATGATGATGTCAAGGCTTGGTGTTGATACGGACGGTTATTTTGAACTTGATGATTTCAGAGATGTTACTAACTTCAATACGCAGGAAACACTCAATGCACTTGGATTTGCTACCAGTGATATTGCAGAAATGGGATTGACGGAAATATCTAAAACAATTACTGCACTCAACCGTCAAAATCGCATAATTGTCGGTCAGGACAGAAATGAATACAATAAGGTTGAAAATAACGACGAAAGGAGTTTGGACAATGAACGAACTGACCTACACGATGGTGGGCGATTACAGCCTTCCGAATCTGAAACTTCCACAGCAGCCGGAAGTGACGTTGGGCAGATACGCTCAGATGAGGAGAGAGTTTCTGAAGGAACATCACAGAGTCCTTTACTACAATCTCCTGACGAGGGGCGAACTGACACAGCACTTGGCGGAAGTGGAACAGAGAGCCAGCAAGATGGAGGAAACAATCCTGAGGCAGATGGCACAGAAAGAGGGAGTGACCGAACAGATGAAAGCGGAGGATATGATGAAATGGGTTCGTCTGATGAACTCCCTTCGCAGCTCGGCACAGGAAATCGTGAAAGCGGAAGTGATATTCGCTTAGAGTATTACGACAGAACGCACGAGGATAAAAGCCTTCCGTTCTTTGGACGTGATGAAGTAATCAATGAAATTCTCAGAACGACACCACATTTGTCGGCAAGTTTGGAAGAAATCAAAGATTATTATGAACGTAATCCTGATAACAAAGACCGCACAGAGTATGTAAAGAGTATTTTCAATAATGATTATACCGAGCTTACTTTAGAGGATGGCAGGACAGTAGGGTACAAGACCTTTGAAAACGTTCTGCATTTGTGGGAGGGCAAATACGACAGCAGAACCGCACAGAGTTTTTATGATTGGGCTGTTATTGCTCGACATTTTGAAGCTATGCGATTATTGGGAGAATTAAGTGACAGCATAAAACCATTACCGTCAATGGACGGTCAGATGACATTCATATTAGACGGTCGGGCAGAGGAAAAGAAAACCTCTGCCTTTATTTTTTCTCAGGAGATTATCGACGCTGTTCTTGCGAATGGAAGCGGATTTACTGAGGGTAAAATGCGTATCTATGAGCAGTTTGAAAAAAGCCTTTCAGCAAAAGAAAACGCAGACTTCTTAAAAAATGAGTACGGTTGGGGCGGCTCTTATCCAGTAATAATCGGAGCAGGAATTGATGAGAGTCACGATGGAAAAGGTATTACGATTACGAAAGGTATCGGTAAAGAAAATCCACATATCACGCTTTCGTGGTCGCAGGTGGAGAAACGTATCGGGGAACTTATCCGAACAGACAGATACTTAAATCCAAAGGAAAAAGAACACTATCCTCAGTGGCTTGAAAGTCAAGAGGAACGCAGAGCCAAAATCGAAGAAACGAAAAGAAACCGTGAGATACTCTCTAATGCACCACCGGAGCAGGAGGTCGAACCAACCGAAAAAGAACCTGAAGAAGCAGAACAGTCGCAAGATGTGCAGTATGAATATCATCTTGGCGATAAGGTGTATATCGGTGCTTCTGAGTACGAAATCTTATCTGTTGATGATGAGAGAGTAATGCTCTATGACTATGATATGCCACTGTTCAATAAGGAATTTTTACGCACAGAGTTTGACAGAAAAGTGCGTGAGAATCCGATGAATGAGCATTTGATTGTAAAGGAAGAACCTGCCGAAGAAAGAAATGAAAAAGAGCCTGAGCCGGTAGTTCCCGCTTGGGAGAAGAAGAAAAAGGTCAAAGGCTTTGACTTGCACCCTGATGTGTCTATGGCAGAACGCCACACCTTTAATCTCAGGGAAAATGAGGTTGAAACAGTTGGTAAAAAGGAACGCTTCCGCAGAAATATTATGGCGATACAGCTTCTTAAAAAATGTCAGGAAGAAAACAGATTTGCCACTCCTGAAGAACAGATTGTTTTATCAAAATATGTCGGTTGGGGTGGGCTTTCAGAAGCCTTTGATGAAAATAATTCAGCGTGGGCAACTGAATATCTGGAACTTTCTTCGGTATTAACACCGGAGGAATATGCTTCGGCAAGAGAAAGCACGTTGACTGCGTTCTACACGCCGCCTGAAGTAATCACAGCCATTTATAAGGCTATGGAGCAGATGGGCTTTCAGGAAGGCAACTTGTTAGAGCCGTCCTGCGGTATCGGTAATTTCATCGGTATGCTGCCGGACGCAATGCAGGACAGTAAGATTTACGGTGTGGAACTTGATACGATTTCCGCAGGGATTGCACAACAGCTTTACCAGAAAACAACCATTGCGGCACAAGGATTTGAAGAAACCAATCTGCCGGACAGCTTTTTTGATGGAGTGGTTGGCAATGTGCCTTTTGGAGATTTTAAGGTATCGGATAAAAGGTACGACAAGCATAAGTTTCTGATACACGATTACTTTTTTGCCAAGTCCCTTGATAAGTTAAGACCCGGCGGTGTGATGGCTCTTGTAACGAGCAAAGGCACAATGGATAAGGAAACTTTAGCAGTACGAAAGTATATTGCACAGAGAGCAGAGCTTCTTGGAGCAATTCGATTGCCGAATAATACCTTTAAGGGTAATGCAGGAACGGAAGTCGTTTCGGATATTCTTATCCTGCAAAAGCGTGACAGACTGATAGATATTGAGCCGGATTGGGTTCATCTTGATACCGATGAGAACGGAATTAAGATGAACTCTTATTTTGTGCAGCACCCCGAAATGATACTCGGAGAAATGAAAATGGTATCGGGGCGTTTCGGTATGGAAGCAACTTGTGTGCCGTATGAAAATGCAGACCTTGCAGCACAGCTTGATGAAGCAGTAGCAAACATTCACGGAGAAATCACGGAATATGAAACTGAGGAAGAACTGGAGGAGGAAGATAATTCTATTCCGGCAGACCCGACAGTGAGAAACTTTTCCTATACGGTGGTAGACGATAAAATCTACTATCGTGAAAATTCCCGTATGACTCCGGTGGAAGTGTCGGCAACCGCAGAGAACCGAATTAAGGGTATGATTGCTATTAGAAATTCCGTCAGAACGCTGATTGAATTGCAGACAGAAGATTACCCTGACAGCGAAATCAAAGCGGAGCAGGAGCGATTAAACAGACTTTATGATACCTTTTCAGGTAAGTACGGACTCATTAACAGCCGTGCAAATACTTCTGCTTTCTCGCAGGACAGTTCATTCTCTTTGCTTTCCGCATTGGAGATAATCGGAGAGGACGGAGAACTGGAGCGTAAGGCTGATATGTTTTCTAAGAGGACAATTAAGCCGCATACTCCGGTTACTTCTGTTGATACGGCAAGCGAAGCGTTGGCGGTATCTCTTGGAGAAAAAGCCACGATTGATATGGACTATATGATGGGGCTTTCCGGTAAATCGGAGAATGAAATCTTTGAGGACTTAAAGGGTGTTATCTTCCTAAACCCGCTTTATGAGTATGGAAATTCTTACGAACCGAAGTATCTGATGGCTGATGAATACCTTTCGGGTAATGTCAGGGAAAAGCTGAAGATTGCAAAGAACTCGGCAGAACTCTATCCGGAAGATTATAAGGTCAATGTAGAAGCACTTCAAAAGGTGCAGCCGAAAGACCTGACTGCAAGTGAAATTTCCGTGCGACTTGGTGCAACTTGGCTGCCACCGGACGATGTGCAGGAGTTTATCTTTCATTTGCTTGAAACACCACGTTATGCACAGTGGAATATCAAAGTTCACTTCTCTCCATTTACGAGTGAGTGGAATATTGAGGGAAAATCCTATGACAAAGGAAATGTAAGGGCATATAACACTTACGGAACTTCCCGCATCAATGCCTATAAGATTATTGAGGAAACGCTGAATTTAAAAGATGTGCGTATCTTTGATTATATCGAAGATGATGAGGGAAAGAAAAAGGCTGTCCTAAATAAAAAGGAAACAGCGATTGCTCAGTCGAAGCAGGAAATGATTAAGCAGGAATTTCAGGACTGGATATGGTCTGACCCTGAACGAAGGGAAAGGCTTTGCAAATCTTACAATGAGAAATTCAATAGCGTCAGACCTCGTGAGTATGATGGAAGTCATATCATCTTCAATGGTATGAATCCTGAAATTGAACTCAGGGAACATCAGAAAAATGCGGTTGCTCATATCCTTTACGGAGGAAATACACTTCTTGCACACGCAGTCGGAGCAGGAAAAACTTTTGAAATGGTAGCGGCAGCACAGGAGTCGAAAAGGCTTGGGCTTTGTAACAAGTCACTGTTTGTTGTACCAAATCACTTGACCGAACAATGGGCGGCTGAGTATTTGCAGCTCTATCCGGCGGCGAATATCCTTGTCGCAACAAAGAAAGATTTTGAAACCAAGAACCGTAAAAAGTTCTGCGGCAGGATTGCAACTGGAGATTATGACGCAGTTATCATCGGACATTCACAGTTTGAAAAAATCCCGATGTCCATTGAAAGACAGAGGGCAATCTTAGAACAGCAGCTTGAGGAGATAACCGGAGGAATTGCGGAACTCAAGCGAAACCGAGGGGAAAACTTCTCCATAAAGCAGCTTGAAAAGTCAAAGAAATCTATCAGGCAGAAACTTGATAAACTCAATGACCAGACGAAAAAAGATGATGTTGTAACCTTTGAGGAACTTGGTGTAGACAGACTTTTTGTTGATGAAAGCCATTATTACAAGAACCTTTATCTTTATACAAAAATGCGTAATGTGGGCGGTATCGCACAGACGGAAGCACAGAAATCTTCCGACCTCTTTATGAAGTGTCGTTACCTTGACGAGATTACCGGAGGACGAGGAACCGTATTTGCAACGGGTACACCTATCTCAAACAGTATGGTGGAACTCTATACGATACAGCGATATTTGCAGTACAACACGCTGTCTCTTATACACATCTGACGCTGCCGACGATCTTACGCGTGTAGATC
>ERZ1027176.716-NODE-716-length-14850-cov-5.781548_pt1 | contig 14850 bp, 8 predicted proteins | sample MGYA00519248_ERZ1027176 | MGnify/ENA primary metagenome ERZ1027176 (study PRJEB26926, sample SAMN06164413) | human gut metagenome | biome: ENVO:00009003; feature: ENVO:2100002; material: ENVO:00002003 | host: Homo sapiens | place: USA | collected 2012 ...
ACGAGATGCTCAGGAGTCTCGTGGGCTCGGAGATGTGTATAAGAGACAGGTTAGTATAGCGGTGGCTGCAGGATTGCTTCTTGGCAAGTTTATCGGTATTTTTCTGTTTACCTGGCTGGCGGTCAAGAGTGGTTTGTCCTCAATGCCTCCGGGAATGAATTGGAGAAGTGTTGCCGGAGTATCCTTGTTGGGGGGTATTGGCTTTACGGTATCTTTATTTATTGCCAACCTTTCTTTTGCAGGAGAATATCCGGATCTGCTGAACCAGGCGAAGTTTGGTGTATTGCTGGGAACGATTGTTGCCGGTATGTTGGGATATATGGTACTGAATGCGGTGTTGCCGAAGGTCAAGGACAAATAGACCTCCACTTTGGAATACTGGACGAAGAATCGGTTCTTTAGGGATATTCGGTAAATCCTCTGAAAGATAAGTTGGGATGTGTCAATGATTTAAGAAAACGTATTCTTTGTTACAGAAACAGAAGAAATAGTCCATTATTCTTAAAAAACATTCGTATCTTTGCTGGTACAAGTCGAAAAGGACCTTCCGGATATGAAGCACATAAAGGCAGTTGCCGGATACATATTGATTCTTTCTCTCTGCCTCGTGTGTGCACACCCTGCCCATGCGGAGACACGGCGTATTGCGCTGATACACTCTTTCGAGCCGGGCTATCCGCCTGCTGCGAAGGCTCTGGAACTGTTGCAAAAAGAGTTCAGCCTTCTCGGCTTGGACTGCGATGTACGCGAATACTATCTGGACTGCGACCGCTACATGGAGGAGGCAGAAAACCTCCGTATGGCCGGTTTCGTGGACGACCTCTCTGCCTGGGGAGCCGAGTTGATAGCCGTGCTCGACGACCAGGCTGCCTATGCGCTGATGGCATGCAGACACCCGTTGGCGCATGAAATACCCGTTGTGTTCAGCGGTGTGAACTATCCCAACATATCTCTGCTCCTGCAATACCCCAACATCACGGGCTATGCCGACACGCCCGATTACTTGCGTACCATACGCATGATAGAGAGTATCATGGGAAAGTCGCGCATCTGCCTGATGAACGGACAAGTGTTTCTGGACCGCAAGATATGGCATGCGTTGAATGAGCAGTGTCGTGGGCAGGGGTTCGCCATCGTGACCTCTACCGAGGGTGCTTACTTTGCCGGTTCCTCCTATCACCGTGTGCGCGAGAGGGAGACTATCAGCCCTATACTGAAACGGCAGAACATAGACGTGTTGCTGGACACCACGAAGATTGTGCGCATGACGAGCGACTCCATAGCGATACGCCATCTGATGTGGCTGGGACGCGGCGACAATACGTTGCTGCTCTACACCAAGCGAGACTATACCACCAAGCGTGTGGGCATGCTCTTCGACAATCCCACGTTTCAGACCATCAACGAGGGCTTCGGCTTTGCCGACTACTTGCTGGGAGGATATTTCACTCCACTGGAAAGCCAGATAAGATACATGGCGACCGGTATCAAGGAACGCCTCGAAGGGCGGATGCCCCGGCAGCAGGTGACGGAATGCGCCAAGCAGTACGTGCTGAACTGGCATGTGCTGCAGAAGTATGGCATCCCGCTCGAGAGTATTCCGGCAGAGTACACTGTGATGTATATCCCTTTTTCGGAGCGCTACCGCTATCCTATACTTATCGGTTCCATCTTGGGCGCAGTCTTCGTGCTGACGGTGATAGTCTTGCTCTCCTTCAGCCTGCTGCGCGAACGCAGGCGCAAGCGTGAGGCATTGCGAAACCTCCTCTACGAGCATGAGACCCTCTGCCTGGCCATCGAAGGAAATTCTACCTACGCCTGGCGACTGGAGGGAGATTCCGTGTCCTGCGACTCGCAGTTTTGCGAGCTTATTCATCATCGCCCCGGCCGTCTTCTGCTCGATGAAATCACTCCCTACATCCATCCCGACGACTTACCCGCCTTCCGCAAGAACATAGCGGCAAGGCATGAACGCACGCACCACAAGGGGCAGTATCGCTGTAACTTCACCGGTGAGTTCCAGTGGTGGGAGTTCAGCTACAATACCATCCACACCCCCGGACACGCACCCATCATAGCCGGATTGCTGCAGAATATCCAGGAACTGAAAGACCACGAGCAGGAGCTGATAGAATCCCGCGAGCTGGCGGAGCAGGCCGAACTGAAACAGTCGTTCCTCAACAACATGAGCCACGAGATCCGCACTCCGCTCAATGCCATTGTCGGCTTCTCGGATATGCTGGCCAATGAGCCGGAGTTTTCAAACGAAGAGCGGCAGGAGTTTGTGGACATTATCAACACCAATACCAAACTGCTGCTGAAGCTGGTGGGCGATGTGCTGGAACTGTCGCGCATCGAGTCGGGTAACCTCTCGTTCACCTTTCAGCGGGAGAGCGTGTGCCGGTTGCTCGATGACGTCTATCAGACGCATAGCCTGCTTATCCGGCCGCCGTTGCAGTTCCTCAAGGATTTCCCTCCCGAAGATGTGCAGGTGAATGTAGACCCCATGCGACTGACACAGGTACTCACCAACTTCCTGAACAATGCCAACAAGTTTACGAAAGGAGGCAGCATCCGGCTGGGGTATTGCTGTCCGTCCGGCATGAGCGAGGTACATCTTTATGTGGAAGATACCGGCATAGGCATTCCGCACAGCGAGCAGAAGATGATTTTTGAGCGTTTCTACAAGCGTAGCGAGTTTTCCCAAGGCGTCGGGCTAGGCTTGTCCATCTGTGTGCTCATCGTCGAAAAGATGGGAGGACGCATCGAACTCCAGTCCGAGGAAGGCCGTGGAAGCCGTTTCACAGTGGTACTGCCTTGTATTGAATAAATCCTTAAAAAATGTAATCGCGTTGTAATGCCTTTATATATAATTTTGCGTATCTTTGCCAATGTTTTAAGAAATATAACGTTTTAAGAAACTAATTTAAAAGACATTATGTTAAAGAGAGTAAGAATTATACTGACGGTGCTGCTGTTACTGGCCACCGTGGGTGTAGATGCGCAGGTCACCACAGCTTCTATGGCGGGTAAGGTGACGGATGCAAGTAATGAGCCCATTATTGGTGCCACTGTCCAGGCGGTGCACCAGCCTTCCGGTTCGCGCTACGGAACCGTGACCAATGTCGACGGACGCTATTCCATCCAGGGTATGCGCACCGGTGGTCCCTATCGGGTAGAGATTTCCTATATCGGCTATCAGACAGTTATTTATAAGGACATCACTCTCCAACTGGGCGAGGTGTATAACCTGAACGTAGAGATGAGCGAATCTTCCGAGCTGCTGAACGAAGTGATTGTGACGGCTGCCAAGACCAAGTTTACCGCCGAAAAGACGGGTGCCACTACCAACATCTCTTCTGCACAGATAACGCAGCTCCCTACCGTGAACCGCAGTATCAGCGACATCGCCCGCCTTTCTCCCTACGCCAACGGCATGAGCTTTGCCGGAGGTGACGGACGTTCCACGAACTTCACCATCGACGGTGCCAACTTCAACAACAACTTCGGACTGAGTTCCAACCTTCCCGGTGGCGGAAATCCCATCTCGATGGATGCCATCGAAGAAGTGCAGGTAGTTGTCGCCCCGTTCGACGTACGCCAGACGAACTTCATCGGCGGCGGCATCAATGCCATCACCAAGAGTGGTACGAACACATTCAGAGGTACTGCCTATACCTATTACCGCAACCAGGACATGCGCGGTAACCGCATCAACGGCGAGGACCTGGGAGCACGTTCCGATGAGTCCAAGACTACCTACGGCTTCACGCTGGGTGGTCCCATCATCAAGAACAAGTTGTTCTTCTTTGTGAACTACGAAAAAGAGAAGACTCCGGGAGAGGTTATAAAGTATCGCGCGCGTGAGGACGGTGAAGAGGCAAAAGGTATGGTGTCCCGTACGCTGAAGTCGGATATGGAGAAGGTGTACAACCATCTGAAGGACAAGTACGGCTATGATGCAGGCTCCTACACCAATTTCCCTGCCGACGAGGAGAACACCAAGCTGCTGGCCCGCATCGACTGGAACATCACGGACCGCCATCGCTTGAGCCTCCGCTACAACAATACGAAGAATACGGCTTGGAATGCCCCGAACGGTAACTCTTCCGATACGGGATATCGCTTGAACAATACTTATCGCGTAGGTACGCAGTCTATGGCGTTTGCCAACAGCATGTATTCCATGGACAACAAGGTGCAGTCTTGGGCGGCAGATTTGAACAGCCGCTTCACCGATAAGATTTCCAATCAGTTGCTGTTCACCTACACCAATATAGAGGACATGCGCGGCACCAATTCTTCTCCTTTCCCCTTCATCGACATCATGGCAGGCAAGGACGAGAATGGAAACCAGATTCTGGAACCGTACATGAGCGCCGGTTACGAGTTGTTCACCTACAACAACGGTGTGAAGAACAAGATTACGAACATTACCGATAACTTCACCTTCTTCACCGGTAACCACAAGCTGACGGCAGGTCTTAGCTACGAGCACCAGTTTGCCAACAACGCCTATATGCGTAACGGTACGGGATATTACCGCTATAACAGTCTGGAAGATTTCCTGAGTGGCGCAGCTCCCGAATCATTCGCTTTGACTTATGGCTTCAACGGTGTGGCCAACCCCAATGCTCAGGTTACCTTCAACCAGCTTGGTTTCTATGCCCAGGATGAATGGAACCTCGGCAACAGTCTGAAACTGACCTACGGTATCCGTTTCGACAACTTGATGTTCGACAACGACGACCTCCAGAGAAACGATGCCATCTATGAGCTTGACTTCGACGGGCAGCACATCGACACTGGCAAGTGGCCGGATTCCAGATGGCAGATTTCTCCCCGTATAGGTTTCGTTTGGGACGTGTTCAAGGACAAGTCGCTGAAAGTACGTGGAGGTACGGGTGTGTTTACCGGACGTCTGCCGTTGGTTTTCTTCACCAATATGCCGACCAATGCTTCTATGGTACAGAACTCCGTTACCTTTAAGACCCAATATGACAATGGAAAGGTGGTGGGCCATGATTCCCGTCTGGACCAGTTGGCAGGCGGCATGATTACGGACATGAACCAGATAATCGACAAGTTCAACCTCCCCACCACGATTGAGAAACACGTGGCGGGAAGCAAGATTTCCGGTGTGGCTCAGGACTTCAAGATGCCGCAGGTGTGGAAGTCGTCTATCGCGGTGGACTATCAGGTACCCGTATCTTTCCCCTTGACCGTGACGGGAGAGTTCATGTTTACAAAGAATGTGAATGCCGTTACCATCAACAACATCAATATCAAGAACCCCGACGAATGGAAGTACAATAAGCTGACCACCGTCAAGGGCGCTGATGGAAAAGACGTGACAACTACGGAACTGCTGCATACGGGTATGCAACGTTTCAATGGTGCGGATAACCGCATGGTGTACTCTTATTCTCTTTATGACAACCCCGACAAGAATGTGAAATATGCAGGCGACTTCGTGCATTACAATGGCAAGAATGCCGTGGTGCTCGACAATACTTCCAAAGGTTACGGTTATACGGCAAACATCACGGTGAATGCCCAGCCGGTGGACGACCTGATGCTGATGCTGGCCTATACGCACACGGAGTCCAAAGAAGTTTCCGGTCTTCCGGGCAGCGACCCCATCTCTACTTGGCAGGGATTGAACACGATTGATGGTTCCAATTATGTGGATGCACAACGGTCACAGTATGTGGTTCCCGATAAGGTGATTGCTTCTGTGGGCTACTACATCCCCTTCAGACACAAAGGCCTGCTTCGCGGCACACACCTGAATCTGTTCTATTCCGGCTATTCTTCCGGCGGTTACAGCTTCTGCTACACCAACGACATGAACGGCGACGGTATCAACAACGACTTGATGTACATTCCGAAGGACGATAGTGAAATCAACTTCAAGACAGAGGAAGACCGCGTTGCCTTCTGGAAATTCGTAGAGCAGGATTCGTACTTGAAGAATCACAAAGGACAGTATGCCGAGGCTTATGCTGCCCGCGCTCCGTGGGTGCACCGCTTTGACTTCCGTTTGCTGGAGGATTTCGAATTCAAGATTGGCAAGACCAAGCATTGCTTCCAGTTGAGTTTCGACATCATGAACGTGGGTAACCTCATCAACTCCAAATGGGGTATCTCCAAGACCAATACCGTTTCCAACAGCAACCGAATCCTGAAGTATGAAGGGGTGAAGAGCGCCACTGACCTGACTCCGGTATTCTCCATGTATAAGGTGAACGGTGAATATCCTACCAAGACTTACGACACCTATCAGAACTACAGCGAATGCTGGAAGTTGCAAGTCGGTATCCGTTACGTGTTCAACTAATCGGGTGCAGATAACCTCCGTTGAATGGCAGAATATGATAAGGCAAGGGCTGTTCCGGGATTTCCGGGACAGCCCTTATTATTTTTGGCTTTCTTTACTTTATTGTATTTCAACCTCCATAATCACTGGATTGTGGTCGCTGCACAAATCCAGGTCCGGAGAGTAGTATTCGATACCCTTCAGGCTAGGGGAGTGGAAGATGTAATCAATACGCAACATGCGTTTGGCATAGCGGTAGGTGTACATGTATCCGTTTCCGGCAGTGCGGAATCCGTCTTTGAGGGTTTTCCTCAAATGATGGTAGGTGTAGGAGGAAGGTATTGAGTTGAAGTCGCCGCATAGCAGCACGGGATAGGGGCTGGTCTTAGCGTAGTGGCTGATGACGTAAGTCTGCGTGGCCCGCTTCATGAAGTTTTCGTGCAGGGTGCCTGCGGCATCTTTGGCTGCCTGGACTTCGCGGCGGGTGTCGTCGGTGGCCAGCTCGCGTTCCCACTTCCTGCGCTTCTGGCTAACGCTGGTGGTCTGCAGGTGGTTGTTTATCAGACGTATGGTATCCGTACCCATCACTACATCGCACATCATGCTACAGTTGGAGCTGTGCTGGTAAGTGATGAAACGGTGGTTCGCCAATGGATAGCGGCTGAATACGGCGATAGGCAGTACGCCCTTGACGGAGTCTTCAGAAGGGATGAGCGCGTGTGACCAATGCGAGAGTACGCGCCGTATGCTGTCTGTGGGGAAGTCACTGTTATCTCCGAACTCCTGGAAGCACAGCACATCCACGCCCTCCTGCTGCATGTACCGGGCTATCTCCTTGCAGGAATAACCGGTAATCTCACCTCCAAAGTTGTGTATGTTGTAGGTGGCTATCTTCAGATACTTGCCTGCCGGGGTCTTGTCTTTCGGCAGGTGGAGCTGGAAGACAGACGTCAGATATCCCCAGTTGCAGAAGAATGCCACCAGCGGAATCAGTGCCCAGCGCTTACGGGCCAATGCCCAGCAGAGTGCCGTTATCAGATTGACAATCAGGAGTACGGGCACTGCCAGCCCCAGTAATGGCATGATGACGGAATCGACCGGAGCCATGTTTCCTGAGAAGGCTGCCACTATGGTGATGGCGCCCAAGATAAATGTCGCTGCTATCAGGCAGATGTAGAACAGACCTTTTACGGCAGACTTTCCCATGTTGTTTGCTTATTTATTCACTACGTTCACCGGCTTGCCGTCTTGGTAGGCCTTGATGTTCTCGAGCATAATCTGCATGAGGCGTTCGCGCGCGGCGGTGCTTGCCCAGGCAATGTGCGGAGTGATGTAGCAGTTGCGGGCAGAGAGCAACGGATTGTCGGCACGGGGAGGTTCTTGCGAGAGTACGTCTACGCCGGCGGCATAGATGGTACCGTTGTTAAGTGCGTCGGCAAGGTCTTGTTCGTTGATGAGCGGGCCGCGTCCGGTATTGATGAGGATGGCGGTGGGCTTCATCAGTCGGAGCCGTTCTGCATTTACCATCTCGCGGGTGGAGTCGGTGAGGGGACAGTGCAGGCTGATGATGTCACATTCGCGGAACAGCTCGTCCAGCTCCATCTTGCGGATTTCGGGAGGAAGCTGGAAGTTGGTCTTGGAGGTGTAGGCACATACCTTCATACCGAAGCCGATGGCGATGCGGGCGGTGGTGAAACCGGTGTGGCCCAGGCCTACGATTCCGAGCTTCTTTTCGCGCAGTTCGATGAGCGGCGTGTCCCAGAAACAGAAGTCCTTGCTTGCTGTCCAGCGGCCCCGGTGCACCTCTTCGGAGTGGTGTTGCACTTGCTGGGTGATGTTTAGGATGTGGGCAAAGACCATTTGGGCTACGGAGTCGGTGCTGTAGGCGGGAATATTGGTGACGATGATTCCGCGTTCTTTGGCGGCAGTGGTGTCTACGATGTTATATCCGGTGGCCAGCACACCGATATACTTCAGTTCGGGCAGTGCCGCCATGTGCTCGGCGGTGAGCACGGTTTTGTTGGTCAGCAGGATTTCTGCACCAGCGGCGCGTTCCAATACTTCCGCAGGGGCGGTGCGGTCGTAGATGGTGCACTCGCCCAAGGCTTGCAATTCGTCCCAGCAAAGGTCACCGGGGTTGGCGGCATAGCCGTCTAATACTACTATATTCATGGAGTTATGAGTTATGAGTTATTTGTTGTGGGGATTTTCTGTATCCGACTTTTAATCTCTAATTTTCAATTTTTAATTTGAATTGATAGTTTACCATTTCTTTTCCTCTCCCCAGAGTTGCTGCATCCGTTCCTTATGCTTTTGCTCGGCAGGGTTGAGTTGTGGTTCCCAGATGCGGCGGTCTTTCAGTTCGTCGGGCAGGAATTGCTGCTTGACGAAGTTGCCGGGGTAGTCGTGGGCGTACTTATACTTCTCGCCGTAGCCCAACTGCTTCATCAGCTTGGTGGGCGCATTGCGTAGGTGCAGGGGGACGGGGAGGTTGCCCGTTTCGCGTACCAGTTCCAGGGCATTGTTGATGGCCATATAGGCTGAATTGCTCTTGGGACTGGTGGCGAGGTATATGGTGGCTTCTGCCAGGGGGATACGTCCTTCGGGCCATCCCACTTTCATCAGCGTGTCGAAGCAGGCGTTGGCAAGCAGCAGCGCGTTGGGGTTGGCCAGTCCGATGTCTTCGGAGGCAGAGATGACGAGGCGGCGGGCTATGAAGGCAGGGTCTTCACCGCCTTCTACCATGCGTGCCAGCCAGTAGATGGCGCCATCCGGGTCGCTGCCGCGAATGGATTTGATGAAAGCGGAGATGATGTCGTAGTGCATCTCGCCGTCCTTGTCGTAAGCAAGAGGGTTCTGTTGAAGGCGTTCGGTCACCATGTCATCCGTGATGAGGACAGGGTCGGTGGCTTCGGAATCTATCACCAGTTCGAGGATGTTGAGCAGCTTGCGGGCGTCTCCTCCGCTGAAGCGGAGCATGGCAGTGGTTTCTTTCAGTTCTATTTTCCGTTCCTTCAGCACGGTGTCCGTGGTGATGGCGCGTTGCAGCAGTTCCAGCAGGTCGTCCTTCTCCAGTGACTTCAGGGTATAGAGCTGGCAGCGGGATAGTAGCGGGCGGATGACCTCGAACGAAGGGTTCTCCGTGGTGGCGCCTATCAGCGTCACGGTGCCTTGCTCCACGGCTCCCAACAGCGAGTCTTGCTGCGACTTGCTGAAACGGTGTATCTCGTCGATGAAGAGGATGGGACTGGCTTGCGAGAAGAAGCGGTTGCTCTTGGCACGCTCTATCACGTCGCGTACATCCTTCACACCGCTGGTCACGGCACTAAGTGTATAGAAAGGGGTTTCCAGCTTGTTGGCGATAATCTGTGCCAGGGTTGTCTTTCCCACTCCCGGAGGGCCCCATAAGATAAACGAAGAGATACGTCCTGCATCAATCATCTTACGCAGCACTGCACCCGGTCCCACTAAATGTTTCTGACCGATATATTCATCTAATGTTCTTGGTCTAAGCCGTTCTGCTAATGGTTGCATAGTATGTAACTCTTAAAAAATCATTAATATCATGAAGCGTATACCGCCCTTCTTCACTCCCGGTATATCCGTATAGGTCAGTCGGCGTACATATTCTATGTGGAGCAGCTTGAAGATATTGTAGATACCTACACTGGCTTCCACATAGGGAGTCTTGCCCATGACGTGGCTGGTGGGTACACCGTCGCGCATGGGGAAGAGGAACAAGTCGGGATTGTTGCTCTTGTATGGGTTGTTCTTGTCCGTCAGCGTGCCCCACAGACCACGGATGCGGAACATCTCACGCCACTTCAGCTTCTTGATGAGCGGGATGCGGTTGAAGAGTTTTCCGTTCATGTCGTAGCTTAGGTTGAGGGAGGCGTAACGGTCGTTCAGGAACTCCATGTTGTTGATGAGGTTGAAGGACTCGTTGTTCTGCGTGATGTACGAGAGGTTTGCCATCGGTAGGTTCAGCAGGGGGAAGGGAACGGTGTTCCATTGCGCACCGGCACGTGCCGTTACGTCCAGCTTGCCCCACGAGCCGAGCCAGAAGCGCTTCCGGATGCTGGCTTCCGTCAGGTTGAAGTTGTACTCTCCACCCAGCACACCCTTGAATCCGGCGGTGTGGGAGAGGGTGAAGGTGGGCGCATCCAGCGACACGGGCACACGGCGTTGCTTGGTGTTGACGAAGGTCTCGCCGGGAGCGTAACGCAGGGTCACACCCAGCTCGGTGGTGGTGATGTCGTGCACCAGCGTATTCTTTTCATCCCATTGTCCGGGGGTCTCTCCGTTGTTCTTCCAGTATTGCAGTTGTCCGGCAGGTTGGTCGTTACGATGGCGTGCCATGGCCTGGACGGAGAAGCCGGTATTGGTCTCCAGTTCGTAGGTCAGGGTGGCATCGCGCATGTAGGACATCTGGTCTACCGTCGTCCATTTCCAGCCGACAAACAAGTTGTCCTTGTCCGTGGCGAGGTACTTGTCCATAGGAGACATCACGTCGTAGGTGTACTTGAAGGCGATGTAGTGCTTCGGGAACTCCCACAATACGTATTCGCGCTTGTTGAAGGAGTAGGCCACCTGTCCGGAGTAGAACCATTTCTTGTCCTTGGTTCCGTAGGCGCCGTAACCGCTCAGGCTCCAATGCGGGTCGAGGTTACCGGTTGTCATACCGCTCAGACGGAAACGGGTGCCGTTGACGTAGTTGCTGGTTATCATTGTATTGATAGGACCGAAGTCGAACTTACTGGGATGTTTCTTGCTGCCCGTTTCCACGAAGTTCTCAATCAAGGCTTTCGCTCCGAAGATGACGTACTTGAAGCCGGGAATCTGTTCGATACGGTTCATGAATACGTCCATCGTGCTCTCCTTCTTGGTGAGAGGCACTTGGCGCACTTTCGCCCAATACTCGTCGCTCTTGGCAAGCATGTTCGCCTCCTTGATGACATTTCCTTTCAGGCGGAAGAGGCGGGGTTCTATCTCTGTGAACTGATAGTCGCTGTACTTGGTGGTCCGCTGTACTTCCAGGCCTTGGATGCCTTTCACAAAGTGCAGTTCCACGGTCATGTCGTCATCGGTCAGCACCCAGTTTCCGTCGGGCAGTTGTTCGAACTGCTGCACGATGTCGAGGTTTTCCACGAAGTTGACACCCGTCTTCTTGGGCAGGTTCATGGTACATTTCTTCACGGCATAGGTGGAGTCCTTCACCACGTAGAGGTGCCCCGTGAAACCGAAGTCCTGCGGGTTCTGCGGAACGAAAGTCAGATGCACGCACTCCTGCTTGTCCACCATGAGTGTGTCCATCAGATAGTACTTGTAGAAGCTGATGGCTCCGCGACCGATGGGGCTGACGAAGCGGCGTTGCAGCAGCCGGATGTCGTCGTCGTAGATGTTGATGTCGGAGAATACGTCCGTAAGGATGGTCCCCAGCATGTCTCCGGTGTTGAAGAACTCTTCGATACCAGTGGAGTTCATACCTTCGATGATGGTCTTTTCGCTCTTGGGGTTTTTACGGAAAATGGTCTTGCTGGCCGTCTCCTTGATGGAGATGGGTAGAATCATTTTGTTGGTCTTGGGTGATACCTCCACCTGGTCTTTGAAGAAGGAGAATTTCTTGTAGATGCCTTTCTCCATTTTGTCAGGGGTGACGTCGTTGAGCGACATCTTCATCTTTTCGTACTTCTGGTACTGGTAGTAGTCGTTCTCTTCCAGTTTCAGTGCCTTCTTGTTCTCGATGACCTTCTTCATGAACTCCACGGCGGGGTTGTTCTTGCGGGAATATTTCTCCTTTTTGGGCTTCACCACGACCTCGGAGAGCATGATGTCATCCGATTGCAGTTTGACGTTCAGCACCCGGGTGCCGGGTTTCAGTTTTACTTTCTTGGTGATATAGCCTACGGCGGAGAACGTCAGCTCATCCCAGCCTTTGCGGGTTTCCACCTGGTATTCACCGTTTGCGTTGGAGATGCCGCCTACACCTTTCCCTTCATACTGTACGGTGATGTACATCAGCGGTTCGTTCGTGAGGGAGTCTGTGATGACACCCTTTATCTGGGCGGATGCGCTGATGGAGACGAACAGTGACAGCAGGAAAAGGGCGTAAATTGTATATCTTTGCTTCATAAGTTACAGATAATTCGGGCGCAAAGTTAACAAATTAAGGTTAATCAAGAAGCAAATATAGACTAAAGAAACGGGAGATATGGTTAAATGAACGTGAAAGTCGTATGTCTTGTTTGCCGGATACAGATAAAAAACGTACAGAATCCTTATAGAAAAGTTGCCGGATATAAAGGATAAAGTTGCACAACGTATGGAGAAAGTTCTATCCCAAGCCTTGGGATAGAAAGACCCAAGCTTGGGATAAGCGTCCGTAGGTTTGGGATAGACGTTTGCAAGCTTGGGATAGAATTTATGGAGGATTATGAATTGTTGCCGTTCAGTAGTGTCTGTACGATGCGTTCCGCCGTTCGTCCGTCCCAGCGGTCGGGCAGGGTGGTGTGCTTCCATTCTCCGTGCAGCAGCTTGTCGAGCGAGGCGGAGAGGGCGAAGGAATTTTCGCCTACCAGTTCGTTGGTACCGATGCGCCAGGTTTCGGGATGCTCGGCATAGGTATTGAGGGTGATGCAGGGGACGTCGAGGAAGGTGGCTTCTTCGGCGATGTTGCCCGAATCGGTGACGATGCCCCGTGCCTGGTTGATGAGGAACCCGAAGTGCAGGTAACTCTGCGGAGGCAGGATGTGCAGGTTGGGAGCATTCACTTCCAGCGACTTCACCGCCTTTTGCACGTAGGGGTGTAGCGGGGCGACGATAGGCATGCCGCCGGCCTTCTCGATGACGGTCTGGAGCAGGGAGTGCAGTACGGCTTTCTTCTCCAGCAGGTCGCGGCGGTTGAGGGTGAGCAGCAGGTAGTTCCCTTTCCGCAGGCCGAGGCTGGAGAACCACATGGGCTGCACCAGGCGGTGGCGGTTGAAACGGATGGTGTCAATCAGTATGTTGCCCACGTAGTGGATATATTCGGGTATCATGCCCTCCTGGTTGAGGTTGCGGTTGGCCACCATGCCGGCGGTGAAGAGATAGTCGGAAATGGCGTCCACGATGGTGCGGTTCACCTCGCGGGGCATGTTCATGTCGAAAGAGCGTGTGCCGGCTATGACGTGCGCCACCTTCAGTCCGCGCTTCTTGGCGACGATGGAGCAGCTCATAGTGGCGGTCATGTCATCTACCACCAGTACGACTTGTGCCGGATGCCCGTCCAACTCCCGCTCGAAGGCGAGCATGATGGAGGCTGCCACCTGCGAGTGGTTGTGTCCGGTGACACCGAGGTAGGCATCCGGTTTCCTCATGGAAAGGTCGGAGAAGAGCGAGGCATCCAGGCTGGTGTCATCCTGCGGACCGGTGTAGACGATGCGGTAGGAGATGTTCTTTCCTGCCTCTCTGGCGGCGTCGATGGCGCGGCAGATGGGGGCTATTTTCATGAAGTTGGGGCGTGCGCCCGATACGATTGTTATTCTCATTGTCGTAGTTGGTGAAAAATGATACGACAAAAATACGTTTTCTTAGGGAAATTATTTGTTACTTTGCCTATTATTTTCAGAGTGTCTGTTGAAAATACACACTTATTCAATGTTTAATTTATAATTTTTAATTCTCAAAGTGATAATGCCAACATTTGTTCAGATACTCGATTTCATTGGCACATTTGCCTTTGCCATCAGTGGCATACGCCTGGCCTCGGCCAAGCGGTTCGACTGGTTTGGAGCGTATGTGGTGGGTTTTGTGACGGCCATTGGCGGCGGTACGATACGCGACCTGTTGCTGGACGTCACCCCGGGCTGGATGACGGATCCCATTTACTTGATTTGTACCGGACTGGCCTTGTTGTGGGTCATCCTCTTCGGTAAACATCTCATCCATCTGCACAATACGTTCTTCATATTCGACAGTATCGGCCTGGCACTGTTCACGGTGGTCGGCGTGGGCAAGAGCATCGCGCTGGGCTATCCCTTCTGGGTGGCCATCATTATGGGCAGCATCACCGGGGCTGCGGGAGGTGTGATACGTGACGTATTCATTAACGAAATTCCGCTGATATTCCGGAAGGAGATTTATGCGATGGCTTGTGTCGCCGGTGGTTTGGCTTATTGGGGATTGAGCTATCTGGGTGTGAGCCTCTATATTACGGTGATTGTAGCTTTCTGTGTGGTCTGTGCCATCCGATTGCTGGCTGTAAGATACCATATTTCACTCCCGAAACTGAGGGATGAAGAACAAACAGTAGAATGAAAAGGAAAAAATGAAATTGATAAATAACAGATAACAGATGAAAAGACTGAAAGCGATTTTGATGCTCGTTGTTGCAATGATGCTGATGTCGTCGGCAACAATGAAGGCTCAGAACAAACGAGAGTTACGTGGAGCCTGGATACAGTGCGTTAACGGACAGTATCTTGGCAAGAGTACGCAGCAGATCCAGGCGATGCTTACCAGACAGCTTGATGAACTGCAGAAGGATGGCGTGA
>ERZ1027176.719-NODE-719-length-14829-cov-5.267226_pt1 | contig 14829 bp, 10 predicted proteins | sample MGYA00519248_ERZ1027176 | MGnify/ENA primary metagenome ERZ1027176 (study PRJEB26926, sample SAMN06164413) | human gut metagenome | biome: ENVO:00009003; feature: ENVO:2100002; material: ENVO:00002003 | host: Homo sapiens | place: USA | collected 2012 ...
ATCGTCGGCAGCGTCAGATGTGTATAAGAGACAGGTTGTGAACAATCTGTTCCGTTTTCCGGGGTTCGGGGCTGACTATAATTTCCCATAACTTTTTTTGGTTTCCGGAAAATCTTGTATATGCCCGCCCTTTCCGGAATTTGCAACTCTTCCGACCGGAAAGTTATCATTAGTTATCGCCGTTTATCAACACGCTTCCTAACACGATTTCATCACCTTTTCGACAATCTTTTCCGCGATTCCGCGGTACCATTTTTCGACGCGCGGATCTATCCCCGCAGCAGGCCTCCCTTCGTCGGCTCCTTCCATGATCGACTGTACGATAGGTATTTCCCCCAGGAAATCCACGCCGTGCTCTTCTGCGAACCGGCGTGCACCGCCTTTGCCGAAGAGGTAGTAGCGGTTTTCGGGCAGTTCCTCGGGGGTGAACCAGGCCATGTTTTCGATGATTCCCGCCACGGGGATGTTGACGTTTTCGTTGCGGAACATCTCCACGCCGCGCACGACGTCGGCCACGGCGACCTGCTGGGGCGTCGAGACGATCACCGCGGAATCGATCTCCAGCTCCCCGATGATCGAGAGGTGTACGTCGCCCGTTCCGGGGGGCAGGTCGGCCAGCAGGAAGTCGAGCGTCCCCCATTTGGTCTGGTGGATCATCTGTTTCAGGGCGCTGACGGCCATGGCGCCGCGCCATAGCAGGGCGTCGGTAGGTTTGATGAAGAACCCGATCGACATCAGCCGGATGTCCATCGGCTCCGCAGGGACGATGTGGTCTGCGCCCTCTTCCTGCACGGCGTCGGGCAGGTAGCCTTCCACTCCGAACATCTTGGGCTGCGAAGGCCCGTATATGTCGGCGTCGAGGATGCCTACGCGGAATCCCATGTTCTGCAGGGCGACCGCGAGGTTGGCCGTGACGGTCGATTTGCCTACCCCACCCTTTCCCGATGCGACGGCAATGACCTTGGCGATGCCGCCCGTGGTCGTCTTCAGCTTGGGTTCGGGGCGCGGGGCGGCGCCGCCCTCCTTGATGACTACCAGTACCGTTTGACCGGGGAATTCGCGTTTGAGCAGTTCCTCGGCCTGGTTTTTGATTTTCACTGCGAACGGGTCGCGCGCCTTGGCGAAGCGGAGTACGACGGTGATTTTTCCGGCCGCCGAGGCGATATGCTCGATAAAACCGCTGCTGACGATGTCCTGCCCCGTTTCGGGATGGACGAGCGACGCGAGCAGATGTCTGATTTTTTCTTCCATATTTGTGTCGTGACTTTCCCTGCAAAGATAACGTATATTTTACAGAATAAATATAGGTTAACCTTCTTTTTTATCGTTTTTCGATAAATTTTATTTGTTTTTCATATAAATTCCGTATATTTGCGAAAGAAAACCGGAATCGGGACAAAATTAGGACAAACAAAAAATAACTTCGTTATGAATTTTATCAAAACTTTTCTGGCTGCCATCCTTGCGTTTGTCGTGGGATCGGTACTGGTAGTCTTCCTTTGGATTTTCATCCTGCTCGGCATTGCCGGTTCGATGGAGAAAAGCGTGGCCGTACACCCCGAGTCGATCCTCAAACTCGATTTTTCGGAGGTGTTGACCGATGCCCCGTCGAGCGATCCTTTCGCCGGCTTCGATTTCGCGACGCTCCAGTCTACGCGCATGCTTCCGCTGATGAAGGCGCTGCGTGCGCTCGAGGCGGCGAAGGACGATCCGCGGATCAAGGGTATTTACCTGCGTATGAACGGCAACGGCGGAGTGGCGGGTTCGGCCCTGCTCGAAGAGCTGCGCGAGGCGATCGTCGATTTCAAGCAGAGCGGCAAGTTCGTCGTCGCCTATAACGAAACCTATTCGCAGGGGCAGTATTACCTCGCCTCGGCGGCCGACAGGATTTACATGCAGCCCGAAGGAGCTATGGACTGGTCGGGCCTTTCGTTCAACCTGGCGTTTTACAAGGGGCTGCTCGACAAGCTCGACGTCAAGGCCGAAGTTTTCCGCCCCACGGCCTGCAAGTACAAGAGCGCCGTCGAGCCCTATATTCTTTCCAAGATGTCGGATGCCAACCGCGAGCAGATGCAGTTGTTGGTGGATTCCTATTGGAATGTGATGGCGGAGGCCGTCGCCGAGTCGCGCGGTATCGAGCTTTCGACCTTGAACCGACTGGCCGACGGGCTCGAAGTGTCGCTGGCACAGGAGGCGCTCGATCATGGGATGGTGGACGGATTGCTGTTCGAGGATCAGATGGACGATGTGTTCCGGGAGCACGGCGCCGTGGCCAAGAGCGACGGACAGTTCGAGTTCGTGACATTGGGACAATACGTGTCGCAGTTGAATGCGGATCTTAAGAATATCTCTTCGTCGCAGATAGCGATCGTCTATGCCGACGGTGCGATCGTCGATGGCAAAGGCTACGGTGACGATATTTACGGCAATACGCTGGCTGCGAAGTTGGCCGAAGTACGTCGCAACGACGATGTCAAGGCCGTGGTGCTGCGTGTCAATTCGCCGGGCGGCAGCGCGCTGGCTTCGGATGTGATCTGGCGCGAGATGGAGCTGCTTCGGGAGAAGAAGCCGGTGATCGTATCGATGGGCAGCTATGCGGCCAGCGGCGGTTACTATATTTCGTGCGGTGCCGATGCTATCGTGGCGGACAAGACGACCCTTACGGGGTCGATCGGCGTGTTCGGAATGTTCCTGCGCCTGGAGGATGCCCTGAAGAACAAGCTGGGCATTACGTTCGATGCCGTGAGAACCAACACGTCGGCCGATATGGGCGTGATGCGTCCCCTGACGGCGACCGAACGGGCGGCGATCATGCGCTCGGTGGACGAGGTGTACGAAACTTTCACCTCCTACGTGGCCGAAGGCCGTAATCTGCCGCTGGAAAAGGTGCTCGACATTGCCGGCGGACGGGTTTGGAGCGGCACGGATGCCCTCGCTCTCGGGTTGGTGGATACCAACGGCGGTCTGAAGACGGCCATCGCTATTGCGGCTGACAAGGCCGAATTGGGCGATAAGTTCCGCATCGTCGAGATGACCGAGGCTCCGACCGGCTTCGGGGCGTTCTTCTCCGGATTCATGGCCAAAGTCAAGGCCGACATCGTGGCCGGAGAACTGGGACCCTGGGCCGGCGAGTGGCGCAAGATCCGTGAGGCGGTGGGACAGCAGGGCGTAGTGATGTATTGTCCTTATGCGGTACAGCCGGAGATGTAGGAAATCGCGGACGGAATGCCCGGACTCACTTTAAGTTTTCGATCGATTATGGAGATATTGAAAGTAGAACACGTTACCAAGCGCTTCGCCAGACATACGGCTCTGGACAATGTGTCGCTCACGATTCCCAAGGGGTCGGTTTACGGCCTGCTCGGACCCAACGGTGCGGGCAAGACCACGCTGATCCGCATCATCAACCGCATCACGGCGCCCGACGAGGGGAAAGTCATCTTCGACGGCCGCGAAATCCAGCCGCAGGATGTCTATCGCATCGGCTATCTGCCCGAGGAGCGCGGTCTGTATAAAAAGATGAAAGTGGGCGAACAGGCCGTCTTCTTCGCCCGCCTGAAGGGGCTTTCGCGTCACGAAGCGGTGATGCGGCTCAAGAAGTGGTTCGTCAAATTCGGCATCGAATCGTGGTGGGACCGCAAGGTGGACGAACTTTCGAAGGGTATGGCCCAGAAAGTACAGTTCATCGTCACGGTGCTGCACGAACCTGAGCTGCTGATCTTCGACGAGCCTTTTTCGGGTTTCGATCCGATCAACGCCAACCTTTTGAAGGAGGAGATTCTCGGCTTGCGCGACAAGGGTTCGACGGTCATCTTTTCGACCCACAACATGTCGTCCGTCGAGGAGATCTGCGACCATATCACGCTTATCAACAAGTCGCGCAACATTCTTACGGGTCGTGTGGACGAGATCCGGCGCAGGCACGGCAACAACATTTTCCAGGTAGCCTATCGGGGCGATGCGGAAACGCTGCGCGGTGTGCTCGAAGGTCGCTGCGAGGTGCTCGAACAGCCCGAGCCGGAGTTCGGGGCGGCCTATTCGTCGCTCAAGCTGCATGTGGAGCGGGATGCCGACGTGCGGGAGGTGATCGCCCGAATCAACGATGCGGTGGAGCTGCGCTCCTTCACGGAGATCATCCCGTCGATGAACGACATCTTCATCCGGGCCGTCGGGGGAACCCTCAACGCGGAGTAATCGGAAGAAAACGAACAAGTAAAAGTAGAAAGCCATGGCAAATTCGAAGATAGGAATTATCATTACCCGGGAATTCAACGAACGGGTGCGCAAGAAGTCGTTCATCGTGACCACGATTCTTATGCCGGTGCTGATGATCGGTCTGATGGTGGCCCCGGCGCTCATCATGCGCTATTCCCAGGGGGAAACCCGGCATATTTCCGTGATCGACGAGAGCGGTGTGATCGCTCCCCGGCTCGAGAGCAGCGAGGAGGTGGTCTATGAGCCGACCGACCTGACGCTCGACGAGGCTCGCAGAGAGCATACCGACCGTTTCGGCATACTCTGGATCGGCAGGGACATAATGACCAATCCCGGCAACGTGAAGCTCTATACCAACGGCTCCTCGGCGATGTTGGTCGAGGAGAGTGTGTCGGGGCAGATCGCCGACATCATCGAGAAGGAGAAACTCAAGGACTATAACATCGAAAATCTGTCGCAGATTCTCGACGAGGTGAAGACTACGGTCTATATGCAGGTCTTCCGCAACGACCAGATGCAGGACGACGGCAGCGACAAGCAGGCCAATTCGTCGGCCGTATCGACCGTCGTGGGGCTCGTGCTCGGTATGATCCTCTATATGTTCCTGATGATTTACGGTGCGATGGTCATGCAGTCGGTCATCGAGGAGAAGAACAACCGGGTGCTCGAAGTGGTCGTCTCTTCGATCAGCCCCTTCCGGCTGATGCTGGGCAAGATCCTGGGTATCGCCTCCGTCGCGGTGGTGCAGGTGCTCATCTGGGGCGTGCTGGTGTGCGGCGTGGGTGCGCTCGTCATGCCGCACCTGATCCCCGCCGAGATGATGGGAAGCGTCGAGGCGATGCGTGCCGGGACGCTCGATCCGACAGCGGCGGGCGTCGATATGGAGATGGTGCAGACGCTTGCTACGGCGACCGATTTCGGATATGTCTTCCAGATTTTCGCCTACCTGCTGCTCTACGTGATCGGCGGTTACCTGCTCTATTCGGCGATGTTCGCCGCTGTCGGTTCGGCTGTCGATAACGTGCAGGACGCACAGCAGTTGCAGACCCCGATCATGCTGCCGATCATTTTGAGTATCTTCGTGATGATGGTGGTGATGAAGGACCCCAATTCGCCGCTGGTCTTCTGGTGTTCGATGATTCCTTTCACCTCGCCCGTGGTGATGATGGCCCGCATCCCGTGCGGTATTCCGACCTGGGAGATCGTCGTGTCGCTCGCGGTGCTCTACGCTACGTTCATGGCTATGGTATGGCTCGCGGCGAAGATTTACCGCGTGGGTATCTTCATGTACGGCAAGAAACCCACCTTCAAGGAGCTTTACAAGTGGATCCGCTACAAATATTAGCGGGCACGCTGCGGGGGCGGCCGGGTTTTACTTTTCCGGGCACCCTTTTTGCAGGCGGTGAATACATAAAAGTTTTTTCATAAATAGATTTTTTGATCGCGGGTCCCGGTTGTCGTAAGACGTCCGGGACCTTTTCGTGATCTCTGTCCGGAAATATCGTCGGATCGCGGGTATGTTTCCGATGGTACGAGTAATCCGGCATTACTCCGGTTGGACACGAATGAGAGGTTTTGCGTCCTGATACGTCGTTTCGGCAGAAGAGAGGATGTGTCCCGACTTTTGTTCGGAAAGGGCTTCGATGGCGCGAAAATGCTCGTTATTCGCTTTCCTGCGTTTTTGCGACGAAGGTCCGGTGTTTGGATGAACCGGCGTTGCAGCCGAAAAAATCGTGATTTCGGCTGTGCGATCTTATCGCGTTGTTTCTCCGATAAGAAGGCGGTGTGTCATAATTGCCCATTGCTGCGTTATCTTCGGGATTCGGACTCGATCGTTTACACCGAGTAAACTCCTGTCTTCCTCACCTTCGAAGCTTTGCATAGGGCTAATTCTTATGCATATAAAAAGGAGTGTGCCGAAATTCCTATTTCGGCACACTCCTTTATGGAAACGATGCGGAATTACCAGATAATCACGCGCTCCTCGACCGGCATATACATCTTGCCGTCGGTGATGTTGAAGGCGTCGAAGAAATCCTGGAGGTTGCGCAGCGTAGCGTCCACGCGCCATTGACCGAGCGAGTGTACGTCGAGTTTGGTCAGACGGGCGATCTCCTCGTCGCGGATGTTCTGTGCCCAGACGGTCGCGTAGCTCAAGTAGAAACGCTGGGCCGGCGTAAGTCCGTCGATCGGCTCGGGTTCGGTGCCGTTCAGTGTGTTCATGAGTGCCGTGTAAGCCACGCGCAGACCGCCCTGATCGGCGATATTCTCGCCCAGGCAGAGCGAACCGTTGGCGAAGACGGCCGGCTGGTCGCCGCGTGCGGGCAGCACCTCGATCGCGTCGAACTGCTTGACCAGAATGTCGGTCTTCTGTTTGAAGGCTTCGGCATCGGCATCGGTCCACCAGTTGTTCATGTTGCCGTCTTTGTCGAACTGACGGCCTTGATCGTCGAATCCGTGCGTCATTTCGTGGCCGATCACTACGCCGATAGCGCCGTAGTTCACCGCGTCGTCGGCTGCCGGGTTGAAGAACGGCGGCTGGAGGATTGCTGCCGGGAAGCAAATTTCATTGGTGGTCGGGTTGTAATAGGCATTGACCGTCTGGGGAGTCATGAGCCACTCCTCGGGATCTACCGCCTTGCCGACTTTGGCGAGTTGATCGCGGGTCGCCCACTCGCTGGCACGCTGGATATTCTCCCAGTAGGAGAGGGTCGGGTCGATTTCGAGCGTGGAGTAGTCCTTCCATTTATCGGGGTAGCCGATCTTCACGTGGAAAGCGGCGAGTTTCTCGCGGGCACGCATCTTGGTCGAGTCGCTCATCCAGTCGAGCTGATCGATGTGCTGGCCGAGGGCCGTGCGGAGGTTCTCCACCAGGGTCATCATGCGGGCCTTGTCTTCGGCGGGGAAGAACTTCTCGACGTACATTTCGCCTACGGCCTCGCCCAGGGCGCTGTTGGGAATGGCCATGGCACGCTTCCAGCGGGGGCGGGGCTCCTGTTTGCCCGACATCGTGCGGCCGTAGAAGTCGAACGATGCGGCGTAGAAGTTATCGTCCAGGTAGGGCGCTGCGGCGTTGAGGTATTGCGATGCCAGGTAGTAGCGCAGGTCCTCGATCGGAGTAATTTCGATCAGCTTGTCCAACGCCTCCATGTATTCGGGCTGGCAGACGATCACACGCTCCGGATTGATTTTGGCAAAGTCGAAGAGATACTTCCAGTCGATAGCGTCGTAGTTCTTTTTCAGATCGGCGGTCGCCATCGGGTTGTACATGCGCTGCAAGTCGCGCAGTTCGACGTTCGAACGCATGTTCTTGGCCAGTTCGGTTTCGATGCGCATCACGGCGTCGGTCGCTTTGCTTACCTGGGACTCTTCGAGTCCGGCCAGCGTGAAGAGCCGGTTCAGATAAGTTTTGTAGGCTTCGCGGATCGACTCGTTCTCGGCGTCGAGGTAGTAGTCGCGGTCGCCCATGCCGATGCCCGACTGTTCGATGTAGAGGGCATTGACTTTGCTGTCCTTCAGATCGGCCTGGGGACCGAAGCTGAACAGGGGCGAGCTCGAAGTCAGCTGCATCACGGACAGGATCGGAGTGAGTTGTTCCTTCTTGTCGAGGGACAGGATGGTTTCCAGCTCGGCCTTGACGGGAGCGGCGCCCTCCTTGTTCAGACGTACCGAGTCGAGGCCCAGCTTGTAGAGGTCGGCGATTTTCTGATTGACCGTGCCCTTCGCAGGGTTCTCCTTGGTCATCTGGGTGAAGAGCTCGTTGATGCGAATCTCGTTGTTGTCGCTCAGCACGTTGAACATGTTGTAGCTCGAATGTTCGGGTTTGAGCGGATTTTTAGCCTGCCAGCCGCCCGTGGCGTACTGGTAGAAACTCTCGTTGGGGGCGACCGAGGTGTCCATGTTGGACGGATCGAGCGCCGGCGTCGAGTTGGTCGGTTTGTTTTGGCAGCCCATCATACAAAGAACGGTTGCAGCGAAAAGAATTTTTTTCATTGGTTGTTTACTCTAAATATTTTAAGGTTTCTGTCTGTTTTCGATTCAGTACGGAGAGCGGTTCGATGGGACCGCGCTCTGTTCGTGCCCGGCTTATTTGCGGATGGCCGCCACACCCGGCAGCTCCTTGCCTTCGATGTATTCGAGCAGTGCACCGCCGCCCGTCGAGACGTAGCTCACCTTGTCGGCCAGGCCGAACTTGTTGATGCAGGCCACCGAATCGCCGCCGCCGATGAGCGAGAAGGCTCCTTTCGAAGTGGCTTCGGCGATCGCTTCGGCCACGGCTTTCGAGCCGGTAGCGAACTTGTCCATCTCGAAAACACCTACGGGGCCGTTCCACAGGATCGTCTTGCAGCCCAGGATGTGTTCGCGGAAAGTCTTCTTGCCCTCCTCGCCGATGTCGAGACCCATCCAGCCGTCGGGGATGTCGTTCGCCGGAGCCTGGCGCGTATCGGCGTCCTCGGCGAATTTGTCGGCGATCAGCGCATCGGGCGAGAATACCAGCTTCACGCCGCGCTCCTCGGCTTTCTTCACGATTTCGAGTGCCGTGGGGAACATCTCGGGCTCGCAGAGCGAGTTGCCGACTTTGCCGCCCTGCGCCGCTGCGAAGGTGTAGGACATACCGCCGCCGATGACGATCGAATCGACCTTCTCCATCAGGTTTTCGAGGATCGAGATCTTGGTCGAAACTTTCGACCCGCCGATGATCGCCGCGAACGGGCGCCGGGGGTTCAGCATCAGACGATCGACCGCCTGCAATTCGTTCTCCATCACGTAGCCGAACATCTTGTCGTGGGGGAATTTATCGGCGATCAGGGCTGTCGAGGCGTGTGCGCGGTGCGCGGTGCCGAAAGCGTCGTTGATGTAGCAGTCGGCATACGAAGCCAGCCGCTCGACGAACTCTTTCTGCGAGGCTTTGACCGCTTTTTTGGCTGCGGCCTTCTCCTCTTCCGAAGCATCTTCGGCAAGTCCGCGGGGCTTGCCCTCCTCCTCGGCGTAGAAACGCAGGTTTTCGAGCAGCATCACCTCGCCGGGCTTGAGGTTTCGGGCTGTTTCGGCCGCTTTTTCTCCCATGCAGTCGCCGGCGAAAATCACGGGTTTGCCCAGCAGCTTTTCGATCGCGGGTACGATCTGTCCGAGCGAATATTTCATATCGTTGTTCTTCTTGGGCCGTCCCAGATGCGACATCAGGATTACCGAGCCGCCCGCGTCGAGTACCTTGCGGATCGTGGGGATCGCCGCCCGGATGCGGGTGTCGTCCGTTACCTGGCCCTTGTCGTCGAGGGGGACGTTGAAGTCCACGCGGATAATCGCCCGCTTGCCTTTGAAATCGTAAGAATCGATTTTGAACATAATTCGAAATATTTAATGGTTGAACGTGCTGGTTCCACAACCGGCTATAACGTGACAAATTTAGCAAAATAGTTTGTAAATGCGTCGTGTCCGCCGGGGAATTTGAGATTGCGGGGGCGGGAAACGATCCTGCGGATCGCTTTCCGATGCCGGAATTTGTCCTTTTGCCTCGTGCCGGCGCTCTGTTTTCGGTGGAACATAGCGGGTTGTCCGTTTATTCCGTTTTCGTTCGCGGACGACTTCGGCGACCGGTCGCAAACTTGCGGAATCCGGGCCGGATTTTGCCGGATACCGCCTTGCGGGGCCCGGGATTTGCAGGGGTTGCCGTCGGGGAGGGTACGGGGTCCGGCGGCGATCGGATAAAAAATTCGACGACAGGTATCATTTTTATAAAAAACAACTATCTTTGCTGATAGTTTGATAGTAAAACACCCCTCGAACGTCACAAAATCTAACAATATGTACGGTAAAATTAAAGAACATTTGGAGCATGAGCTGGCCGAAATCAAAGCGGCAGGGCTCTACAAGAACGAACGCATCATCGAATCCCCGCAGCGTGCCGAGATCACGGTCGGCGGACGTCAGGTGCTGAATTTCTGTGCGAACAACTACCTCGGCCTTTCGGACAATCCGCGTCTGATCGAAGCGGCGAAGAAGGCGATGGATGCACGCGGCTACGGCATGTCGTCCGTGCGTTTCATCTGCGGTTGCCAGGATATGCACAAGCAGCTCGAGAAGGCGATCGCCGACTATTTCGGTACCGAAGACACGATTCTCTATGCCGCTTGCTTCGACGCCAACGGCGGCGTGTTCGAACCTCTGTTTACCGAGCAGGATGCGATCATCTCCGATTCGCTCAACCATGCGTCGATCATCGACGGCGTGCGTCTGTGCAAGGCCGTTCGCTACCGTTACGCCAACGCTGACATGGCCGAGCTGGAGGATTGCCTCAAGAAAGCCCAGGCACAGCGTTTCCGCATCATCGTAACCGACGGCGTCTTCTCGATGGACGGCAACGCCGCTCCGCTGGACGAGATCTGCAAGCTGGCCGAGAAATACGATGCGCTGGTGATGGTCGATGAGTGCCACTCGGCAGGCGTGCTGGGCAAGACCGGTCGCGGTATCACCGAACTCTACAACCTGCGCGGACAGGTCGATATCCTGACCGGTACGCTGGGCAAAGCCTTCGGCGGCGCGGTAGGCGGTTTCACCACCGGCCGCAAGGAGATTATCGACATGCTGCGCCAGCGTTCGCGCCCGTACCTCTTCTCAAACTCGCTGCCCCCTGCCGTAGTGGGTGCTTCGATCGAGATGTTCAAGATGCTCGGCGAGAGCGATGCGCTGCACGACAAGCTCGTGAAGAACGTCGAGCATTTCCGCAAGGGTATGATGGCCGCCGGCTTCGACATCAAGCCTACGCAGTCGGCTATCTGCGCCGTGATGCTCTACGATGCCAAACTGTCGCAGGATTTCGCCGCCCGTCTGCAGGACGAGGGTATCTTCGTGACCGGCTTCTACTATCCCGTGGTGCCGAAGGGACAGGCCCGTATCCGCGTGCAGGTTTCGGCCGGCCACACCACCGAGCAGCTCGACCGTTGCATCGCAGCGTTCGTGAAGATCGGTAAGGAGATGAACGTAATCAAATAAGTTTACAACCGACTAAAACGAGTTTTTCCATGTCTAAGGCAACTTTGGACGCTATCGACGGGAAGATTCTCCAGTACCTCGTCCGGAATGCACGCATGCCGTTCCTCGAGATCGCACGCGAGTGCGGGATTTCGGGTGCGGCCATTCACCAGCGTATCCGCAAGTTGCACGATTCGGGGGTGATCCTGGGAAGCCGCCTGATCGTGGACCCCAAGATGCTGGGTTTCGACGTATGCGCTCTGATCGGTATTTGCGTGCAGGATCCGATGTATATGATGCAGACGATGGAGAAACTCAAGGAGATTCCCGAAATCGTGGAGTGCCACTTCATCACCGGAAATTTCAACATTCTGGTAAAACTCTACTGCCTGGACAACGAACACCTGATGAAAACCATTTTCGACGGAATTCTGCGTATCCAGGGCATTTCGACCACCCAGACCTTCATTTCGCTCAACGAGGCTTTCCAACGCCAGGTGAGCATCGATTTCATCCGGGCTGCGGAGCGTTGAAAAGAGGACGGGAATAGGAAACGACGGGACGTGCCTGCGGGTGCGTCCCGTTTTTTATGGCTCCCGGGTCCTGCATCCTTGCGAATCCCGAAAATTGTGACTACCTTGCAGAGGCTATGGAAAATGAGAAAAAACCGACGATCATTCGTCTTACCAAGGAGTTTACATTCGAGGCGGCTCATGCGCTGGAGGGTTACGACGGCCTTTGCCGCGAGATTCACGGCCACTCCTATCGCCTGTTCGTGACGGTCAAGGGGACGCCTTGCGCCGACGAGTCGAATCCCAAGTTCGGCATGGTGATGGATTTCGGAGAGCTGAAACGGATTGTGAACGAACAGATCCTCTCCCGCCTCGACCATGCTTTCGTCATGCGCCGCACGGCCGAAAGCACCCGTGTAGCGGAACAGATCGGCTGCCGCTTCGGCCGCATCGTGCTGGTCGATTATCAGCCTACGTGCGAGAATATGCTCGCGGATTTCGCCGCCCGCATCGAAGCCGACCTGCCGTCCCATGTCAAGCTCCACGCCCTGCGTCTGCACGAAACGGCGACTTCGTTCGCCGAGTGGATGGCCGAGGATAACCGATAGAATCCGATGAAAAAACTCTTTCTTGTCGATGCCTATGCATTGATTTTCAAGTATTATTATGCGTTCATGGGGCGTCCCATGCGCAATCGTGCGGGGATGAATACCTCGGTGGTGTTCGGTTTCACGAAATTTCTGCGCGACATCCAGAAACGGGAACATCCCGACCTGCTGGGCGTCGCGTTCGACCCGAAAGGCGGCAGTTTCCGCCGCGAAATTTTCCCCGAATACAAGGCCAACCGTGCTGAAACGCCGGAGGATATCCTGCTGTCGGTGCCTTATGTCAAGCGGATCGTCGAGGCGATGTGTATTCCGGTGCTGGAGGTGCCCGGTTACGAGGCCGACGATGTGATCGGCACGCTCGCGCACAAGGGCGTCGAAGCGGGTTACGACGTTTTCATGGTTACGCCCGACAAGGACTACGGACAGTTGGTGTGCGACAACTGTAAGATCTACAAACAGAAAGGCAACGACGGTATCGAAATCGTCGGCCGGGAGGCGATCCGCGAGAAATACGGCATCGAGAATCCGCAGTTGGTCCGTGACATCCTGGCGTTGTGGGGCGATGCTTCGGACAACATTCCCGGCGTGCCGGGCATCGGGGAAAAAACCGCCTGCAAGCTGGTGCAGGAGTGGGGGACGGTGGAAAATATCCTGCAAAACGCCGATCGGATCAAGGGCCGGCAGGGTGAGAAGATCGCCGAGTGGGGCGACAAACTCCTGTTGGCCAAGCGGCTGACGACCATCTGCCTGGATGTGCCGATCGATTTTCGGGAGGAAGATTTGACGGTGTGCGCCCCCAGGATCGACGAGCTGAAGGCTCTTTTCGCCGAGCTGGATTTCCGGATGTTCCTGAACGATCTGACGAACCTGGCTCCTGCCGAACCGCTGCCCGAAGGGCCCCGTCAGGCGGCCCAGACCCAGTTGGCGGAGGTGGCGCGTGCGAAGTCCGCAGCCGCTAAAAAAGCTGCGCTGGCAGGGCAGGGAGATCTGTTCGCCCCCGCAGCCGAACCTGGGGAATCCCCGGCATCCGACCGGGGGTCGGCGCCGTCCGATGAACAGACGGCGGAAAGCGAGGAGTTCGCCACGGCGCAAACCACACCCCACGCCTATACGATCGTGCGCAATGCGCAGGAGCTGGAGGCTGTTCTGCGCGAAGTGGCGGCCTGTCCGGAGTTTTGTTTCGATACCGAAACGACGGGATTCGACATTTTCAACGACCGGATCGTGGGGCTTTCGCTTGCGGTACGTCCTTACGAGGCGTGGTATATTCCGTTCAATGAATCCAATACGGCCGAATATGCGGCCCTTATCCGGCCGCTGTTCGCCGAAGAGAAGATCGCCAAGATCGGACAGAATATCAAGTTCGACCTGATGGTGCTCGGTCGCCTGGGGGTCGAGATTCGCGGCCGGCTTTACGATACGATGATCCTCCATTACCTGCTCGATCCCGAGTCGCGTCACAACATGGATGCGCTGGCGATGCGCTACCTCAATTACCGGCCGATTTCGATCACTTCGCTCATCGGCAAGGGAGCCCGGCAGCTGACTATGGACATGATTTCGCTGGAGCGGGTGGCCGAATACGCCGCCGAGGATGCCGACGTGACGCTGCGTTTGAAACAGGTGCTGTGGCCGCAGGTCGAACAACTCGGACTCGGAGGGCTTTACCTCGAGGTCGAGGAGCCGATGATCGCTGTGCTGGCCGAGATCGAGACGGCCGGGGTGCGGATCGATTCGGAGGCGCTGGCCGAGTATGCCGTTGAACTCAATAAGACGCTCAACGACCTGGAGGGAGATATCCGCCGTCTGGCGGACGAGCCGTCGCTCAACGTCAATTCGGCGCGGCAGTTGGGCGAGGTGCTCTTCGGGAAGCTCCGCATCGCGGAGAAGCCCAAGATGACCAAAACCAAGCAGTTTTCGACCGAGGAGGAGTACTTGCAGACCTTCGCCCACAAATACGAGATCGTCGATAAGATCCTCGAATACCGGGGCGTGAAGAAGCTGCTTTCGACCTATGTGGAGGCATTGCCTCTGCTGGTCAATCCGGTGACGGGCAAGATCCACACGTCGTTCAACCAGGCCGTGACAGCGACCGGACGGCTCTCCTCGACCAATCCCAACCTGCAAAATATTCCCGTGCGGGACGAGTTGGGACGCCGGATCCGGAAGGCGTTCATCCCTTCGGACGATGAGCACCTGCTGCTTTCGGCCGATTACAGCCAGGTGGAACTGCGCCTAATGGCTCACTTGAGCGGCGACGAGTCGCTGATCGCGGCTTTCGAACACGGCGAGGACGTGCATGCGGCCACCGCCGCACGGCTTTTCGGCAAAGAGGTGGCCGAGGTGGACAGCGACGAACGCCGCAAGGCCAAGACCGCCAATTTCGGCATTATCTACGGTATTTCGGCTTTCGGCCTGAGCCAGCGGCTCGACATTCCCCGCAAGGAGGCCAAAGAGATTATAGAGGGTTATTTCGCCTCTTACCCCCACGTCAAGGAGCTGACACTTATACACATCTCCGA